>OCLD01000198.1_pt1 | contig 16072 bp, 10 predicted proteins | sample 1495911 | NCBI WGS metagenome assembly OCLD01 (sample SAMN03418271, study PRJEB22391) | human gut metagenome | biome: human-gut; feature: organic feature; material: feces | host: Homo sapiens | place: Tanzania | collected 2013-01
GACAAGGAGAAGAAACTTAAATACGAGATTGACAAGATGAACGAGTGGGACATTCTGGCGCAGCGGGAATTCGCCGAGCGCAAGGGCTTCGAGGCGGGATACGCCGACGGAGAGGCCAAGGGGATCGCCGATGGGATGGCCAAAGGAAAAGCTGAGGGGATGGCTGAGGGAAAAGCCGAGGGAAAAGCTGAGGGTAAAGCTGAGGGTAAAGCTGAAGTGGCCAAGGCCATGCTTGAAATCGGTATGCCGATAGGGCAGATCCTACAGTTGACCGGGCTTACCGAGAAACAGGTAAAGGCATTAAGGTAATGACCCGAAAAACAAGGCGACCGGGATCTCAGGTCGTCTTGCATTAAGTAAGCTGGTTTAAAATAAGTTGGTAAAGACTTGGCAGTCTTTTCGAGGACAGAAGTCTTTGGAAAAAAGGAGCGGCCGGTGGCCCATTACTGAAGATAAAAGAAATCTTGATTGAAACGGTTCCTTAAGACGAAGCCAGTTCTTTTTGAAGGTTGCCAAGCCGTGTGTTTCTAAATATGAAGCGAAGTCTAAAAACAACTGCGACAACGATTGCCCTGACCATCGCCATGTCTGTCTGCGGGATACTTTTCTGCGCATGTTTCATCCCTTCGCAAAGGTGGGTGCTGCCGTTCAGAGGACAGCAGGAGATGTTTCTCTGCGACTGGGGCTACATCAGTGGCATCCTGTTCCAGCCTGGCGGGCTGGCGGAACTCATGGCCAGGTTCCTTGTGCAGTTCTTCACGGTTCCCGGAGTCGGTGCGGCTGTCACGATTGTGATTCTGGGGCTGAACGCCTGGATGGTCTGGAGGATCATGGAACAGACAGTCCAAAGGGAAGAGGCGGCTTGGGGAATATTCCCGCTCTGCCTGCTGCCGTCCGCGTTTCTGGCGGTATCCCTTCAGGACTACTACTGCCTCTACCAAGGGCTAATAGCCTATGTGGCAGCGGTTGCATGTCTGCTGGCATATTCAAGAATCAAAAGCAGGAGCGTCCCGTTGGTACAGGGGTGCCTGATGACCGTGGGGCTTTATTTCCTGGCAGGGTCGGCGGCGCTGCTGTTCGCCGTGCGGGCGTTGCTGTTCGACGTGTTCACCAAACGCCGGAAATCTCCGCTTGCCACCATGTACCCGCTCTTGACCGTGATCCTTGGTTTCGTGATGATCCAGACAGGACAGATCGCCACTGTCTTGGAGGCCTTTACCCCTCGGATGTACTACGAGGTGGACATTCTGACCATGCCAAAAATCCACTATGTCAGCTGGGTCATGCTGTCTGTCTGCATATTCATCGCAGCTGTCTCCCGAAAGGTTGAGGCAAAGGGACACTATGCCAAAGGTGCCGTCTGCACCGTGTGTTCCGTAATCTCGCTGGCGGTGTTCTTCTATTTCAGCGACTCGTTCAAGTCCGAGAACCAGACCAGGGCGTTCCATCTGGAGTGCCTGGCCGCCAATGAGAAGTGGGACAAGATCATCCGTGTCTTCGGAAAGGATGCCCGCTCTAGTAATGAGGCCAACTACCTCAATCTGGCGCTGGCTGAGAAAGGGCTACTGGCTGAGGATCTGTTCAGGTACCGGCAGAACGGTCCGCTCTCGCTGATTAATGACGTGAAGTCGCAGAACGACCTTGACTTGCTGAGGCTCAGCCGGGTGCTGTTCGCCATGGGCAACATGGGGGCGGCCCAGAGCACCGCGTTCAACGCTGATCTGGCGTTCGGAGACCATGTGCCGTCGATGTTGAAGACCGTGCTCCAGATTGATCTGATGCGTGGGTCGTACCCTACGGCGGAGAAGTACATCAGACTGATGGAGAAATCTCCGCGCTACTCCAAGTGGGCTTCCTCGCAGAGAGTCTTCCTGGACAACGACGAGGCCGTGATGAACGACCCGGTTCTGGGGAACGGAAGACGCGACCTTGCGTGCGAGGACGCTTTCGTGCTATACACCAATCCGATGGACGACCTGTTCAGGATAGTTGACGCGAATCCCGCGGACAGGAAGGCAATGGAATATGCCCTGTCCTACCTCCTGCTGGCCAAGGACATGGACAATGTCGTGGAGTTCGTCCGTAAACGGTTCGGAGTTCCGGCGCTCAAGACGCTGCCGACCCCGGTGCAGGAGTGTCTGCTGTTCTATTCAGACTACTTCGGCACCATGAACATCGACTTCGCTTTCAGTCACGGAATGGCGAGGGAGGAAGTTGAGCGGCGCCAGGCCGTCAACCTGGACTGGTGCCTCGCGCACGGGGTGACCGAGGAGAATGTCGCGCGGTTCCGGATGTTCAAGGAAAAATACGGCAACGCGGCGCGAAGCCAGAATCCGAAATCAGCCCTGGCCTCGTTCCGGAACACTTTCTGGTACTATTTATTGTTCACCCAAATCACTGATAACTAATGAGCACATTGGCTTTGCGGTCGCTTCGGCGGACTTTCAACATAATATTCATGGTTTTCTTCCTTGCGCTGGCCACCTCCTGCGGAAGAAAGATCAGCGTGACAGGAAGCATCGAGGGATGTCCTGAGATCTTCCCGGACTACGCCGGTGTCACCATTCCACCCAACATAGCCCCGCTTAACTTCTCATTCCTCGGCGAGGAGCCGGCATCGCTGATTGTCAGCGGCAAATCCGGAGAAAGACAGATCAAGGGGCGAAAAGGGCTGTTCTCGTTCCCGACAAGATACTGGAGAAAACTGATGGCGGAGAATGCCGGCGCATCCATCAGCCTGACAGTGGCCATAAGGCGAGAAGGCAAGTGGCTGGCATTCAATCCATTCACAATCAACGTGTCTTCCGACAAGATCGACCCTTTCCTTTCCTTCAGGCTTATTCCACCAGGCTACCAGGCATGGAAGAGACTGGGAATCTACCAAAGGAATCTGGAGACATATTCACAGACCGCCATTTTCGAGAACTCGCTGACGGGAGGGAACTGCGTCAATTGCCACTCCTATTGCCAAAGGGATCCTTCAAAGATGCTCTTCCACGCCAGGGGCGACTTCGGAGGCACCGCGATGATTCTGGACGACAAGGTGGAGAAACTGAACACGAAGACCGACTCCACAATCAGCGCCCTTGTCTACCCGTACTGGCATCCATCGGGACGGTACGTAGCCTTCTCTGTCAACAAGACAAACCAGAACTTCTTCAGCCACAACGAGAACCGCATAGAGGTCTACGATTCCGCATCGGATGTGGTGGTGTACGATGTGGACAGGTACGAGATAAGCTGGTCACCGTTGACCCGCTCCGAAGACTCGTTCGAGACATTCCCGACATTCTCGCCCGACGGCCGCAGCCTGTACTTCTGCTCGGCAAAGGCGGTCGCACCGATGCCGCAGGAATATTCAAAAGTCAAATACAGTCTCTGCCGCATTGACTTCAACCCCGAGGACGCTTCGTTCGGCGAGAAGGTGGACACCCTTTACAACGGCTTCAAGAACGGGAAAAGCGTCTCCTTTCCACGAATATCCCCCGATGGCAGGTTCCTTGTCTTCACTCTTCAGGAATATGGCAACTTCTCCATCTGGCACAAGGACGCAGACCTGTGGGCCGCGGATCTTGCCTCCGGAGAGAGCTTCCCCCTTGAAGCCGCGAACTCGGAGGACGTTGACAGCTACCATTCCTGGAGCGGGAACAGCCGCTGGCTCGTGTTCAGCAGCCGTCGAATGGACGGCCTTTACACCCGCCCGTTCTTCTGCCACATCGACGGGAACGGCCAGGCCTCAAAACCGTTCCTTCTCCCGCAGAAAAACCCTCTGCGCTACTACGCCGACCAGATGAACTCCTACAACCTCCCCGAACTGATGGAGCGCAAGGCCACAGTCAATCCGCACGACATCGCCTCCGCCCTGCGCAACACGCCGGGAACGGATGTCTGGGTTAGAAAGAAAAACCCTTAATTACTTGTCAAATGGCTCCTTGACCGGGAAGGTGGTTCCGATGAAGTTGTCATACACAACCTCTTTATTCTTCTTAACCTCCTTCCTACTTTTCTTGATCAGCTCGTCAGGAAGGCAAAGAATATTCCGGAAACCCTCATTGAAAACGGGCTTCCTTTCAGCCATACTCATGAATCTGTCGAAAAGATAGATGTATCTCAAATCCAATCGCTTAGTCTGGTTCAAAGTGTCCTGGTAGGCCGCAGTGAACTGCAGGAGACAAATACTGTCATTCTCATACACGATTTTAAGATCCTCAATCTTAGGATCGCTGAATCCGTTGATGTATTTGCTCATACCGTACTCAAGCGAGACGGGGAGCTGCTGCTTAGCCCTTTCGGTGATTGAATATGTTCGTCCGCATCCAAACAGAAATATGGTGGCAAGAAAGATAATAGCCAATGTACAATGCTTCATGACAAATTGCTGTCTAAGGTTTACTTATTATATGTAAAAAGGAGGTGCGACAAATGTCGCACCTCTTTTCACTATAGATTCAAACTATTAATAACCTGGGTTCTGAGGGTACTCAACCTTATTATTAGCCTGAATAACCTGGATCGGAATAGGATACTGGTAGTTCCAAGGATGGAATGCTGAACGGTGTCTTGTGTTACCGAACTTGTCAACATAGGTCTGCCTTGGATTATTCGCCACATTCTCGAATCCGAAGCCATATTTCTGAACACGAGCGTAAGCGGTGTTAGAAGTAGTGGCGTCCTGAACCGGGTACTTGCTGGTGACATATTCACCGCAGTTAGGGTTGCAAGACAGACGGTTGAGGGTTATGATACGATGTTCCTCACCTAAGAACTCACGAGTACGCTCATCGAGAATATAGTCAATGTCAACATCTGACGCACTGCATGGCTTCGCATTAGCACGATCTCTTACGACATTGATGTCAGCGGCTGCGGCAGACTTGTTGCCCTGTGCGAGATAAGCCTCGGCACGAAGCAGGTACGCCTCAGGAACACGGATCATGTACCAGTCAACATCATAAGCCTTGTTGCCATTGGTGGCGAAATCAGCGTGCACGTCATCCGAGAATTTCCAAAGACGAGGCCAGAGCATGGTGGTGTCTGACGCATTCACCTTATAGGCATTCCGCTTTTCCTGGGTGTTGGCTCCAGGACCAGGAAGAGTCTTGGCTCTCTCGTACATCTCTTTCTTCGCATCAAGCCATCCCTGTCCTCCTGGGAGGTAGAAGTTCTTCTGCATCATAACCTCAGAACCGCGGAAGTCGTTAGGATCATCCCAGAGTCCATCTTCAACAAACTCTCCGCCATTGTAGACGTATTCAACAGGAATGCAGACGGTACCAATGTATGCCACCCTTCCTCCGATAGAGTCCTGTGGAACGTTCGCAATCCTGCGCTTAGGAAGAACAGGCGAGAAGGCAGAAGAAGCAGAGGCTCCCTCGGCGAATGTCGCAGCATCGTCTCCGTAGAAATAGAAGGTATATACACTATCTTCATTCTCCTTCATTTTGTTAGGATCCTTTGACTTGATCGGCTCCTTTCCCGCTTCATCACGACAAACCTTATAAGATCTCGCGGTCTGATTTCCTATAATTACGGCAGGCAGCCAGTTTGCCTCAGTGCAGAGAAGCCTTACACGCCACCAACCATCTCCACCACCACCGGTAGAGTAGGTTCCATAGTTGTACTGCAGAACCCAAATCGATTCCTTGTTGTCAGGGCTGCTCGGATTGTCTACCTCAGCCTTCTTCTTAGGCTTGCCGTTGTCAAGTCCCCATGCCTGACGGAAAAGATCCCAATAAGGATTAAGGGCATTGCCATAACGGTCGGTGGTCTCATCCTGACGAGAACCGAAACGGGAAGTCATGATGTTGTAGCTTCCGTCCGACCCATCAATCACGCGCGTGGCGGCCTGCTCGGCCTCCTTGAAGTTACCTAAGGCGAGGTTCACCTCTGCAAGATAAACATCAGCTGCAGCCTTTGTCGCGGTTCCCGTGAGACGGGCAACCTTAGGTAGATGCTCTGACGCCCATTCGAAATCCTTCTTCATGAATTCCCAAACCTCCTGACGTGAGCTTGGTGTGTAGCCGTAGTTGGCTTCAGTTGTACGGTGCTCAAGAATAACGACGTTACCGAACATTCCAGCAAGCACACGATATGCCCAGCCTCTGAGGAACACTGCCTCGCCACGAAGCTCGTCTCTCATGGTAGGGGTTGAATACTCGATGCCTGTACGCTCGTCAATCATGTCAATCACCGTGTTCGCCTTGTTGACAAGTGTATAGACATTGTCAAACCAGTGACGGGTGATACCGTTGTCGGCGTTGATCTCCCAGTTTCCGAAGGTAGATGTCGCTCCGGTAGGAGAGAATGTGTCCATACCTAAACCTGTAACAGCATAGGAGTGCTGTCCGTGAGGCTCTCCAAGCATCAGGTATTCCACAGTGTTGTAGCATGGATTCAGAGCCATCTTGATGTCTGACTCCGAGTTGTAGAAAGAGTTGTCATCATAGTTGTAGGAATGCTCCTTGAGGAATTCCTCATCGTTGCACCCGGTAAATCCTCCAAGGACTACCACTCCTGCTACAATGCTTGAAAGTATTTTATTGATGTTCATAATATTCCTTTATTTCAAATTAGAATGTCAGGTTTACTCCAAATGTAACAGTCTTGTAGGTTCCGTTGCTGCCGAACCTTGAAGAACCTGCGTCACCGGCGATGGTTCCGCCAGTCTCAGGGTCAAGACCAGACCATCCTGTGATTGTGAAAAGATCGGTGGCGGCCACATAAACGCGTGCTCCGCCGAGGCCAACCTTCTTAAGGAGGTTAGGGTCAACTGTGTAAGAGAGAGAGAGATCCTTGAGCTTCAGGAATGAACGAGTGTTCCAGAACTGATAGTTAAGAGTGTTGTTGTAGTCACGCTTAGGATACTTCTGTGAGTGGTTGGTCTCTGTCCAAGGATCAACAGCGGCAAGCTGGGCTCCGCTTGACTGATTTGTCTTGAAGGCATGAGGGTCAAACCAGATGAAGTGAGTGTCATTACCCTGGGCCCAACGGAAGTTAAAGTAGAGGGAGAAGTTCTTCCAGCTGAGGGTGTTGCCGATGTTCATGGTGAAGAGAGGATCTGGAGATCCCAGGAAATGCCGGTCTTTTTCATCGATTACACCATCATTATTCCAATCTTCAAACTTGATGTCACCAGCATTTGCGTTCGGCTGAATCATCTCACCCTTGTCATTTACATAATCCTTCACTTCCTGATCGGAGTTGAAGATTCCAAGTTTCTTGAGGTCATAGGCGGATCCGATAGGATGACCGACCTGCAGAGCATAGTAGCTGTCGAATCCATAAGCCACTGCATTTGCGACATCATCAGCCTCCTCACCCTTGTAATCCTTGCCGTAGAGTTCCTTCACGCAGTTGGTGTTAGAATCGAACACGATAGAGGATGTCCAACGGAAAGTCTTGTCACCATCGCCATTGATGTTGACGGAGTTGAGGGTGATCTCGATACCATTGTTGGTCACAAGGCCGACATTGTCATAGATTGACTTGAATCCTGTCATGTAAGGGGCTGAGCGGCTCACGATCATGTTCGTGGTCCGGCCTGTGTAGCCGTCAATGTTACCGCTAAGCCTTCCGTTAAGGACTGTGAAATCAAGACCGAAATTCATCTTCTCAACGGTAGCCCAGGTAAGGCTCCTGTTAGGAATTCCCAAAGGCTCGATACCTATATTGCCCTGGTTTCCAAGCCAGGCCCAAGACATTGAGCCTTGTCTTGTTCCCACAACTCCAACCGTAGCCAATGTCTGATAAGGAGAGACGGAGCTGGCTCCATTCTGACCCCAGGAAGCACGGAACTTAAGGAAGTCAAACCAACCAAGATCCTTTATGAATCTCTCGTTGCTGAGAACCCAAGCTGCTGAGGCACCGTAGAAATTGTCCCACTTGTAGCCTTCGGCAAGACCCGAATAACCGTCACGACGGAACACGGCGCTGGCATAGTAGGTATTCTTAAAATTATAATTGGCACGGGCGAGATAACCGGCACGGGTCCAGGTTGTACGAGAGCGCTTGAGAATCGTGTTGGAATTGTCAGCGACATCCATTTTGTAGACACCGAGATAGGTAGGGCTGGAGAATCCCTTGAACTGAACATTAAGACCCTCTGAATTGTATTTCTCTCTGGTGTAACCAACCATCAAATCAAAGTGGTGATCCTTGATGTCCTTGTTATAGGTTAGGATGTTGTCCACATTCCATGTCTGAGAGTAGCTCATTCCAGAAGAGCCCTCGGCGTTGCCGTTGTATTTGGAAGGGTTGTCCATGTCTGCGGTCGAATTGGTGTCAACCCAGAGTTCAGGGTTGTTGAACACATCGCTGCGGCCAGTATTGTGCTGCCCCTGAACAGTGATTCTATAAGAAAGACCTTTCAAGAACGGGAAGTCAATCTGCGCATAGGCGATGCCGTTGGCGTTTGAGCTGAAGCCGGAGCGGTCAGTGTAGAGATAAGAGTCATCCTTACCCGCACCAACCAGTGGGCTGGCAGTCTTTCCGTCAGGCCAATAGTTGTACCAATTCTCATAGCCCTCGGTCTGAACCATCACGTATGAGTATGGAGACATCCAGGTAGCGTTCTGGATTCTGGCTGTCTGACCCCAGCTGTTGGCGCCAAGGTAGCTTGCCTTAACTCCGACGGTCAACCAATCGTTGACGTTCATGTCCAGTTTCGCAAGGAAGTTGTACTTCTCATAATCATCGCCAAGACGGATACCCTGCTGCCTGGTGTAGTCACCGGAAACATAGTAGGCTATATTCTTGGATTTTCCCGCGATGCTGAGGTCATACTTCTGACCGACACCGGTACGAGAGATCTCCTTGATCCAGTTAGTCCTTGTGCCATCCTTGAATGCGGCGAGTTCGACATCGCTCATGAGTTCTGTCGCAGCGGTCTCAAGAGATGAATAGTCAGCCCAATTCTTGTTCTTGAATGCAGAATTGTTAGCCTTGTAGGAGTCGAACCTGTTCTTGAGGAATGTTTCGTCGTCCGTTACCATCTTAGGCATACGTGTCCAGTCAGAAAGGCTTACGCTTGCATTGAAGCTGACAACCGGCTTGGCACTCGTTCCCCTCTTGGTGGTGATGATGATGACACCGTTGGCGGCACGAGATCCATAGATCGCGGCGGCGGAAGCATCCTTAAGGACATCAATGCTCTCAATGTCAGAAGTGTTGACAGAGTTGATGGAACCGTAAGAGATGACTCCATCAATGACGAGCATCGGCTGGTTCACGCTTTGTGATCCGGCTCCGACACTTGAAGGGATGGAGTTCTTTCCACGGATTGTCATGGTACCGGTGTTGTCTCCAGCGGCGCTGCTTGTAGGCGCATAGCTGAATCCTGCAACCTTGCTTGACAGTGCCGACAGAGCGTTAGGGTTTGGCAGTGTGCTGATGTTCTTATCATTAGCGTAATTCACACTAGCGATCGAACCGGAAAGATCCCTTCTGCGCGCCGTACCGTAACCAACAACCACTACCTCATCAAGGAAGTTGGTGTCGTCTTCAAGCACAACATTGATTACCTTCTTGGTACCCACTGTAACCTCACGAGATGAGAAGCCAATGGAAGAGAAGACAATTACGGCGTTGGACTCAACATTAGCAATAGTCCAATTACCGTCAAGGTCGGTCATAGTTCCAGCGTTAGTTCCCTTGACAAGGACATTCACACCGACCAGTGGTTCACCAGCCTTGTCCGTGACCTTACCGGACACGGCAGACTGGGCGAATGCCTGCACTCCGATTGTCAGAAGCACAAGCAATGTCGAAATTAATCGTTTACCCATAAACTGTGTATTAAAAAAGTACTGTTAAATTCCTTTATTTACTCCTCAATCGAGTAACTTTGGAGAAAAGCCTTAACACTACAAAAATAGGTTCTAATTCCCGATATTTTATATAATTTTTGACAAAACGACTTTGAATTCTGATGGTGCAAACCTTTTCGCAAGCCTCCAAAATAAAGCCGGAAAGCAACGAACTCAAGGCCTGAGGGAAGGTAATGCCCTTCCGACTCCCTCAAGTTCAAGGAGGAGTTCGGGGCGGCAGATGTCGGCTTGGAGGAAATGGATCGGGGTGTCCTTGAAATGTGAGATGAACATCTCTCTCACCGGCTCAAGATCCTGCGGGCGGCGGACGTAGACGCGGAGGTACCCAAAGCGGAAGGCAAAGCAATCCGGGGATATGTTGGAAGGAGCCACCAGATGCTCCACCACATCGATCGCACCGAGCGCCTGAACACGGGCGTCTTCCGAGAACTCGCTGTCCTCGCCTTTGATCGCGGCGGTTCCCGAAACGAAGACCACATCCCCAAGAAGCCTGCCACGCTCGAACTTGGGAGTCGTGCGCATCGCTTCCTTACCGGAGGCCAGAACCCTACCTGAATATCTGTGCGCGGGCACCTGCAACGGGTTGTCCAAAGGTAAGTTAGCCCCGCCGAAACCTTTGACGGCATACACCATGACCATCAGTCCCCCGGAGTCACAGCCAATACCTGTCGCCGCAGGATAGCCGTCCACCCACTCGGCACCTGAATAGAAATCCGACCGCGCGTCATTGAACAGCTGATAGTTCTGGACACCTTCACTCACGGACGTGATGTGGTCGATGTAGTTCCACTGCCGGACGATGTCCGAGACCGCGAACGACTCCCGCTCAAGAATATTCCCGATTCTGTCAAAGACTTTTGCCGACTGCTTACCGATGTCCCCCGACGAGGGGAAACGGATCCCTTGCGTCAGGATCTCCTCGCACCCGCCCGAACGAAGGACAACATAGTCCTCACGCATTTCGACCTCAGGATTACCTTTAATATATAGGATCTCGGCGACGAGCCTCCCGCCCATCGGCCTTTGCGGGACATAACTCACGAGCGGACAATCCCTTAAGGCGGAAGCCGTGGTGGATTGAAGAATATGCCCGTTCAGGAGGCAGACCTCATCGCTCCCGGCGGCGAAGAAATAGACGACACTGATGACAGAATGGTCCTTGTCAAGCCTTCCAAGTATGTCCAGACACTGTCTGTCAAGTCCCCCGTCAACCGACGAAGTGATTATTTCGGTAAATTTCTCCGTCATCGAAAACTGATTTGATCCGACCGCTAATTTCGGCATTTATTCCGACAATCGGAAGACTATCAAGTCCGCACGGAACACTTTCCCACCAATGGACATTCGTCCTGACCGGTCAGCAGCTGTCGCGGACAATAAGTGTAGGGGCGATAAGCCGTTGGACTGCAGGAAGATCCTGATTACGGTTCTCGATAATGTCAACAAGCGTCTCGGAGGCGAGACGACCGATTTCGGCGAGCGGCTGCTCGATGCGGGTGATCGCGGGATAGAGGAAATCAAGGAAGCCGTTGTTGTCGAACGAGATGATGCCAACCTGCTCCGGCACATTGATTCCAAGCTCCCTGAACGCGCGGATCGCTCCAAGAAGGATGGTCGATGAATATGCGAACACGGCGTCATACCTGACTCCGTCCGAGAATATTCTCTTAACCTGATTGTAGCCGTTCTCGACGGAGAACGCGTCACCCACAATGGCATATTCAATGCCCTTGTCCTTGTGGGCGTCGATCGCATCCCTGAAGCCTCTGACACGCTCCATCGAAGGGGTAGAGTCCTCAACTCCCTGGATGGACAGGATGTTGCGGAAGCCACGGTCGATGAGATACTCAGTGGCCATGAAGCCGCCGGCATAGTTGTCGGTACAGATGTAAGGAAGTCCGGTCCCTTCAAAGTAACGGTCGATCAGGACTGTCGGGATGCCGTTCGTGATCTCGTCCGCAAGTCCGGACGAGTTGCCGACCGGAACCGCGATGATACCGTCCACGCTCCTGGAACGGAACATACGCAGAGAACTTTCGAAATCCTGCTGATTCTCAAGCGAGTCGGCGAGCAGCGTGTGGTAACCGGCGAGTTTGAGATTCTCGATCACGGTGGCCGCGAGAGTGGCGAAGAACGGGTTGTCTATCCCCGGAACCGTCAAACCGATGGTGAACGTCCGGCTGGTCCTCAGACCCTGGGCGAGCAGATTGGGAGTGTAGTTCACCCTCTTCGCCTCCGCCCGTATTATGTCTATGGTTTTCTGGCTGATCCGGGATCTTTGAGCCTTGCCGGAAAGTACACGGGAAACGGTTGAGACAGAATAGCCGGTCTGCTCGGATATGGACTGGATAGTGTTCTTACTCATAATTAATGTCTTGGTTGGCAAAGATAGGGATTTTTTAGCAGATATTGACCTACCTCGATCAGCTAATACAAGCAAACGCCTGACGTTTCCCGACACAATTCTGTTTTTTTTCGTAAATTTGGTGACGGAACGATAGAAAAGCTGGCCAACGTTCTCCAGCGAAATAATTCAAGCGCATAGTATATTCTTTTAGATTATGAGGAAAAGTATTTTCACATTCGGTATCGCGGCTCTTATCCTTTGCGGCTGCGGGAACAAGGTGATTGAAGGATCAGGGGATGTCTTGAACATCATAATGGAGACCGACATCGGTAACGACATCGATGACGCGATGGCGATGGATCTGCTGTACAAGTACCTCGACGCCGGAAAAATCAACCTTCTGGCAGTGAACATCAATAAAGAAGGAACCGCTCCTGCTGAATATGTTGACATCCTCAACACATGGTACGGTCACCCGGACATCCCGATAGGAGTGATTCGTAACGGCGCTGATTGCGAAAATGACGCACCTAACTATGCCAAAGCAGTGGTGAATATGAAGGACTCCTACGGCAATCCAGCCTTCGGGCGCTCCATCAAAGAATATGACACCCTCCCTGACGCGCATATCCTTTATAGGAAACTTCTGGCAAGCGCTGATGACAATTCGGTCATCATAGCCTCTGTTGGATTCTCGACCAACCTCATCAGACTACTTGACACTCAGAAGGATGAATATTCAGAATTGAGCGGAAAAGAGCTTGTCGCAAAGAAGGTCAAGCTGCTTGTCACGATGGCAGGAGATTTTGAGGATCCGAATATTCATGAATATAACATCGCCAAAGACATCCCCGCGGCCAAGATTATCTTTGAGAAATGGCCGACACCTATCGTCACGTCCCCATTCGAAGTCGGTTTAAGAATCGAATATCCTGGCTCCAGCATCGTGAACGATTTTGGATGGGCCGGGCTTCACCCGGTAGTCGAAGCTTACAAGGCTTATCTGCCAGAGCCATGCGACCGTCCGACCTGGGATCTTACAGCAGTACTGTATGCGGTCGAGGGCAGTGGCTGGTTCACGCTCTCTCCTGCGGGCAACATCGCCGTGACAGATGAAGGCTCGACCATCTTCACTCCGGACGAGAACGGCACCAGACGTTATCTGTCTGTAGATGAGAATCAAGCAGATTCCATCAAGACCCACTTTGTGGAGATGATGACATCTGTTCCTCTGCATAGAAATAATGGTTCCGCCAAACATTGACACCACTAATGCATGACGGAACCTACTTGGAAACTATAAGCCTTATGACTTCTCGGCGGCCACCTTGTTGAGGAAGCACTGGATGGTGTTCTCCATCAGGCAGCAGATGGTCATCGGACCCACTCCGCCGGGAACAGGGGTGATGACGGAGGCCTTCGGCTCGACTGAGGCGAAGTCAACGTCGCCGCAGAGGTTGCCGTTCTCGTCAAGATCCATACCCACGTCGATCACGGCGGCTCCTTCCTTTACCATGTCTCCGGTGACAAATTTCGGACGGCCGATGGCTACGACGAGGATGTCAGCTTGCCTTGTGATCTCGGGAAGATTCTTTGTTCTTGAGTGACAGATCGTTACCGTAGCGTTCCTGTCAAGCAGGAGCTTGGTGATGGGAAGGCCGACGATCTGGCTGCGTCCGATCACCACGGCGTTCCTGCCGGCGATCTCATAGTCAGCGTCCTCAAGGAGTCTTATGATGCCCATCGGAGTACAAGGAACGACGCAGGACGCGTTAGGCCTCTTCTGCCATAGGGCGGCGGTGTTCAAAGGGTGGAAGCCATCCACGTCCTTGGACTGGGCGATGGCCTCGATCACCTTCGGCTCACTGATCTGTTTAGGAAGAGGGAGCTGGACGAGGATGCCGTCCACGGTGTCATCGGCGTTGAACCCGGCGATCTTGTCAAGAAGTTCCTGCTCAGGCGTGTCGGCGGGCATCCTGACTGTCGTGTTCTTGATACCCACGACATCGCAGGCCCTGGACTTATTTCTGACATAAGTCTGGCTGCCGGGGTCGTCCCCGACGAGGATCACTACCAAATGAGGCACTCTGCCATACTTTGCAGGAAATGTGGCCACCTGCTCGGCCATCCGGGCCTTTAACCTGGCCGCAAGGTCTTTTCCAGATATTGTCATAACATTTGTACCTCGCTAAAAGGTTATTACTAATTGAAAAAACTTATCTCACGTTCAAAGTGCCTACCACGACAATCTATTCACGTTACCCTCTCCCTAAATCCCTCCCCTCGGGGGAGGGGATGTGCTTAGCACACCCCTTAGGGCCTTTTTACGTTACCCTCTCCCTAAATCCCTCCCCTCGGGGGAGGGACTTACTTTCACCGCAAGCGGTGAAGAGGTGAGATTTATAACTACAGGACCAGATGTCCGATGTCGGAACGGTAGAAGAGGTTGTCGCAGTGGATCTTACGAACTGCAGCCAGAGCCTTGTCGCGGGCCAGGCGAAGAGTCTCGGCGGAAGCCACAACCATCAGCACACGACCACCTGAGGTCACAAGGGACTTGGCTCCGGACACAGGATCGGAAACCTCCTTGGTACCCATCTGATAGATCCTCACGGAAGGATCGGACAAAGCCTCATCCAGACCAGTGATTTCAAAGCCTTTCTCATAGGAACCCGGATAGCCTTTCGAAGCCATCACGAAACCAAGAGTCTGTTCGGAAGACCATTTGATCCGAGGCATCAGCTGCGACGACGGCACCTTCACACCCTCAGCCACTTCAGTCCTTTCCGGAGCGTTCACGACCTTGCCTCCATCGGCGACGGCACAGAAGATCTCGAATATGTCGGACTCCATACGAGGCAGAACCACCTCAGTCTCAGGGTCGCCGAAACGGCAGTTGAACTCGATCACCTTGATGCCGGACGGTGTCTTCATCAGTCCGCCGTAAAGCAGTCCCTTGAACGGACAGCCCTCGGCGACCATCGCGGCGGCGGTCTTCCTCATGATGTGCTCAAGGGTGTATTCCTCATCCTCGGCGGTGATGACCGGAACCGGTGAATATGCTCCCATACCCCCCGTGTTAGGCCCCTTGTCACCCTCGAACGCCCTCTTATGATCCTGTGCGATCGCCAACGGGAAGACTTCCTCACCGTTCACAAAGCACATGAACGAGAACTCCGGACCGGTGAGATATTCCTCGACCACGACCTTTCCCTTGCCGAACTTGTCGTCCAGCAGCATGTCCTTCAAAGCCGCCTGCGCGTCGGAGAAGGTCTCCGGGATGACGACACCCTTGCCTGCGGCCAGGCCGTCGTATTTCAGAACAATCGGGAAGGTGTGCCGGCTGACATATTCAATGGCATCCGCATAGTTGTCGAAGGTCTTGAAGGAGGCTGTCGGGATGTCGTACTTTTCCATAAGCCGCTTGGCGAAGTCCTTGCTGGACTCGATGCGTGCGGCGGCGGCGGACGGGCCGAATATTCTCAGACCGGCCTTCGTGAAGGCATCGGCGATTCCGGCGGAGAGAGGGACTTCCGGCCCGACCACGGTCAGGTCTACGCCGTGTTCCTTCGCAAACTCCACGAGTTCATGGATCTGCGTTTCCTTGAGGGGTACGCACTCGGCCTGCGCGGCGATCCCGGCGTTGCCTGGAGCGCAGTAGATCTTGCCGACACTTCTGGAACGGCTCAAAGCGTCCACAATGGCATGCTCGCGTCCGCCTCCGCCGACAACCAGCACATTCCTGGACAGCAGAGTGTCCAGCATTATCGTCTTGCCGTCACTCTTGTTCGTGGTTTCAAAATGAAAAACTCGCATACTACTCTAAGAAGCTTTGGCAGATTATTCTAATGTTTGAAATGACGTTCTCCGGTGAAGACCATGGCGATGCCAAGCTCGTCGC
>OCLD01000200.1_pt1 | contig 15941 bp, 13 predicted proteins | sample 1495911 | NCBI WGS metagenome assembly OCLD01 (sample SAMN03418271, study PRJEB22391) | human gut metagenome | biome: human-gut; feature: organic feature; material: feces | host: Homo sapiens | place: Tanzania | collected 2013-01
AAGACGGGTACATGCTTCTCTTCCGCCAATACGGATGACCCGGTATACCACGTCAAAATTCTCATTGACCTTCAACTGGTCATTCAGGTAATTCATATTTTCGGAAAGTACCGCACTCATTTTTTCACACATAAAAAACTCCTTCCACGCTCATTCCGGTTTAGTACCATTATGAGGTAAAAGGAGTCATTTTATACATTTCTTTCCATCGAATTCATTAATCGATCATTTACTGCTTTCCGGTGCTTCCGAACCCTCCACGGTCCGTACCGCTTAAGGAAGCCACTTCATCAAAAGCAATCTTCGGTTGGTTCTCCATGATACGGAACTGACAGATACGGTCATTAAGGGAAATATGCGTATCCCTTACCGCCAAGGCCGGCATAAACCACTGATCGTTATCTCCGCAGTAAGAACAGTCTACCACACCCTGATGATTGGTCTGGATAATTCCGAAATTCTTAAAGGTTGAACTTCTCGGAACAATATGTGCTTCATAGCCTTCCGGAAGCTGCATGGCAACTCCTAACGGGATCAGCTTGAACTCGCCCTTCTTAAGGTCTACATCCTCGGCTGCACGCAGATCGATCCAGTCCGATTTTCCATCAATATAGGTGAGTTTTTCCAGTTTATCATTAAAATATTTGATTTTGATTGTTTCCATTGCTTGTTTCCTTTTCCGTCTTGAGTTCATATCACTCATGTATTCTTATCTTCACTTTTAACTCAAAAATGATCCACTGGATCATTTTCTCATATGCATGGCAACTTAAAACGATCCATACGGCATCAGCTTTCAGGCATAATCTCCGCAATGCAGAACCGGCATCATCGGATCGGTCTGCTTTAAGGACTTCTGCACATCAATCACACGCTGGTTGCTGCTTCCTTTCCACAGGAGCTTGACATCCTTTTTATCTACCTGGAATTCTCCATCTACCAAAACATCCACATACTGCATAATCGCATAATGAAGAATATTCTCCCAGGAATCCCCTGTATATAACCAGATCGTTTTATCCGGATATTTCTCCTTGATTTCTGCCATCAGATTGCGCACATCCAGACGGTTTGCAGCATGAAGCGGATCTCCTCCGGAAAAAGTAATGCCGGAAATATAGGACTTATCCAACTGATCAAAAATTTCCTTCTTGGCAGCTTCATCAAATAACAGTCCACCTGCCGGATCCCAGGTAATGGGATTCTGGCATTCCTTGCAGCAATGGGAACAGCCTGCAACCCACAAAACGACGCGCAGTCCGTCACCGTTTAACATATCATCCTTGGTAATATTGTGGTATCTCATCCCCTACATACTCTTCCTTTCTGCAATTTCTGCCATTTTTGCTTCATTCAGACGAGTATCTCCATGCACTCTGGAATAGGACAGGTAGCCGTTCATACGCTCAATCTTCGTTAAGTTCCGGCTTCCGCACTTCGGGCAGACATCCATTTCCAGCTACTGATGCCCGCAGTCATCACAATAAGCCAGAGAAAGATTGACACCCTCATAAAATCCCATATCCATAGCACGGCGGATCAGAGTTTTAATTGCTTCAATGTTATAATCAATCGGGTATTTTACATACTGGATCTTACCACCATTGCTCAACTCCCAGAAACGATATTCCAAATCCTGCTTCTCAATCGGTGTAATATCCTCGGATACATGACAGTGGAAGCTGTTGGAAACATATTCCCTGTCGGATACCCCTTCAATAATTCCATATTTTGCGCGGAACTGCTTTACCTGTAAGCCGCAAAGACTCTCAGCAGGAGTTCCGTAAATCGCATAAAGATTGCCATCCTCTTCTTTATACTCATTGATCTTCTGGTTGATATGCTCCAGAACCTCTAAGGCAAACTGTCCGTCCTCCACAAGGGACTTCCCGTTATATAATTCCTGTAATTCGTTAAATGCCGTAATACCAAAGCTTGCGGTTGCAGACTTTAAGATCGGTTTGATCTTATCCGTAAGCTTTAAGTGTCCTCCTAAGAAACCACCCTCGCAGTAAGCAAGCGGATTGGTAGAAGCACGCATTTCTCCAAGGTATGCATAAGTACGGATATGAAGCTGGCGAATCAGATTTAAATAATAATCCAGCACTTCATAGAAGTCTCTGCTTTCCTGTCTGGACTTTGCCAGAATCATCGGTAAATGAAGGGATACGGCACCAATGTTGAAACGTCCGACAAATACAGGCTCATCCTGATCATCGGCCGGATGCATGCCGCCTCTTTCATACCAGGGAGAAAGGAACGCACGGCATCCCATCGGGGAAATGACCTTGCCATATCTCTTATACATGCTCGCAATATAACCCTTTCCGGTAAGGGATAACCAGTCCGGATACATGGTCTTGGCGGAACACTTTACACCGGCTTCAAATACATCCTCAAGCTCCTTACCGGGACCATGCAGGTTTTCATCATACAAAAAGACAATCTTCGGGAACAGAACCGGCTTCTTGCAGTCCTTCTTGCCCTGTCCTCTGCGTCGTACATTTAAGAGGGAAATCGTAGCAAGACGGGCGAAACGTCCGGTGCCGATTCCTGCGGTAACCGTGATAAACGGATAGTCTCCACGGGAACTTGCTACCGTATTAAATTTATATTCCCATCCCTGGAAGCCCTGCTCAAATTCCCGCTTTACATCGGCATACGCTTCTGCCTCTGCAGTCTGCTGGTCGATTCCCAGATTCAGATATTTCTTCAGACTCTTCTGATAGGTTTTCTCTGCATAAGGCTCTAAAATCTTATCTACCTCCGGCACGGTAAAACCGCCATACTGCTGGCTTGCTGCACTCAGTACAATATCTCCGATTACATCAAAGGCAACATCCAGTGTCTTTGGCTCATTGTACCAGATATTTCCCATTTCAAAACCGCCGGTCAATACATTTGCCACGTCAAAAAGACAGCAGTTCATGGTATCACGACGTGCGGACATATCATGCACATAAATATAGCCGTCACGGCATGCCTGAATCTCCTCTGTCGTCATGAAAAACTTCTGATATAATTCCTTATTAAACTGATTGAAAATCAGACTTCTCTTCGTAGAAACAAGTGCACTGTCGGTATTGGCATTTTCTTTGTCACCAACATACATAATGGACTGGCTCTTCTTATACACATCATCCATCATACGGACAAAGTCCTGCTTATAGTTCCGGTAATCACGATAGCTCTTTGCAACGATGGGCTTCACATCCTCAAGAGCGCTCTCCACAATATTATGCATAATCGGAATCGGGATCTGATCCTGTTCCAGTTCATTCACCTTGTCAATCACATACTGACAGATATGCTTCTTCTCATCCTCGGTAAATTTGGTCAGCGCACGGTAAGCACTCTTACCTACGGCATCAATGACCTTCTGTACATTAAAGCTTTCGAGACTTCCGTCCTTCTTAATCACCTTAACGTCCCGCTCCGGCTTGAATTCCTCCCCAAAATTAACATCTTCTTCCTTCGCATCCATGCTGCTCATGATAACCCCTCCATCCAATTATTTCGTAACTTTCCAATACCCTCTACATAAAATCACTGTTTCACAGTTTAAGTTTCGTTCACCAATATCTAGTATTGTTCTCAAATAGTGGTATCAAGATCTAGTATAATAAAATCCAATTGCAATGTCAATGCAGGATATGAAATTCTTCTGCTTTATTCAGAGAAACAGTTACGAGACCCCCATATTCCGTTAAGAACTATATTTCATACCGGTCTAAGATTTCACATAAAAATTCCTGATACTGCCTTGTCACCTCCGCCGGCGCAGTAATCCGGATACGGCTTCCAAGTCCTGTGAGCCATCCAAAAAACTGCGGACTGACACAGACCGAAATCCTTGCCGAAATCTCATCCTCCGAAACCTTCCGCACATCAATATCTTTCCCGAACCGGTCAAACAGTACACCGGCCAGTGAATCAGATAACTGCAGCGTAACCCGCTGTGTCTGCCCACCAAACATTCCGAACGACTGATTGGTATACTCGGCAATGTCGAACTTCCCGAATTCCTCTGAGCCCTTTCTTACCTGTCCTTCAAGCTCCCGGATCCGGTTCATCTTATCGACACGGAAATGCTTGATCTTCTCTTCCTCATCATCAAACGCAACAAGATAGTAATTTTCTTCCTTCCAGGTCAGCGCCCAGGGACTCACCCTGTACACCTTCCCGTTATGCCGCGGGACAAATTCCTTCTTCGCATTCCATTCCATGTAAATAAAAGAAATCGGGGCATTGTCCTGAATCGCATTATGAATGTGATCCACGTTATAATAAATGCTTTCATTCTCCGTTTTAATACGGCTTGCCACGAAGACCTGACGCTGTAGCTTCTTCGCCTCATAAGGTCCGGCAAGCGTCTCAATCTTATGAATAAGCTCCCGCGACTTCTTCTGGGTAATAAAGCGTGAAGACTGCACGGCATCCACTAAGAGTTTTAATTCCGGCAGCTCAAATTCACGGCTTGCCAAATAATAACCACCGCCTGTTTTCGCCTTTTTATTCACAATGTCATACCCAAAATCCGTAAGACATTCGATGTCATTGTAAATGCTCTTACGCTCCGCACTCACCTCGTATTTCTGTAGCTCTGCAATAAGCTCCTGTGCCGAAAGACAGTGGTCTTCATCCGTCTTCTCCGATAAGATTTTGAGCAGATATAACATTTTCAGTTTCTGATTGCTACCCTTAGACATAGACAAATACTCCTTTTAAGTGCACAGGTATCGCTTTACATCAAAGAGTTGCCTGACAACTCTTTGCGCGCTGATGTGCGCAAGCTTTAGCTTGCATAACTCATCTGCACATCAGTCGCATCCTCGCGGAGCGTTTTGATTTGTAGGATTGCGCAGCATTCCTATAAATCAAAAAAAGGTCCGCTCACGCGGACCCTTCGTACTGTGTAACAGCTTATGATGCGTTATCCGTTGCTTCCTTCGCAGCTTCTGCCTCCTGCACATTTTTACGTTTCCGCAAGGTCGTTCCAATAAAAATCGCAACCCCACAGAGAGCGACAATAATCACCATCACAAGTAAATATGATAAAAATTCATTCACAAATGCAATCAGGTTACTCATATTCTTACCAAGACCTTTCTTCAATTACTGTAGCTTTTATTCTATCATTTCACCTATTCTTAGTCAAGCATCTGCCAGTGGGAGTTTCGCACGAATTCCGAGGCCATCTGTTCGGCTTTCCGGATGATGTCCTCCTGATAACCCATAATGGATAACAGACGGAGCGCGTTTCTCGTGGTTGCCTTTCCGGGCAGTAACTGATAGCTGAAGGTGACATCTCCATCCGTAACCTCTTCCATGAAATGATAATTCTCATACCGATCTTCCAGAAGACTCGTCAGCTCAATATCATGGGTAGCCACAAAGCACATGCTGTTTTCCGAATTCAGGCTTTTTAAAATCTGGGAAGAAGCTGCAATCCGTTCTACGGTATTCGTTCCGCGAAGCACCTCATCCACGAAGCACAGCACCCGGTATTCCTTATGTGCGATGAGATCCAGAATCCGTTTTATGGACTTGATCTCCACCATATAGTAGCTTTCTCCATGCAGCACATCGTCCTTTAAGGACATGGAAGAACAGATACGGAAAAAGCAGGTTTCAAATTCACCCGCCAGACAGGTATGAATGCTCTGCGCCAGAAGGGCATTGATTGCTACGGTTTTTAAGAAGGTCGACTTACCGGAAGCATTCGATCCGGTAATGAGCATGCCCTTTTGGGTCTCAAATGTATTTCTGACCGGGTCAGTCAGCAGTGGGTGGTACCCATCCACCATCCGGATTCTCTTTTCTTCATGAAAAGAAGGAACACAGAAGTCTCCTAAATAAGCCCTGTACTCTCCGATCGCAATACAGCTTTCGATAAATCCGTAATGGGTAAGGAGCGTGTCCACCGCATCCAGATGCTTACGCACTTCACCGAGCATCTGATTGAATTTAATCAGATCAATATGGAAGCCCATGCGCAGAAAGTCCATCAGCATATCCAACGTACTTCCGCTTCCGCCGGCGCGTGTTCCGCTCATCACAATTCCGGCTCCTCTCTGAAATCCGTCCATCTGATGAAACGCCAGTTCCATTTCTTCAAATTCTTCCTGCATGCAGTCTGCCCGGTGTTTTTTAAACTCCGGATAAATATTAAGCAGCTGGAAAATATAAGCAAAGCTGGTAATATAGGGTTCTATTTCCTTCTTCATGGCAAAGTAAGTCACATCGTTGTAGATTACGACCGCAAGTAAAGCCAGAATTCCCACCGAAAAGTTCACTACCATAATTCCAATCGAGACAAGCATCAGAAGCAAGGCAAGATAATGTTTCCGGTTATTCCGCTCTCCAAGGTCATCAAGATAATCCAGATAATCATAAATGGAAAATCTGCCGATCTTGCCAAGTTTTGAGAAAATAAACTGCAGATTTTCCCTCTCTTCCATATGCGTATCAAAATAACGGATCACCTCTTCCATATGAACAAGATGTTCTTCCTCAAGCTGCGGATTGCGCAGCAGATAATACAGATACTCTTCCCCTGCGGAAGAATAGGTATAATTCATCTGCTTAAATACCTCATCCATATTCAGATCGCACCAGGTAATTTCATCGATTGGAAACTCTCCGGCATGTTTATCCGAATAACGGGAAATATGAGAAAACCACTCCGGTCTGTATTCCCGTTCCAGCTTCTTTCCATAATCCGTATGCAGGCGTTTCCGGAATCTTTTCTGTTCCATGCGGTAATCGTATAAACCTTTTAAGAAAAGCAGAATCAGAATGATTCCAAGTGCTGCTGCAAAAATTACGTACTCCATAAATTCTCTGCTCTTAATCCATGATAAAGACTTTAATATTTTCATCGAGGTCATTGGCAATGACATTCAGATGCTTTGCTTCCTGTGCAACCGTTCCGATCGTATTGCCAACTTCTGCAGCAGATGCAGAGGTTTCTTCGGTACTTGCCGCATTCTCTTCGGCAATCGCCGTCAGATTCTGGACAACATCCACAACCTTTACTCTCGCTCCATCCAGATCCTGTGTTTTCGCAGCAATCGTACGGATTCCGTCGATGGACTTGGCAATTCCGTCATTGACATCACGGAAGGAGGCTTCGGTATTGGAAACATATTCATCCTGCTTCTCAATGACTTCCTTCACTTCTTCCATGGTCTCTACGGATTTCGCAGAGTCAGAGATCAGTTCATCAATAATCAAAGCAATCTGTCTTGCCGATTCATTGGACTGTTCGGCCAGCTTCTGAATCTGGGAAGCAACAACGGCAAAGCCTCTTCCCTGTTCTCCGGCACGTGCTGCTTCAATGGAAGCATTTAATGAAAGAAGGTTTGTTTCTTCTGCAATATCGGTAATAATATCGGTTGCTTCTTTAATCTTCATGGCGGAAGTATTCGTCGTATTGGTCTGTTCATAAATCACAGAGATTGCATCCTTGGTCTGCTGGTTAATTTTATTCAGTTCTTCGAGAATCTTCATGGCATTCTCACCGGCAGAACGCATGTCTCTTGCACTGTTCCGGAGATCTTCGATCTCGGTATTGGTTTCTTCAATCATATTTCCCATCAGAATAACATTCTCGGTAGCAGTCTGTGTCTCCTGTGCCTGGGAGGTTGCGCCCTGTGCGATTTCGGAGATTGCCTTATCGACCTGCTCTACGGATTCCGCGGTCTGGGAAGCTGATTTATTCATGGACTGCGCTGCATCATACAGTTCACCGCTTCCGGTACGGATCTTCTCAATGGTGGTTTTCATTTCCTTACGCATACGGATTAAAGCACGCGCCATAACACCGACTTCATCTTTCTTTTTACCGAGAAGATCAAGAACACCGTCATCGCGGAAGTCCATATCTGCCATTGCACCGACATTTCTGGAAATCCGGATAATCGGATCCACGAACATGGCAATCAGGAAATATGCCGCAATCAGAAATAAAAGTAATGCGGCAAACATATAGGCCTTGGGAATGGATGGGATCAGACAGATCACTGCTGTTAAAATGACAACTACAAATACAAGGAATACGATTTTGGTCTTAATAGAATTAAAAAAGCCAACCCGTTCTCTGTTTTTAATTCGTTCTTCAATCAACTGTCTGAATTCTTCTTTTGTCTCTTTTTTCATGGAATACCCCTCCGGTTTCATTATGTATGTAATATCAATTCTGAATATCTTTGCATATTGTACCACAAATCACTGCAAAATCAAAGATATTCTGTAATTATTCAGATTCTGTATATCTATGTTAGTGATCACAAAGCTTACGGGTAATTTCCTCACATGTCTGATAAATTTTTCCAGCCTGCAGTTCTTCCGCAAAAACTCCGTTTTCATACAGAATTTTTCCATTTACCATTGTCATCTTTACATTAGCTTTGCTTCCACTGTATACAAGATTCTTGCAGATATTGTGAATCGGCTGCATATTGGGCTGTTTTAAGTCAATCCGGATCATATCGGCATATTTTCCTGCTGCTAACACATCACAATCCTTAAGTCCCATGGCATGTGCTCCATTTACCGTTGCCATTTTCAATACTTCTTTTGCATCTACCGCAGAAGCGTCCATTTCCCTGACCTTTGCAAGCCCGGTTACCAGAAACATCTCCCGGAACATATCAAGACAGTTATTGCTGGCAGGTCCATCTGTTCCGATTGCAACCGGAATTCCAAGCTTCAAATATTCTGTAACCGGTGCAATACCACTTGCCAGCTTCAGATTGGATGCCGGATTCGTCACAATACAGAGTCCGCGTTTTTTCATAATCCGGAGATCTTCTTGCGTCATATGCACCCCATGATAAATTCCACCGCCATAGTCAAACATATGAATGGAATCAAGAAAAGCAAGCGGGGTCATGCCATAACGCTCCTTACAGCCCTCCACTTCCGCTTCTGTTTCTGCAAGATGGGTAAAGACCGGTGCCTGATATTTCTGTGCAAGTGCCGCCACCTGCTCCAGCAATTCCCGGCTGCAGGTATATTCCGCATGAAATCCAAGGAAATAAGAATTGAGGCTTTCCGGCTGATTCAGCTTCTGATACATTTCCTCCATCAGCCCCAGGGACTGGCTGAAATTATTCAGTGCACTCACCTGTACACATCGCATCCCCATATCTTCAAAGGACCTTGCAATACTCTCCGGTGTAAGATACATATCAAACACGGCTGTCACGCCACTTGTCAGATATTCCAGTATGGCAAGCCTGCTTAATTCATAAATATCCTCCGGCGTCATCTTTGCTTCCACCGGAAAGATCTGTTCATTAAGCCATTCATTAAGTGGCAGGTCATCGGCATAGGAACGCAGTGCTGTCATGCCGGAATGCGTGTGGGCATTCTTAAATCCGGGCATTAACAAATCCCCGTCACAGTCGATTTCACGGTTAAATTCAATTTCTTCTCTTTGCAGCTTCTTACAGATTTCCTGCTTTGCGGCAGATGGTCCGGCATACAGAATCCGCTTATCCTCTGTCCAGACCTCTCCCTTGATAATTTCCATTCCTTCCTCCATGGAAAGGATTCTTGCATTGTAAAAACGTAATTTCATTGCAACCCTCTTTTCTTAAATTCCCTGTAGATTTTCATTTCCGAAACTCTCCGGAAGGAGCTGTTCCAACGTAAAGACCTGATACTCCTCCACGCTCTTTGCCACAATAATGAAAAAGTCATTCGGCTTCACAAATTCACGCATCACCTGCCTGCAGACACCACAGGGATAAGAATACTGGGTAAGCGCTTCTCCCTTCGGGCTTCCGGCAATGGCAATCGCCTTGAATTTCAAATTTCCTTCACTGACGGCCTTACTGATTGCACAGCGTTCCGCACAGATTCCCGGGGTAAATGCGGCATTCTCAATATTACAGCCGGTATAAATCCGCAGATCATTCGTAAGAAGTGCCGCTCCTACCATATAGTTGGAATACGGCGCATAGGCCTTCTTTCTTGCCTCCATGGCGGAAATAATCAGATCGGTAACTGGAATGCTCTCCAGATGAAACATAGCCTTTCCTCCTTTTCCCTAAAATGCTGCAATGCTTTCGGTAACGAGCTGTTCAAACAACGGCGCTGCCTTGGCAGAGGCTTCCTGTACCTCCTCATGGGTCAGCGGCTGTTCATTCATTCCGGCTGCCGGATTGCAGACACAGGAAATTCCGCAGATCTTCATCCCCATATGGTTTGCCACAATGGCTTCCACTACGGTACTCATGCCTACCGCATCCGCACCAAGCGTCCGCAGCATACGGATTTCTGCCGGGGCTTCAAAGGAAGGTCCGGTAAGCTGGACATAAACGCCCTCTTTTAAATCAATCCGGTTTTCCTTCGCCTTATTGCGGATGATCTCCTGTAAATCTTCATCATAAACACTGGTCATATCCGGGAACCGTACCCCGAACTCGTCCGCATTCGGTCCGATCAGCGGATTTGGTGCAAAGCAGGAAATGTGATCGGTAATCAGCATAAAGTCACCTGCCCGGAAGGCTCCATTGATCCCGCCGGAAGCATTCGTAAGAAACAGAATCTCTGCACCCATCATCTTCATCAGGCGGGTGGGCAGAACCACATCCGATATAGGATATCCCTCATAGTAATGAACCCGTCCCTTCATACATACTACAGGAACGCCCTTCACGTAGCCAAATATAAATTTCCCGGCATGTCCCGGTACGGTAGATACCGGAAAATCTTCGATTTCTTTATAATCAATTTCCCCCTTTACTTCCATCGTATCTGCATAATTGCCAAGACCGGAGCCAAGCACTAATGCAACCTTCGGTGTAAACGGAATTTTGTCCTTAATACTTTCGTAGCATTTTGTTACCTTCTCATATACCTGATTCATTGCATACCCTCTCTTTTCTAATCACTTTTCAATTGATCACTTTCCAAATCATGATAAATGGTGCAGGAAGTCCTGCACCATTTAAGTATACCAAAATTATGAGAAAATGAATAGAGGTAAGCTTCTGATTTCAGATAATTGATTTTAGATAATAATACAGACCATACCGCCATTGGATTCGTTCACGATCTTCTGCATGGTTTCCTGAAGCTTTAACTGACTTTCATTTCCGATCATGGCAATCTTGCTGTTGATGCCATCATATACAAGCTGTTCCACGGACTTGCCAAAAATATTGGTTTCCCAGATTCCATCTCCCTGTTCGCTCTCTGTTTCGATAAATTTAATCAGATCATTGGCCTGACTTTCGCTTCCGACAATCGGGGAAATCTCCGTCTCGATGTTGGCCTTAATCAGATGAATGCTCGGACTTTCCGCATGAATTTTAACGCCATATTTGTTGCCGTGACGGATGACCTCCGGCTTATCCAGGCGGATCTCGGACCGTTCCGGGGATACCACGCCGTAACCGTTGTTCCGCACCGCATCCATGGCATGAATGACCTTCTGATACTCCTTCTTCATCTTTGCCATATCCTTCAGGGAAGAAAGCAGCTGATATTCATTCTGAATTGGTTCATCCACCATTTCACTCAGCATCTGATAATAGTAATTGTCTCCGATCTGTACCCAGATCCGTACACATCCGTTGGATAAATCGATTCCGTCCATTTTGCTTGCGGTGACATATTCACTTACCAGATTGACATCGTTTTCCCTGGCGTCCTTAATGGTTTCATACTGATCCATAAGGTCCTTGATCTGATTAATAAGGTCTGACTTAAGCGGATAATCCATGGGAAGCATGTTCACCCATTTCGGCAGATAAAATTCCATCGAGCTGATTGGAAATTCACAGAGCACCTTTTCAAAGATCTGCAGAATATCTTCCTTGCCAAGCTGCTTGCAGTTTACCGGAACAACCGTAACATGATACTTCTCGGCAAGCTCCTTCGATAACTGTCTTGCTTCCTCACCATAGGGTTTTACCGTGTTCATTAAAACCACGAACGGCTTCTTTAACTTTTTCAGCTCCTTAATGGTCTGTTCCTCTGCCTTTATGTAGTTTTCCCGTACGATTTCGCCAAAGCTGCCATCACAGGTCACGACAATTCCGATCGTGGAATGATCCTGAATGACTTTCCTTGTTCCAATCTCTGCCGCCTTGGTAAAAGGAATTTCTTCTTTGGCCCAGGGCGTTTTCACCATGCGCTCCGCACTGTCCTCCATGTGCCCGGCCGCGCCCTCTACCATATAACCGACACAGTCGATCAGACGCACACTGGCTTCCATTCCCTCCTGAATCTTAATTCTGGCAGCTTCCTTCGGAATAAACTTCGGCTCTGTCGTGGTTACGGTTTTTCCCCCGGCACTCTGTGGAAGTTCATCTACCGCACGCTCCTTTTCAAATTCATCGGACATATTCGGAAGCACCATTTCTTCCATAAACCGCTTGATAAATGTGGACTTTCCGGTGCGCACAGGACCGACTACTCCAATGTAAATCTCGCCCTTGCAGCGCTGCTTGATATCGTTGTATAAATCATATTCCCTGTTCGTATTCAATTCCATAAAAATACCTCTCGCACATTTAATAAAATGTATGTGGAGAGGTATTTTAAATATGACTAATTCCAGTAAAATTATAGCGAAATGATGAACCATTCAAAACTTTTTCTTAAAAAGGATAAAGCTCATAGATATGATCCTTCAACCATTTGCGGTACTGCCTGTGTTCCGGGCAGAGCCGTTCCACCAGCTTCCAGTATTCCGGTGAGTGGTTCATTTCAAGCCTGTGGCAAATCTCATGGATCACAATATAATCGCATACCGGCTCCGGCGCTAACAGGATGCGCCAGTTAAAATTAATGTTTCCCTTCGAGCTGCAGCTTCCCCAGCAGCTTTTCTGATCCTTGATATAGATTTTCGTAAAGGAAACGCCATAAAACTTTGCATACTCTTCCGCTTTTTCCGTAAGAACGGCAAGCGCCTCTTTCCGGAACCATTTGTCCAAAAGCCGGGCACGGAAAACTTCATCTGCATCATAGGGAACCGTCATAATGAGCCGGTTCATCACACGCTTTATCCGGCCGCTCTTACGATCCTCACGCACCACGGTAAGCGTCAGTGTATCTCCCAGATACGGCAGGGTATCCCCGGTTATAAGCTTCTTTTTCTCAGGCTTTCGGTTTTCCATATTTTACTCCAAAAGATCCGGTCGCAATATAGAATACATAGGGCTCTCTGCTGTCGCCGTCCATACTGTTGATGTCCCCGAACTGCTGTGCATCGTTGTTCAGCTTCTCCCACGTCTTACCTTCATCAAAGGACCGGAAGAAGCCATACTGCTCCTCAATGATTCCGCAGATATAAAGAGCCTTGTCACCGATGCGGTAATCCTGTCCCGGAAGCACGCCAAGTCCCATACGGAAGACGCTTTCGCCCTCTTTCGTCAGGCGTACAAACCGAATCTCCTTCGTTTCCGGATCCACCTTTAAGCGGTAAAGTCCGTACTTACCCATTGCACAGTAAAAGACACCTTCCTTGCCGGCATCTCCACGGATCTCCGTTTTATTTGCGCAGTCGATCAGCCCCAGTACAGTTCCTTCACAGAGCGGTTCACTGATCTGGTAGAAATGATCGCCGCCATCGGTACTTAAGTAAATGGCGAATCCATCCGCAAATCCGTAAAAGACGGAAGGATTCACACGGTCCGCATAGATTTTCAAATGAATGGCTTCATTTGTCAGCTCTTTATCACCACTTCCATCCGTTCCATATCCAAAGATCTGTGCCTTGTGGAAATGGGCACCCTGATCGTGGCTTACAAGGATTCCTTTCATATACAGATCAATTCCTTCTGCCACGCCATAACAGATCGTTTGTGCATCGCTTGCCATTGCCACCCATCCGGAATTTACATTCGGGCATTCAATCTCCCGGAAGCGTTCATCCAGATAATCGGAAATTCCAAACGGCAACGGGAGACGTACGAAGGTCTTACCATAGTCCTTCGAAAGGATCAGTCCCCCTTTTGTTTTGCCCTTCCAGTTGCCTCTCGGCGTTACAATGACATATTCCGGATGTTCATCCGAAAAGTCCGCATTGATGCAGGTAATATACCGGTTGCCGTCCGCATCCGCAAAAGAGTTTTCACACGGTGTATCCAGATTTTCAAAAGCAAAGCCGCCCAGATCTCCCAGAATATCCAGCACCTTCACCGGTCCGTCTACCGGACTGTATACATTCAAGTGCACCGTCTCTTCAATTCCGTCACAGCAGTCCTCAAAGCTTCTCTGCTCTGATGTAAAGTTATGGCAGACGAACACACCGGTTCCGCTGTTAAACCATACCTCATCCGGATCAAACGGATTGATCTTAATATCACTCAGCCAGTGCAGCAGAGATTCTTTGCCATTGTATTCCGGCTTCATATAAGAAGCATGAAAATGCAGGTTTCCGATCTCAAGATCGTATAACGCCACCTGCCAGGTAGCACCATGATCCATCGAAAGATAAACCATATCTCCTTCTTCGCGGCAAAGGGTGCTTAATGCCAACAGCCCAGGCTCCTTCGGGCAGCCTGAAATCCCGCCAAAGCCATACGTTAACACAGTTCCCGGCGCATACGTTCCCCACTCTCCCTTTAACGCATATTCCATCGGAGTGATATCTTCACAGGAAGCAATCCTTCCCTTTTCATCAAAGGAATAACGAATCACCCGGCCGCCAAGCAGATCGCCGCAGTCACAGCTATATCCCATATCCACAATATAGGAATGGGCTCCCGTGTAATTCATGGTGTAGTACAGGTACGTGCCATCGTAATCATAACGGTGTGCCACATAGCCGTTCCATTTCGATTCCGGAATGGTAATGTTCTCCGGCTCCATCAAAGGCTCGAAATGTGCCCCTGCATCATAGGAAACATAAAGGCTGTGTCCCCTGCATTCTTTCGTTCCGGTCGTAATTCCTGCAGTCCCCACAACAAGCGTCTTTCCATCCGGCGCACACCAGACATTCGAGAGATTTCTTTCACCGCAGATGTCCGTTTTCTCCCAGGTTTTTCCATAGTCTCCGGTCCATAACAGACCATCCTTCTGGGAAGCAAAATAAAGCGTCGTTTTATCCTTCGAATTCTGCACCAGACGGTATCCGGTTCCTCTTCCGTTCAGATTGCCATGCACGAAACAGGGAATTATCTCACGCGTATAGGTCTTTCCCCCATCATGGGAGATGCTGAATGTCCCTTGTGTGCCTTCCCCATTGATGCCGCTGATGACATAAAGAGTCTCGTCCTGCTGTAAATCCGTGGCAATGGCAATCGGATAGGTTTCACTCAGGTCAAACATGTTGACTGACTCACTCAGCGAATCCCAATGCCGGTTTTCATAAGAAAACCGGTAACATCCCCCAATATCGGTACGGATATACAATACCTTTTCCCGATCCGGATCAAACAGGAATCCGGTCACATAACCGCCTCCCGGAATCGGGAGGTTTCGGTATTCATATTCGATATTCTTCATAGTACCCTCTCTTACAAGCTATGACTTTGTTATTTAACCACAATCTTACGGAAGTTCTTCTTTCCACGACGTACCACAACGCCGTCCTTGCCAAAGGCATCTGCTTCAAATGCAGCCTTGATATCCGTAATCTTTTCATCCCCAAAGGTAACGCCACCCTGTTCAATCGCTCTTCTTCCTTCGGAACGGCTTGCAACGAGTCCTGCTTTTACCAGAACACCGATCATGTCAATCTTACCGTCAACAAAGTCTTCTTCGCTCAGTTCTGTGGTAGGCATTTCGGCAGCAACACCGGTGGAGAACAATGCTTTTGCACTCTCCTGCGCCTTGTTTGCTTCTTCTTCTCCATGTACCAGCTTGGTAAGCTCGTAAGCAAGGATTTCCTTTGCCTTGTTTAACTGGCTGCCTTCCCAGCTGTCCATCGCATCAATTTCCTCTAACGGAAGGAACATGCTTCGTGCAAGATGCTACGA
>OCLD01000203.1_pt1 | contig 15872 bp, 12 predicted proteins | sample 1495911 | NCBI WGS metagenome assembly OCLD01 (sample SAMN03418271, study PRJEB22391) | human gut metagenome | biome: human-gut; feature: organic feature; material: feces | host: Homo sapiens | place: Tanzania | collected 2013-01
GTCATCACCGAGGGCGAATGCCTGGATTTTGTCTATAGCAATACCCCCCCCTACATGGAAGAAATGTGCAGCAAAATCCTTTCTTTCATAGACAGTCTCGAAATTGACAAGGGCAAGATTTCCTTTGTATGCTTCAGCATTTCCGGAAGGATCGACACAAACGCTGGAATTAGTCATAGCGCATTCAACTTTGAAGGAGACGACACTCCGCTCGCCGAGACCTTGAGCGAAAAGACGGGACTGAGAGTAATCATCGAGAACAATACCAGGGCAATGACCTTCGGAGAACTCCATCTCTACAACAAGGACAGCTTCAAAAACTTCCTGCTTGTCAACGTAAACTGGGGTCTGGGGCTCGGGATCGTATTGAACGGGGAGATATACTGCGGGAGCAACGGGTATGCCGGAGAGTTCGGACACATGAATGTCTACAACAACGAAATAATCTGTCACTGTGGAAAGAAAGGGTGCCTGGAGACTGAGGTTTCAGGAATGGCCATGCAGAGGCATCTCACAGATCGGATAAAGAACGGTGAGGCGAGCATACTACGAAGCAGAATAGCGAACGGCAACGAACTCACGCCATCCGACATCATCACGGCGATTAACAGGGAAGACCCGTTGTGCATAGACATAATCGAGAAAATGGGGATGGAACTTGGCAAGCAGATCGCCAACCTTATAAACCTCTTCAACCCAGAAGCAGTCATTCTAAGTGGGGTGCTGAGCCGCGACAGTATCTACTTCTTCGAGGCAATCAAGTCCAGCGTCCGGAAGTTTTCGCTAAAGCTCATGTATAAGAATGTCCGCATCATACAGGCAGAAAACCCAGACAAGACCGGTGTCCTCGGGGCGTGTCTGCTCGGAAGGTATCGCTTCGCGGACGAAATCTGAATAGGAATCGGACAAAATTGCTATTTTTGCACTATTAGGCGGGCGATAGACAGCGGACGCTCCAAAGTTCTGCCTACGACACAAAGATAGTCTCGACATGCACACACACGAAACGGAAGAACGGCTGGAAGCCAAAGGAATACGGCCGACTGCAAATAGGATACTTGTTCTGAAGGCGCTCGGCGAGGCCGGACATCCTATGAGTCTCGCCGACCTTGAGACCCGGATTGAGTCCATGGACAAGTCCAGCGTGTTCAGGACACTGACATTGTTTTTGGAGAAGGATCTCGTGCACTCATTTGAGGATGGACGAGGGATCATAAATTACGAATTGTGCACCGAGGAAGGCCATTGCGACCACCACGATGCACATATTCATTTCTATTGTGAGCGATGCCACCGCTCCTACTGCATGGAACACATCAACCTCGACTGGATGCAAGTGCCGGAAGGCTTTGAGCCGCGCGCCTACTCATTTGTCATCAAGGGGATCTGTCCCCGTTGCAAATAGGGTATCATATCAGTTCTCCACCGGCCTTATGACATAGTTGAACGTCATTTCCTGAGGCTTGACGAGGTATTCTGTGCGCGGAAGATAAGACCATGAGTCAACGCCGCCGAGTCCCATCTGAACGAGATCAAAGTTAACCCATGTCAGCCCGTTGCTGCGCTGATTCTCGAACGCAACAGCCTTCAACTTGAGGGAATGACGTGTGCCGCTCTTTGCGCAATCCAATTGCTCGGTCGAGAACGGGAGTGCTGATGCGGAGAACGGAGCGTCAGAAGAAATCTCCAGACCCGTACCGTTGTCGTTCAGGACGCGGAACCACTTGAGCTGAGTCTTCGTTCCGGATTCCTGCGGACGGACATAGCCGTAATGATATTGATCCTCAACCCTCTGTACATAATGTCCCATAAGAGCTGCCGAGTTGCGGTCACTGTAGTTTTCAAAAGGTCCGTTGCCGAAAAACTCGACATTAGAGAACTCTCCAGGCATTGCGAGGCGCATTCCAAAGCGGTTCAAAATCGGAGCATCAGCCAATTTGCCGGCATCCTTGAGGGATTCGCTGACTGAAATCGCTCCGTCGCCATATATGCTGTATGTGACAACAATCTTCGCCGCCTCACCAATCGGTGCATATTCCGTCGTGACAAGAACGAAGTCTCCCTTGTCTTCGAATGTGAACGAAACGGCCTTATACTCGGCATCACGCCAGAGTTTCTGCGACTCAGGGAGCTTTTTACCCCTGTAATTCGCGCCCATATCATTTTCGGTCGCCGCACGCCACAGGCAAGGTTCAAGAGGCTGCGACAGGAGCGGTCTATCGTTGAGCGTATAACTTATCAGCGCGCCGGTAGTCTTGTCGAACGTGGCTTTCCACACATCACCACGTTCAGCAAGCACACCTTCATAAGGCATTATCCCATAGAAAGAAACAGTGCTCTCACCATCAGCGATGCGGAAAGCGTGAACTTCCGGAACGTATGCCGCATTCGGAGCGGAGGCAATGCAAATCTGATCGTAGGCCACTTCACTGCCTGCCGGAAGTATGCCGTCTTTCTTCTTGAGAGTGTAACGGACATTGAGGTAGACATCATGGCCGTCTAAAGAGCCTCCACAGGCATCGACCACGTCAGCGGCCGTGTAGCCGAGATTCCCTTTACTGCTGTTCTGCGGCGCAATGGCGAGTCCCTCCGAGGCATGACCGCTGAGAACAGCTTCGCCGTCACATTCAACAGTCCATGAAAGCTCGTACCTGGAAAGGTCAATGAAGAAATTCTCATTGAAAATGTCCACCTTGCCATCGAGTGCCTGCTCCGCAGGTGAGGAAGTGAGGATGCTACGCTGCTGATATGCAATCTCAAAGGCATGAGGATGAAGACTGCGGTCAGAGGCTATGACTCCGTTGCAGTTGAACGATTCGTTGGTAGGGTCGTAGTCGTTGAAGTCGCCACCAAACGCGAAGATGTGGTCAGTACCATATTTCTCCGCATCAACCGGCCACCACACGGCCTGATCCACAAAGTCCCAGATGAAACCACCCTGATAGTGAGGATACTTGCGGATGAGATCCCAGTATTCCTTGAATGCACCGACAGAGTTACCCATGGCGTGAGCATACTCGCACTGAATGAGAGGCTTGTCCGGATTGCCCTTTACATAGTTCTCGCACTGTTTGTAGTCCCAATACATAGGGCAGACAATGTCTGTCCCCTTGTGGTTCGGTTTTTCGTAGACATTACGTTCATACTGCACAGGGCGGGTCTCATCCCAAGCCTTAAGCCAGTCATAGGCATCAAAGAAGTTCTGCCCGGCACCAGTCTCGTTACCGAGACTCCATATAATCACCGACGGGTGATTGTAGTCGCGCTGAACCATGCGCTGCACTCTTTCGACTATAGTCTTGTGATAGTCAGGGTTCTTTGCAAGAGCCTCCGGGCCATATCCCATTCCATGTCCCTCGATATTCGCCTCGTCAACAACATAAAGTCCGTATTTGTCGCAGAGGTCATACCAAAGGGGATCGTCAGGATAGTGGCAAGTGCGCACAGCGTTGAAGTTCAGTTGCTTCATTATGAGGATATCCCTCTCCATATCGGCAGGCGACACCACATAACCCTTGTAGGCGTTCATTTCGTGACGGTTGACGCCTTTGATGAGCACCGGCTGACCATTCACAAGCAGTTGTCCGCCACTGATTTCCACAGTTCTGAATCCAAACTTGAGAGATGCGGTCTGGGTCTCCACTCCCTTCTTGTTCAAGGCAATGAGTTCAAGAGTATAAAGGTTCGGAGTCTCCGCTGTCCAAAGTTTGGCAGCAGGAAGACCGCCCTCAACCCTCGCACAAGAAAGGCCGTTCTCGGACTTGTCCTTCACGTTCACCGAAGCATCGCCCGATGCGGCAATCTCTCCCGCGGCATCAACAATCTGCCAACGAACCTTAGTCACACCGGAAGTGGTCTCAGCAACAATGCTATAGCGTCCGTCAGCATCGCCGCTGACATGAATATTCTCTATTCTCTGCTTTGCACGGGAGAATACATAGATGTCACGGGCAATTCCGGCATATCTCCAGAAATCCTGACATTCTACATAGGTGCCGTCACACCAGCGGAAAATCTCAAGAGCGATGGTGTTCTCGCCAAGTTTCACAAATTTTGTAATGTCAAAACGGGCTTCAAGTTTGGAGTCCTCGCTGTAGCCGACTTCCTTTCCGTTCACCCAAACCTTCACGTTTGAAGTGGCCGAGCCGATATGCAGGACTATGTCCTGTCCCTTCCACTCCTCACCGAGAAAGAAGTTGTGGCGATACTGTCCCACATAGTTGTGCTCGTCCGGTACAATCGGAGGAGTGTTGGGGAAATGGCCATCCCAAGGATATGGAGTGTTCACATAAATAGGATCACAATAACCATTCAGATCCCAAAGCCCGGGAACCGGAATTGTACCCCATTGCGAATCGTCGTAACCATCACGATAGAAATCGGTCGGACGAGTGTTCAGATCTTTGTTAAAATTAAACTTCCAAAGCCCGCTCAAACTGAGCTTTAGCCCGTCGGTCGCGAACGTGGTAGTCATCGGGAGGCGGTTAACCTCATTCAGATTAGGGTCTTTCCAAAATTCCACGGATGTTTTTTCCTTCGCAGAAACATTCGTTCCGAGAGCCATCGCTCCAACAAGAACACACAGAAGTGTTGAAAACTTACGCTTCATTGACATGTTATTAATTATTAAAATTAAATTATTTCTATGTCGCCGGACTGAACCCAACCCTGCCGTCCGTCAGAAATCTCGACATTCGTCCACGTTCCGACAGAGTCGATTATCTTCACTTTCGTGCCTTCGTGGAGTATGAACAGGTCCATCTTTCCATCCGGAGAGGATTTCGTAGATATGACCGGCTTCATCACTATAGCCTCGTCGCGAAGGAAATAGTCGTCCTTCTGGTGAAGCGAAAAGCCGAGAGCCGCGCCCCCAAACAGGAAGCAGACTATTGCGGTAATGAACCCGGTGCGTTTCCAAGCTGTCGTGGGAGCGAGGAAGAAAAGCAGCAGCATCGCGCAGACAAGAACGAGGAATACTATGAATATGATTGCCCAAGCATCGGAGTCGAGAAGGTAGCAGAGCTTGAGAGTCCATGTCTTCAGGACAAATTCCGGAACGGCATCTATGCGGTCCTGCGTGCGGCTGTTCGCAAACTCCAGATTGTAGCGGGCATCCGAATACGACGGATCTATCTTGAGGGCGCGCTCGTAGTTCACGATTGCCTTGCCGAGATTGTCGGCCTTAAACCAGGCGTTGCCGGCATTGTAGTAGAGCTGAGGGGATTCCAGACCGAGAGAGACTATCATCTCGTACCCGGACGCGGCATCTTCCCAGCGTCCATCCGAGTAAGCGGCATTGGCCTTTTCCCAAAGTTGCTGCGGGTATTCCTTCTGCTCTTCAGCCGAGACCTCCGGAGAAGTCTGGAGAGGCTGTTCCTGCGCCCGCATCGGGAACGATATCAGTGCGAGTATGACGACCATAGTGGCCGCACCGGCCACGGGCATTTTCTTTCCTGATTTCATAGAAGAGTCAATTGTAGATATAAGCTCGGCAGCCTTTTCGTAGTGAGCCTGCATAGCCTCGTTTCCGGATGACGGCGAATAACGGGCGAACTCACAATCATCTATGAGTCCAACAAAGGCCGTCACAGTCTCTTCCGGCACACCGCCTTCGGTGAGCCTTGCAGAGATGTTTTCCTTATTCAGTTCGGACATTGGAATGTTCAGCTTGTCGGCGATGAAACCGAGCAAAGCTTTGTGAAGTTCCTCATAGAATGCCGTGTAGAGATTCTGTTTGAGGAACACGGAAGCTGTCTTGAGTTGCTTCAGAGCTTTCTTTGTGGCCTTTCTGTTTCTGTTGCCGACGACATCGGCACGCCTTGCCGCCATTCTCCGGAAAGCGAACCAGCAAAGGGCTGAGACAAGGAGAATAAGGAGGCAGACCGCAACAAAAACAGCAGAGCCTACGAAGAAGTGGCCCTTTTCCAAAAGTCGTGTCGGCTTTGTGGATATGAACCGGATGTCCTGACCGAGACTGCGGACATCGTTCTGCTGAACTCCTGGAACTACCGCGCCTCCGGACGGAATGTCAGCGCCTTTTTCGACCGTGAAGTTTATAGGCTGCGTCTGCACCGTGACATAACGCCCGGCCTCAACGTCATAGTAGCTGTACTGAATCGGCTCAATTGTGAACTCTCCGGGACTACGCGGAATGAAAGGAAACTCGAATTCTTTGGAACCTGAAATGGAGCCTTTGGCACTTTTGTCCGTAATCTTAGTGTCATAAACTTCCATATCAAGAGGGAAGCTGACCTTCGGAGCCCCGAGGAGGGAAACATTACCACGACCTGAAACGGTGACTATCAGAGAATTGGCCTCATGAGCCTTCAGGTTATCCTTGGCGAGTTTTGCGCTTATGCTGAACTTGCCCACACCACCGCCGAATGATGCCGGTGCACCGGCTGGAAGCGGTGACACATTCACCGTAACTGCCCCTGAGGAGACTTTTTTCCTCACCGTCGTGTAGTCGTCAAAAAAGCCGTCAAAGATGCTTCCGGTACGCGACTGCACCCTAACATTGACAAGGCACACTAGCTCGGCAGGATCAATGGTCAGTTTGCCTGTCTGCTGAGGGATAAGTACATAGCGACGGAGCACGGCTGCATCGTAGATCTTTCCGTTGTAGGTCTCCCGCGTGAACTCGATGTTTGTCGGAGCCTCGACCTCCTGACTCCAGAACCCTGTGAATGATGGGAAGTTAGCATTCTCAAATCCGGAGAGATTGGCTCTCTGATAAATTTTGAGCGTCGCGTTAATAGGCTGTCCGACAACGACATTGGTTCTGTCAAGAGAGAGACTGAGGATTATCTCACCCGTGGATGTTTCTCCCGCGCGTCCAACGCCACTTCCGTTCTGCCTTGCTCCCGAGCCACCGGCTGCGCTCGGATCTGAAGGAACGCCGTTCGAGCCGGACTGCGGACTGGTAGAGGACTGAGACGACGACGGATTGTTCTGTCTGACCACGGAAATGGTCACCGGACGTGAAACTATCTCATTGCCTTTGACCTTTGCAGATGCAGAAGGAAGCGTGAACTCCCCCGCTGATTTAGGCATAAGTATGTAGGTGTAGGACACCTGCCTTGATGCAGTACGTTTGCCATTGATTATGCTGATGCTTGAAGAAGAACTCTTCTGCGGTCCCCAAACAAGGTCAAAGTCCGCCGGACACTCCCAGCTAAAATCCGAGGCGGAGTTCTCTCCCTCTATAACGAAGGTTACGTTAAACTGCTCGTTCAGATCCACGACATTGTGGGTCTGAACTTGAATTGACGTCTGTGCTGCTGCCGTCACCGCTGCAAACGCCCAAAGTATGCCTGCAAATAATTTCCTCATCATATAAATCCTCTTACTACCAGTTCTTTTCCTTTTGACGGGACCTGACCATTGCTGCCTTTTCCTTGTTGACCTTGTCCTGGGTCTCCTTTTCCTTGGCCTGAATGGCTTGGAGCATCTGTTGGGCCGCCTGTGGACTTATCTTCTGCTCCTGAGGCTGTCCCTGCCCGTCACGATTGTCCTGCGGGGGCTGCTGACCGCCGTCGTTGTTGTCCTGATTGCGGTCGTCGTTCTGCCCGTCACCGTTGTCATTCTTGTCCTGATTGTTCTTGTCGTTATTATCCTGATTCTGGTTCTGGTCCTGATTATCCTGGCTTTGCCGGTCTTGGTTCTGGTCGTCCTTATTCTGGTCGTCCTGTCCGCCGCCCCCTCCGTTCTGCTGCTGGTTTTCAAGCATCTTGCGGGCATAGATATAGTTCTCCTTCGCATCCAGGTCGTCCGGACGCATAAGAAGAGACTTTGCAAAGGCATCGACAGCCGTCTTGTAATCCTTTGCCGCGAGCGCCATATCTCCGAGATTATAGTAGTAGTCAGCACCATGTCCTCCCTCAAGCGCACCCTGTTCAATTTTCTGCATCGATTTCATCGCTCCCTGAGCGTCACCCTGTCTGTAGAGGTCCGCAGCGAGGTTGTAATTGGCCGCTACTGACATAGAGTCCTTCACAAGAGCCTTTCTATAGTCGATCTCGGCTTCCTTCCAATTCTGTTTCCGATAGTCGCGGTTGCCGCGCCGCACGTCCTTTCTGTCCGTCTGCGCTGATGCCACGGCAGGCAGAAGCATCATCAGTGCGAGAGCCGGCAGCATAAAATATATTTTTTTCATCATTTTCATATCCAGAATTTCCAAAACATCATTTCTTCGTGCCGAAAAGGCTGAACTTCGTCTTCCGATCCCCGATGAGACAAGTGAGAACAAAGAAAAAAAGCGCGAACGCAAAGAAATACATATACTGCTCGTCATATTCCTCGAAAACAACGGAATTGAACTTCTCTGCGTCCATCTTCTTTATGTCGTCGATTATCGGATTGAGACCAAATTCGCTGTTTCCCGCACGCACATACGCCCCATTCCCGGCAGAAGCGATTTCCCTCAGTGTATTCTCGTCAAGACGTGTCACGACAATGTTGCCTTCACGGTCTTTCATAAGCCCACCATCCTTCAGCGGAATAGGCTTGCCCTCCGGAGAGCCCACACCGATTGTATAGACCTTTATTCCCAACTCGGATGCCTGTTTCGCGGCCTTGACCGGGTCATCCTCGTGGTTCTCACCGTCAGTGATGACTATTATCGCACGACTCTTCTCGCTCTGTGCGCTGAAGGAGCGGGCTGCCGTATTTATGGCATCGGCGAGCGCTGTTCCCTGAATAGGCACAGACTCGGTGGAGATGGTATTCAGGAACATTTTTGCGGAAACATAGTCTGTCGTAATCGGCAACTGGACATAGGAACTGCCGGCGAAAACGATGAGTCCTATTCGGTCGTCGCGAAGTTTGTCGACTAGTCTGGATATGGCAAGTTTCGCACGCTCAAGTCTGTTCGGAGAATAGTCCTGGGCAAGCATAGAGTTTGAAACGTCGAGTGCAATCACCACCTCGGCTCCTTTAGTCTCGTGTTCCTTTAGCTTCGCGCCAATCAGAGGACGTGCCATCCCGACAGCGAAGAAAGCGAATCCGAGGCTGAACAGGACGACTTTCCACCATCCGCGGGCCCCGGAATATGAAGGCATCAGCCCTGCCACGAGATCCGGATCTCCGAATGAGGCAACACGCTTTTTACGCAACCTGCGGAAAATGGCGTATACCACGGGAAAGAGCGGGGCAAGCAACAGAAGCCAAAGATATTGAGCATCAGCAAAATACAGCATAATCAATCAATTTTACGGCAATTTTCTGAAAATCGCGACCTGAAGGATGAATGCGGCAAGCAGGGCAATTAGGGCGACAAGCGCGTATGTTCCGAACAATTCCTTGTAGACAGGGAAACTGTCGATTGTTGTCCTGGCCTTCTCCATCTTGTTTATCTCGGAATAGATTTCGGCGAGTTTGGTGTTATCCGTAGCGCGGAAATAGCGTCCACCGGTGGTCTCGGCAACCTGCGAAAGCAGTTTCTCGTCAATCTCAACCTTCACTTTCTGGATTTCCACGCCCCAAGGGGTCATCACCGGGTAGGGCGCGGTGCCATTTGCACCCACTCCGATTGTGTAGACACGAATGCCGTAGGTCTTGGCAATCTCGGCAGCAGTTTCCGGAGCAATCTCTCCACAGTTGTTCACGCCATCAGTGAGCAGAATCACTACGCGACTCTTCGCATCGGAGTCCTTCATCCGCGCAACTGCCGTCGCGAGCCCGTTTCCTATCGCGGTACCATCCTCGAGAAGATCGGTACTGATTTCTTTCATCAAGTTGATAAGAGTCGCACGGTCTGTCGTCAAAGGGCATTGGGTGAATGCTTCGCCGGCAAAAACGACAATTCCCATACGGTCTGAAGGCCTTTGGGATATGAATTCGATTGCTATATCTTTCGCAGCACTGATTCGGTCCGGATTGAAGTCACGGGCAAGCATGGAAGTGGAAACGTCCATAGCAAAGACTATGTCAATTCCCTCGGTGTCAATCTTTTCCATTTTCTCCGATGAACGCGGGCGTGCAATGGCGATAACTATCATAACCAGCGCGAGCAGCATCAAGGCAAAAGGAAGATGACGGAGATATTCCTTCACGCTATGTCCCGCCTTGAGCCACGGGGCACTTGCAGACACGCGCAGATGAGCCTGGCGTCCGAAAACCTCGCGCAGAATGTAGAGAACCAGCAGCAGAGCCGGCACCACCATGAGCCAAAGAAGTTTAGGATACTCAAAAAACATCACTCGCCCTCCTTTTTATTTTCTTCCGCCTGTGCTGCAAGATCGTCCTGATAGGTTTGGGTGACAAACCTCACGGCAAGCGGAAGCACTGCTGCATTCTCCTGCTCACTTGCAGTGTGTTTGGCGAATTTCACAAAGTCGGAAGTCTCAAAAAGATTTTTCAAATCCTTAAGAAGTTCTTTTCTGTCAGCGGGTTCATCCTCGAACTTCGGTTTCATTTCACGAAATATTTCGGCCGTTGTCATCTCCATAGCACCGATTTCATAACGGGAGGCGATGTACTCACGAAGCACGTCCGTCACTCCAGAATAGAACTGCTTCTGCTTTTCCGGAGCCCAAAGTTTGTCGCCACGGAAGGTGTCGAGTTTTCGCAAGGCCACGATATGCGCAGGGTCTTTCTTTTCAGGACCTTCTGCAAGCCTCTTTTTGTGCATCTTTATAAGACACACAATCGCAATCACCAAAAGGACAACAAGATAGAATAGCCCGACCCATGGGAGCACCTCCGCGGCAGTGAGCGGATAGCGTATGACGTCCTTAATGTCGTGCGGTTGGAAGGACGTTGTGTCGACCGGCATGGTCATCACATTGAAGCGGATGCTGTCGAAAAGCAGTGTGTCCACCACTCCGTCTTTGGAAAGCCGTGCAACAGGCAGTTCACCGAGATGATATTCTCCCTCGTCAAATGTCGTGAGGACAGTTGAAACCTTTATGTCATAGCTAAGAGGGCTGTTCTTCTTTGCCTTGTAAACCTTGAGAGTGTCGGACTTCCAGGGTTGGAGGAACATGATTCCTCGCATGGTGCTGTCATTCAGAGGAGGAAAGGCATACTGTGTGCCTGCCTCGACCCTGTCAAGTTTAATCCCGTAGAGCAACTGGTCGGCAATAAGGATACTGTCTCGCTTCTGAAGTTGTTCAAGAAATGGAGCTCCGCCATGCACGATGTGACCTCCCTTCAGCTGAGGAGCGTCACTCGACACGGTCTCTCCCATAAATGCGGACGGAGCATCATCCTGCACCGGCTGAGACTCCGCACCCGAAGACGCACCCCCTTGAGCCATTGCAGGCAACGCCGCAATCAACAAACCCAATGTGAATAACTTACATTTCATCTTCAATTCCTTTTCCATAATCCGAGCCCCTCACTGCAGCCCCGGTATCCTTAGCGCTGTTGAAACAATTTCATCAGAGCCTGAACATAATCTTCATTCACAGCCACGCTGACCTTGTCTACATTGTATTTCATCAACATTTTCGACTCGCTCTCACGCAGATCCCGGAACCATTCCTCATAGAGTCTGCGCAATTTCGCACTGCCGGTATCCACCCAAGCGGTTTTCCCTGTTTCGGAGTCCTTGATGTTCAACAGCCCCACATTCGGAATGCTCTGCTCGCGTGGGTCGTAAACCTCAACGACGGAAATGTCGTGACGGTTAACGGCGACTTTAAGGGCATCCTCATATCTTGGCTGTCCCTGAGCGTCCGCATCAATCATATCGGAAAGCACGAAAGCGTTGCAACGTTTTTTAATTGCATTAGTGAGATATCTCAGAGCCTCAGACAAATCCGTCCCCGTCGACTCCGGCTCAAACTCCAAAACTTCACGAATTATGTGCAGCAGATGAGTTCTTCCCTTTTTCGGAGGAATGAATTTCTCAACTTTGTCACTGAAAAACAGGGCGCCCACCTTGTCGTTGTTAAGAATCGCCGAAAAAGACAGGACGGCGGCAATCTCTGCAATCATATCCCGCTTGGTCATCCCGGAGGTGCCGAACAATCCCGAACGACTGGCATCAATCAACAGCACAACCGTGAGTTCCCTTTCTTCTTCAAAGACTTTGATATATGGAGAATGAAGACGTGCCGTGACATTCCAGTCCATATTGCGGACATCGTCACCATATTGATATTCACGAACTTCGCTGAATGCCATACCGCGACCCTTGAATGCAGAATGGTATTCTCCCGCAAATATCTGATGCGAGAGAGCCTTTGTCCGAATCTCAATTTTCCGAACTTTTTTCAGAAGATCACTTTCTGTCATAACATTTTGAATCTGCCCTCAAAAATACACTATGGCACCTCAACGACATTCACAATCTGATCGATGAGGTCATCGGTCGAAATGTTTTCAGCCTCTGCCTCGTAGCTGAGCCCGATTCTGTGACGGAGCACCTCGTGGCACACGGCACGCACATCCTCAGGGATGACATATCCCCTTCTCTTTATGAAAGCGTATGCCTTGGCTGCGGCTGCAAGAGAGATGCTTGCACGGGGGGATGCACCGTATGAAATGAATCCCGCAATTTTGTCGAGTCCATATTCACCCGGAGTTCTCGTGGCGTAGACGATGTCAACGATATATCTTTCGATTTTTTCGTCCATATACACTTCCCTCACGACCTCACGGGCACGGATGATGTCTTCCGGCTTCAACACAGCCGAGGCTTTCGGAAATTCTCCGCTATTGTTCATTCGGAGTATGAGTTTTTCCTCTTCTTTTTTCGGATAGGTCACGACAACTTTGAGCATAAAACGGTCGAGCTGAGCCTCCGGAAGCGGATAGGTACCCTCCTGTTCTATAGGGTTTTGCGTCGCCATCACAAGGAATGGCTCCGGCAGACGGAAGGTCTCGTCACCAATTGTCACCTGACGCTCCTGCATCGCCTCGAGAAGGGCGGACTGAACTTTTGCAGGGGAACGGTTAATCTCGTCGGCGAGTACGAAATTGGCGAAAATAGGTCCGCGACGAATCTGGAATTGCTCGGATTTCTGGGAATAAATCATTGTTCCGATAACATCCGCAGGGAGAAGGTCCGGGGTGAACTGTATTCTGCTGAATTTGGCATCCACCGCCGAAGCGAGTGTGTTGATTGCCAGGGTTTTTGCCAGTCCCGGCACACCTTCGAGCAGTATGTGTCCGTTTGCGAGAAGCCCTATGAGAAGGTTCTCAACGAGCTGTTTCTGGCCCACTATGACCTTGTTCATTTCCATTGAGAGAATGTCCACGAAGGAACTTTCCCTTTGAATGCGGTCGTTGAGCTCTTTAATGTTTACGCTATCCATATCTTTTGTTTTTTAATATCTTTTTGGTCTATATTTGTATTCTCAAAAATCTGATTAAAAATTTATCACTATATTTTCTTCTCATTCTCTTCTCATTCTCTTCTCATCGGTCACATACGCCGTCACATATGCTTGGTATGTTCCCTTTGTGTCGTTAACTTTGCATATCTTTGCATAAAAATGTGAGATATGCATTACATCTTGACTTTGTCATATAGAGGTGCCGGACTAAGCGGCTGGCAGATTCAGAACAATGCGGTGACCGTGCAAGGAGAACTTGACAGGGCTCTCGGGATTCTTTTCAGCACTCCCGTGCAGACGACAGGAGCCGGAAGAACCGACGCCGGGGTCAATGCAACGAACTATGTCTGTGACTTTGAAACTCCGGAGCCGCTCCATCTGACAAAGCAAGACTTCTTATACAAAATAAATGCCATCATAAGGAAAGAAATTGTAGTTCACGATATTGCAGAGGCGGGCGTAGAGCCTTTTTCAGACGATGGCGAATATCCTTTCAATTCGAGATTTTCAGCAAAAAGCCGAAAGTACCGCTACTTCATCCACAGTGCCAAAGACCCCTTTGCAGAAAGCTTCTCGTGGAGGTGCCCCTGGCCACTTGATGTGGAACGGATGAATGAGGCTGCTGCACTGCTTCTTGGGGAACACGATTTCAGTTGTTTCGAGAAGACCGGAGGAGGCAATAGCACAAGCATCTGCACGGTAATGTCTGCCCGGTGGACGCACTACAGCCCCTCACACACAAGCCTGCTCGGCTTTCCGGACGACGGAAATTATCTTGTCTTCACAATCGAAGCAAACAGATTCCTGAGGAATATGGTGCGGGCAATCGTGGGGACGCTGGTCGATGTGGGACGCGGACGACGCAGCGTAGATTCCGTCCAGGAACTCCTCCAAAGCGGTAAACGCAGCGATGCCGGGGAATCAGTCCCCGGCACCGCCCTATTTCTATGCGAAATCAAATATTAAAATCAGGCGTAACGAAGCAATCCGCCTCCAAGTGCTGAGAGAAAAATTTAAACAGGAGGATGGAGTGCAAGGCTTGCGAAATCTTTTTAACCGGAGCAACCCAAGGCGCATAAGCGCCGTGCAGAGCGCACAGAAGCGCAAGCCTGTGGGATAGGGTCTCGCGGAGCACCACTTCCCCTACGAGGGGACGGGAGGGGTCAATAAGATGGTGAGGATTTCATCAAGGAGCGTAACGAAGCAATCCGCCTCCTGTTCAAATTTTTCACTTATTAAAGATATCTTTGATGCTACCAAGCGACGACAGCATATTAGAAGCCTCATAAGGCAGATAAACAGTCTTGTTATCCTTGCCGCTAACCATCTCCTTAAGAGTGTCTATATACTTCACTGCCAACATATAAGCCGCAGGGTCGGTCTTAGCCGAAGCCACAGCCTCTGCCACCAGACGAATAGCATTAGCCTCTGCCTCTGCTTGAAGCACCTTCGCCTTCGCCTCACCTTCCGCGCGGAGAATCTGCGCAGTCTTCTCTGCCTCAGCATTATTGATTTCAGAAGCCTTGTCACCCTCAGACTTGAGAATTGCCGACTTCTTCTCACCTTCAGCACGAAGAATCTCGGCACGCCTCATACGCTCTGCCTGCATCTGCATCTCCATTGACTCACGCACGCTGTCCGGAGGTGTAATATCCTGAAGCTCGACACGGTTCACCTTTACACCCCATTTGTTGGTGGCATCGTCAAGCACAGCACGGAGCTTCGAGTTGATAGTGTCACGCGATGTGAGCGTCTCGTCGAGTTCGAGCTCACCGATTACGTTACGGAGAGTGGTCTGAGTGAGTTTCTCGATTGCGTTAGGAAGATTGTCAATTTCATAAACAGACTTTTTCGCATCCACAATCTGGAAATAAAGCAGCGCATTAATCTGTGTGCTGACATTATCCTTGGTAATCACCGTCTGCTTCGGGAAATCATAAACCTGTTCACGAAGGTCGATGACAGAAGAGTTGGTCATTTTCACGATAGGTTCGCCACCGAAAGCGGAGTTCGTAATCTTTCGTGAGGTCACGACCTTGGCCTTATCGATGATAGGCCAGATAATCTGGATTCCCGGGCTGAGCACACGGTCAAACTTTCCGAGCCTCTCCACCACGCGGGTTTCCGACTGAGGGATAATCTTGATACCCCGAAGAATGTAAATCACGACAATTGCCGCAATTACGATAAGAACGATTGTTCCAGCTGACATGTTATTTATTATGTATTAATAGTGTTTCCGCAAAGTCTTGTCTGGGGGGGGAGGCCTACGCTGTCGGAGTCTCCGACTTCTTCGTCTTGACGGTAAGGATTATGCTGTCGTAAGAGACGATTATGACTTTCTCTCCCACCTGGACATCGCGCCTCGGTTCGTTGTCATCCTCCCTCGCGAGCACAGCCTGCCACTCGTCACCGTCAATCTTGACCCTACCTACATCCTCCGCCGGAATCATCTCAATGACAGTAGCTTCGCGCCCGATAAGGCTCTCCATGTTCGACTTGTAACCGCCCTTGCGCTCGGCCCTGCGGGAAAGAACCTTCAGCGCGAAAGGCCTCACGAAAATAAAAGACAGGAGAGACCCGACAACA
>OCLD01000206.1_pt1 | contig 15747 bp, 16 predicted proteins | sample 1495911 | NCBI WGS metagenome assembly OCLD01 (sample SAMN03418271, study PRJEB22391) | human gut metagenome | biome: human-gut; feature: organic feature; material: feces | host: Homo sapiens | place: Tanzania | collected 2013-01
ACGCACGATTACTTATGCAAAGTGCGGCTGTCGGTGAGAATGGGTCTGTCCCAATTCATGAACTTGTGCAGCCCGCCCGCCCGTTCGATAAGGTCGGAACCCGGACGAAGATACAAGTGATACGTATTCGACAAAATTATCTGACTGCCCATTTCTTTCAGTTCTTCGGGCGAAAGTCCTTTTACGGTCGCCATCGTACCGACGGGCATGAATACGGGCGTTTCGATCACGCCGTGCGGGGTTGTGAGTCTGCCGACACGCGCGCCCGTCTGTTTGCAGGTATGCAGTATTTCATACTTGAAATTTTCCATTATTATTTCACGTCAACCTTTATAGTAGTTTAATTTTTTGCCGATAATGTATCGAATTTTTTATATTTTTGTCAAAATTTATTACGTTTTGACGAAATTTTAATGCAAAATTGTTTTCTTACGCTTTCTAAATAAGCAACGTCGCGTCGCCGAAACTGAAAAATCTGTATTTCATATCGACCGCGGTTTTGTACATATTCATCACGTTTTCGTAGCCGGCAAAAGCGCACACGTACATGATAAGCGTGCTTTCCGGCAAATGGAAATTCGTAATCATTCCTTTCAGAATTTTGAATTTGTAGCCGGGATAAATGAAAATTTGCGTCTCGCCGTGTCCGGCGTGGACGAAACCGTTTTCGTCGGCAACCGTTTCAAGAACGCGGCCGGAAGTCGTGCCGACGGCAATAACACGCCGCCCTTCTTTCACCGCTTTGTTTATGATTTTTTCGTTTTCTTCCGACAGTTCGTAATATTCGCTGTGCATTTTGTGGTCGGTGATTTCTTCCGCTTTCACCGGACGGAACGTCCCAAGCCCCACGTGCAGCAATACTTCCGCAAACTCGACGCCCTTGTTTTTCAGACTTTTGATAAGTTCGGGCGTGAAATGAAGCCCTGCCGTGGGCGCAGCCGCGCTGCCGTCGATTTTGCTGTAAACGGTGTTATACCTTGACGGATCTTTGAGTTTTTCGTGAATGTACGGCGGGAGCGGCACGTTGCCGACTCTTGACAAGATGTCTTCAAAAACGCCGTCGAATTCAAAACGCAAAGTCCTGATTCCGCTTTCGCCGATACCGACGACTTCGGCAAAAAGTTCGTCCGAAAATTTCAGCCTTGCGCCGACGGTCGCTTTCCTTGCCGGGCGCATAATACATTCCCAATCGGTAAAGTTCACGCGGCGAAGAAGAAGCGCCTCGTATTTCGTCACGCTTTCCTTGTCCGCGCGGTAGCCGTAAAGCCTTGCCGGGATAACTTTGGTATTATTGACGACAAGAAGGTCGCCTTCTTTCAGAAAGTCGCCGATTTTGTTGAATATCGTGTGAGTAAGTTCGCCCGTTTCCTTGTTCATGACGAGAAGTCTTGCGCTGTCGCGAGGTTCGACGGGCGTCTGCGCGATAAGTCCTTCGGGCAAGTCATAGTAAAAGTCGCTTGTTTTCATTATTTTTCGATGTATTCAAAGCCCAGATGCTCATAGGCAAGCGGCAATACGGTGCGGCCGCGCGGCGTGCGCGCGATAAAACCGAGTTGAATAAGGAACGGCTCCACAACGTCCTCGATGGTGGTTGCGTCCTCGCCCGTCGCCGCCGATAACGTATCGAGACCGACCGGACCGCCGTTGAATTTTTTGATTGCGGTTTCAAGGACGTTTCTGTCAACCGCGTCAAGACCGAGTTCGTCGATGTCCATAAGTTTCAACGCCTTTTTCGCGATATTAAGGTTGATAACGTCCATATTTTCGTAATCGGCGTAGTCGCGCACGCGTTTCAAGAGCCTGTTTGCGATACGCGGCGTTCCGCGGCTGCATTTTGCAAGTTCCTGTAATGCGTCGTCGTCGATTTTCGTTTCCAGAATGTTTGCGCTGCGCTTTATGATTTTCGCAAGTTCTTCCGTCGTATAAGGTTCCAGACGGAATTTAATGCCGAATCTGTCGCGCAACGGGCTGGAAAGCATGCCTTCTTTCGTCGTCGCGCCGATAAGCGTGAAACGTTTTAATTGAAGCCTTAATGAACTTGCCATCGCGCCCGTGCCCGTAACAAGGTCAAGCGAGAAGTCTTCCATCGCGGGATACAAAACTTCCTCGATATTGCGGCTCAGACGGTGAATTTCGTCAATGAACAATATATCGCCCTTTTCAAGTTTTGAAAGCAGCGCGGCAAGGTCTGCTGCTTTTTCGATTGCGGGACCGCTCGTTACCTTGACCTGCGCGCCCATTTCGTTTGCGATGACGTGCGCGAGCGTGGTTTTTCCGAGCCCCGGCGGGCCGTAAAGCAAAACGTGATCGAGCGCGTCGCCGCGGTTTCGTGCGGCGGTCATATAAACGTCGAGGTTATGCTTTATCTTGCTTTGCCCGACGTATTCGGATAACGACTTCGGACGAAGAGTGTTTTCTTCGATATCGTCGACGGTCGACTTTGCCGAAATAACCCTGTCGTCCTGAAATTCTCCGTTAAATTTACTGATAATTCCTTCCATATTCTTACAAGCGTTTCAACGCTTCCCTTATGATATTTTCCGCGCCTTTTTCGGTTTTTGAAACATCGGCGACGATTTTGACGGCGTCCGAGTTGGAAATTCCCAGCGATACGAGCGCGAAAACCGCTTCCTGCGCGTCCTTTTCGACGACCGCGGATATTTCGCTTTGCGCGTTGGTTAAGTCAAGCGAAACCTGATCGCGCATACTGACGACGATAAGTTCCGCAGTTTTTTTGCCAAGTCCTTTGATTTTGGAAAGGGATTTCACGTCGCCGGTTGCGATTGCGACGGTAAGCGAGTTAAGATCCGCCCCGCTTAAAATCTGCATTGCCATTTTCGGACCGACGCCGCTTATGTCGATGAGCCTTAAAAACAGCGTTTTTTCCTCAATCGACGAAAAACCGTACAATGCGTAAGTGTCTTCCCTGACGTAAAGATAAGTATAAATTTTTGCGATTTCGCCTTCCGAAAACTTATTCGTCGTGAAGTTGCTTGCGCCGATTTCGTATCCGATGCCGTTGTTGTCGACGACAATCGTGTTGCCCGCCGAATAAACGACCTTTCCCGTGATGTAATTGTACATAAAACTCCTACTTTATCCTGAAATTGTTTTTGTTTGCGCCGACCTGTCCGTGACATAACGCAACCGCAAGCGCGTCGGCGGCGTCGTCCGGGCGCGGCAGGGATTTAAGGCGCAACACCGATTGCACCATAAGCTGCATTTGTTTTTTGTCCGCCCCGCCGTATCCCGTGATTGCCATCTTGATTTGGTTGGGCGTGTATTCATAAACTTCGTCGCCGATAAGTTTCACCGCGGTCAGAAGCATAACGCCGCGCGCCTCGGCAACCGAAATACCCGTCGTAATGTTTTTTGAAAAGAACAGTTCCTCAACGGAAATCTGCGACGGTTTGTAAGTTTCGATAAGCGTGGTTACGCCTTGTTCGATTTTTGAAAGCCTTACGGGCAGCGTGTCTTCTTTGGGCGTGGAAACGATACCGTAGTCAATGACGGTATAAACGCCCCTGTCAAGATTAATCACACCGAAGCCCATTGTCGCAAGCCCCGGATCCAAACCCATAATTATCATAAATAATATAATATATTGTATTATAAAAAAAGTCAACCGCAAGTTATAGCGGTTGACGTAATTTTAAGGCATAATCGTCAAATTATTTTGTTTACGATTTCGTCGCGGTACTTCGTGACGGCGGCGTCGGTGAGATTTCTTTCCGACTTTTCAACGGTGAGTTCGGTTTCGTAAACGATGTCGGCGGGACTGCCTGATAGCACGAATACCTTATCGCCCATTAAAAGCGCGTCGTAAACGTCGTGCGTCACGAGGACAACGGTGCGCCCGTCGCGCCCCCAAAGTTCCAGAAACTTTTTTATCAGTCGGGTTTTCAGCGACACGTCAAGCCCCTTGAAAGGTTCGTCCAGAAGCATTACTTCGGACGGGTACAAAAACGCCCGTGCCATCTGCACGCGTTGCGCCTGACCACCCGAAATTTCCGTCGGCAACCTTTTCAGAACGTCGGAGATTTCCAGAAGTTTTGCCATATCGTAAATTGCGTTTTTTCGCGCGGTTTTGTCTTTAATTGCATTTTTTAAGACAAAATCAAGGTTTTTTTCAACCGAAATTGTTTTTACAAGCCTGTCGTTTTGAAAAATGTACGACACGTTTTTGGGCATATTTTCAATCTCGCCGTCAAACCCCGAAAGCCCCGTAAGAGCGTTTAACAGCGTGGTTTTCCCGACGCCGCTCGCGCCAAGCACCACGTTGATTTTGCCTCCTAAAAAGACGGCGTTGAAATTCTTATAAATTTCCTTATCGGGATACGAAAACGAAAAGTTTTTGAAAATAATATCTTTCATCTTGTTTTCTCCCAGATTTTTTTGAATATGGACACGACCGCCTCAAGCACGAACGCGAACACGATCGCGACAAGCGTCCAGGCAAGCAGATATGCGACGTCGAAACTTGCGTTTGCCGTATAAATTTTGCTGCCGATACTTTTCGGGACAAAGGTAAGAATTTCAGCCGCGATAATAACTTTGAACGTGAGCGACAGCGTCGAGCGCGCGTTGTCGAAAAGACTTGGCGCAACCTCCGGCAGATATACGTTTTTCACGACGTCGATTTTTTTCACCTTATAAATTTTCGTCATTTCGATAAGGTCTTTGTCGACGCCCGAGAGCGCGCTGTAAATCGCCGTGAACAGTATCGGGAACGCAATCAGAAATCCGACGACGAAAGCAAGCGTTTCATTGCTGTAAAACGCATACAAAATAAGTATGACCGCAACCGTCGGCGCGGCGCGTAAAAACGAAACGACGGGGTTTATCACACGATATACGGGGTTTAAAACCATAGATATTGCCGCAAGTACGAATGCAATCAAAAACGACGCCGCAAAACACCATAGAGTTCGAAGCACGGAAAATCCGACCGCGCGCCAGAATCCAGTCTCTCCCCCGAGCGTGAAAAATTCTATCATTACGACGTCGGGGGACGGCAGTATAAGCGGCTTGTTTTTGACTTTCGCCACAATCGCCCATATCGCAATCACAAGCGCGAACGCGATGAGCGGATAAAGTATGTCGAAAAATATCTTTTTCGTTTTTTCGTTTTTAAGAAAACTTTTCATTAAAACAAATTGACGGTATCCCAGTTTACGCCGGGCGCAAGGTTTTTAAGAAACGCCAGAATTTCCGCTTTCTTTTCGGCGGTGAGTTTTTCGGCGTTTACGTTGCATTTCGCAATCGAAGGCGCGGGGAACGCCGCCGATTCATAAGCGTTTGCTTTCATAAAGTCGTTCACGCTTTGCGGATTGTTTTTCACCCATTCTTTGCTTGCTTTAAGCGCGGCGAAAAGCGCGTCCATAAACGCGGTGTCGGAAGCAAGGCTCGATTTCACGAAAATGCCGGCTTGCGGATAAGTTTCTTTGCCCGAAACTTTTTTGTATTCCGCCTGCAAATCCATTTGCGCGTTGAACCCGAACTTTATTTTGAAAGTCGTTGCCGCGGGCTCGCCCACGACCGCAAAATCGACGCTGCCGTTTTCGACGGCTGTTTTTGCCTGCAATCCGTCGCCGGCATATTGAACGTAAACGCTCGTATCGTTCAGATTTTTCACGTCGTCGACGATTGTTAAGTTGTTTTCTTTCAGAATATATCTGAAAACAAGCCCGGGTACGCCCTGCTGACCGATGCAAGCGATTCTTTTACCTTTAATATCGTCTATTGTCAAAGTTGTTGCCGTTTCGCTTTTTCCGACAAGATAAAGACTGCCGTCAACCGCGACGCTGACGAGTTTGTAATCCGCACCCTTGTTTATAAGGGTTGCGCCTGCATTCACAGGCATAATCACAAGGTCGGAAAGCCCTGCCTGCATCTCTTTTGCGATATTACTCGGATTTACGATTTTATAGTTTACGTTTTTGCCCGAAATCGACTTATTGTCCGTGATAAGCCTTGCGATTGCAAGCGCGGGAGTGCCTTCGGGTGCCGAAAACGTCAACGTTACATCGTTTCCGTTGCCTTTGTTGTCCTTGTTGCAAGCGGTCAGAAGTCCGATTGACAAAACAAGCGCGACAAGCAACATTACTGCCGTAAGTTTCTTTTTCATTTTTTTACTCCTTTTCGGTTTAATTTATATCAACGCTCGTGAGCGCGGATTTTACGAAAACGTTTTTGATTTTGCCGAGTTTCCCGGTGAGCGCGGATATTTCCTCGACGCTGCCTTTGACGACGACGGAAATTGCCGAAAAACCGCTTTCGCGGTCGGGAAGCCCCATTCGACCGAGTATGATTTCGGAATTTTCCGACAAAACTTTCTGCACTTCGGGAACGACGTCCCTTTCTTCGACGACGATGCCCACAACGCCCAGTCTTTTCATATTTTCTCCTTAAAAAAATCGGCATGCCGAAAAGCAAGCCGATAATAAACGTATTATGCTTAAAACTTACTCTCCGACAAATCATCGATTAGGTTTTATTATGGTTATATTATATCCTATTTATTAAAGTTTGTCAATTATTTCACATACGGCACACGCCGTCTGCTTTTGCCGCGTCGAAAACCGCCTTGGACACCGCAACTTTAACTCTTTTGTCAAACGGTTTCGGAAGAATGTTGTCAGCGTTAAGTTCGTCGTCGGAAATAACGCCTGCGATTGCTTTGGCTGCGGCGATTTTCATGTTTTTCGTGATTTTTCGCGCTTTTGCGTCAAGTGCGCCGCGGAAAATTCCCGGAAAAGCCAAGACGTTATTGACCTGATTCGGGAAGTCGCTGCGCCCCGTGCCGACAACCTTTGCGCCCGCCTGTTTCGCGACGTCGGGCAAGATTTCGGGCGTCGGGTTTGCCATGGCGAAGATAATCGCGTCTTTGTTCATGGATTTCACCATATCCGTCGTCAACAAATTGCCTTTCGACACGCCGATGAACACGTCCGCGCCTTTTACGGCATCAGAAAGACTTCCGCGAACGTCTTCCTTATTAAAAGTTTCCGCAAGTTCTTTCTTGTGCCATTCCATATTATCGCGCGAGGGATAAAGTATGCCGTATTCGTCGGAAAGCGTAATATTTTTTGCGCCGAAATCCCTCAAAAGCCAGGTTATCGCAGTGCCGGCAGCCCCCGGACCGTTCACGACGATTTTCACGTCTTTTATGTCTTTTTTCACGATTTTCAAGGCGTTTATAAGCCCTGCAAGGACGATTATCGCCGTGCCGTGCTGATCGTCGTGGAATACGGGAATATCAAGTTCATCGTTAAGTCGTCTTTCGATTTCAAAGCAACGGGGACTTGCAATGTCTTCAAGGTTTATGCCGCCGAAACTTATCGAAATGTTTTTTACGATATTCACGATTTCGTCGGAATTTTGCGTGTCAAGACAAATCGGAAACGCGTCGACGCCGCCGAATTCCTTAAACAGTACGCATTTCCCTTCCATAACGGGCATTGCCGAAAGACCGCCAAGGTTTCCAAGCCCCAGAATCGCGCTGCCGTCCGACACGACCGCGACAAGATTCCCGCGTCGCGTATAAACGTATGAGTTTTCGGGATTTTTTGAAATTTCAAGCGTAGGCGCGGCGACTCCCGGCGTATATGCCGTTGCAAGACTTTCGGCGTCACCGACTTTCACCCTTGAAATAACTTCGATTTTTCCTTTGAGTTCCTCGTGTAGTTTCAATGATTTCTGATTGTAGTCCATATTACACCTCAAATCGTATAATATCATTTTTAGCATTAAAATGCAATTTCTTGCGGTATAATAATTGACTTTTGTCGAATGTATGTATTATACTTTTACTCATTAAACCATTAAACAGGAAGATGTTATGAAACAAATCTTATCGTCAGCGTTCAACGCAAACGCCGCGGTGCTTTACGTCATAGCGGCGGTGGTAATTTTATACGTACTCGCGCAATCGATATTCTTCCTTGTCCGCGCCGTTAAACAATCGAAAAAAATCGGCATGGACAAAGGCGTTATCAGACGCACTGCACGTCGTGCCGCGATATTTTCAATCGCACCTGCAATAAGCATTTTCATCGGTGTGGCGGCTCTCGCGCCGAAACTCGGGATTCCTTTGCCCTGGCTTCGTCTGTCGGTCATCGGAAGTCTTGTGTACGAAACGTCGGCTGCCGAAATCGGCGCAAAGTCGATGAATCTTCCGTGGGACAGTTTTTCCGCGTCGACGATCACCGCAGAACAGTTCGTAACAATCGCAATGATAATGAGTATCGGCTGTTTGCTGCCGCTCATACTCGTTGCCTTTTTCACGAAAAAGTATTCGTCGGGAATGCTTAAAATGGAAAAGAAAGACAAAAAATGGGGCGAAATCCTTTCAACCGCAATGTTTATGGGCGTCGTAAGCTGCTTTTTCGCAACGAACTTCACAAAAGTTACAAGCGGTCTCGAAGGCTGGATTCCCGTTTTCATTATCCTGATTTCCGCGGCGGTAATGCTCATATTCGGCGCAGTTCAGAAACTCACGAAGTGGCGTTGGATCAACGACTACGCCCTGCCGGTTTCGATGATTGTGGGTATGGTTTGCTCTGTCCCCATCTACAACGCCATAGTTTAAGAGGTGCATTATGAAAAACATTTCAAGAAAAAATAAATCGTATTCCGAAAACACTCACTTTTATGGCAGAATTTGGAGCATAGTGTCCGTTGTTATGATGATGGTATTCCCCATTGTCGCTGGGATAGTGTTTGACGCGTGGCCGACGGCTTCGGCAGTCGGTATCGGCATTATGGGTATCCTTATTTACTGGGCTGCCGGCGCGGTGGAGTTTATCAGTTACACCCCGCTTCTCGGCGCGACCAGCATTTATCTCGGTTTTGTTACGGGCAACCTTTCCAACCTGAAAGTGCCCTGCGCGCTGTCCTGCATCGACGCGGAAAACGCAAAATCCAACACGGACGAAGGCGATATCATCGCAACGGTTTCGACCGCAGTTTCGTCCATAGTAACGATTCTCGTTATCATTATCGGCGTTATCCTTATCGCGGCGACGCCTCTTGCCGACCTTCTTGCAAAACCCGCGGCGCAAAAAGCGGCGGATTACCTGTTGCCCGCACTCTTCGGCGCGCTTGCCGTCGTGTACGTTTCAAGAAATCCGAAAATTGCTTTCCCGCCGGTTATACTTATGGTTGCGTTATGTATTGCAATTCCGAAAATTGAGAGTATAATAAGTATATTAGTGCCTTTCGTCGCGATCTTCACCGTCGGCGTCGCAAGAATTATGTACAAAAAAGGCTGGCTCGGCAAGAACGAACCCGAAAAAACCGCGGTCGACGTCGAAACGAACAACGTCGCGCTTGACACCGAAGACACCGATAAATTTATCGACGAACTTGATAATAAATAATTTTTACAGGTGATATATATGTCAAAAAAAGTATTTATCAACGCAAATTTGTGGGACGGATACGCCGATAGCGTTTTCAAAAAATGCGCTGTCTTCGTTGACGGCGACAAAATCGCAAAAATATCTTACGACGAAAAACCCGACGTTTCGGGATACGAAGTCATCGACCTTAACGGCAAATACGTTACGCCGGGACTTGTCAACCCCCACGTTCACCTTTTCGGCACGGGTATGCCTAGCAAGGTCATTTCGGGCGGCGGCGCACAAAAACTCGTGATGAAAATCGTGAAAACGAAACTCGGCGACAAAATCCTTGACGCCCTTGTAAAAAGCGCGGCAAGACAACAGTTGCTGAGCGGCGTTACGACGGTGCGAGCAGTCGGCGACTTCAAATATTCCGACGTTCGCCTTCGCGATAAAATCAATTCGGGCAAAGTGCAAGGTCCTCGCCTTCAAGTGTCGGGCCCCGCAATCACCGTTCCCGGCGGACACGGCGACGGTACGTTCTCAATGACTTCCGACACCCTTGACGGTCTGCGCGCGCTTGTCAGACAAAACAAGGAACGCGGCGTCGATTTCATTAAAATCTGCGTCACGGGCGGCGTAATCGACGCAAAAGTCAAAGGCGAACCCGGCGAAGTTAAAATGAGCCTTGAACAAACCAAAGCGGTCGTTGACGAGGCGCATAAACTCGGTCTTCGCGTCGCGTCGCATACCGAAAGTTTCAAAGGCGTTGAAATCACGGCGGCGGCAGGCGTCGATACCGTTGAACACGGCGCACCCTTAACCCCCGAAATGGCTGCCGAAATGAAGGCGACCAATTCCGCAATGGACGTTACTTATTCCCCCGCGCTCCCCTTAAAAATGCTCGATCCGTCAATTACGCTCCTTGATCCGATTTGCGTGTACAACACCGAAATCGTTGTGAACAATATGACGAAAGGCGCGAAAAACTGCATCGACGAAGGCATACTTCTCGGCATGGGTACGGACAGTTCCTGCCCGTTCGCAACGCAGTACAATATGTGGCGCGAGGTCGTGTTCTTCCAAAAATGCGTCGGCGTGTCGAACGCATACGCTCTTTCCGTCGCAACGCTGAACAACGCAAAACTTATGGGACTTGATAACGTGTGCGGCACCGTCGAAGAAGGCAAAAGCGCGGATATGATAGTGATGAGCAAAAACCCGCTTGACGACCTTACGGCACTGCGCGATCTGGACAAAGTTATCGTCCGCGGCGAAGTCATCGACAAACCCTTGCCGAAGCGCAACGAAACCATCGAAAAGGAACTCGATGAAATTACAAAAAAGATTTAATTTTGATAAAACATAACAAAAATCCCGCAAAATTTGCGGGATTTTTTGTATGGTTTGTTGTTTTTTATTTGAAGTTTGTAAGGACGTTTCTGTAAAAGTCAACGCCTTGCGCGAGGGAATCGACTCCGATACGCTCGTTGTAGCCGTGGCACGCGCCGAGTTCATCGAGACTTACCAAAAACGGGGTGAAACGAAGCGCCGTGCTGCAAATGTCCTGCATATATCTGCAATCCGTGCCGCCCGCGATAAGGTAAGGCGCAAGGACGGTATCGCCGTAAGTTTTGTTGATCATATCGACGGTGAATTTATAGCCTTCCGACTTCGTATCGGTGCAGGGACTTGCGTCGCGCGTGTTCAGAACCTCGATTTCGATATCGTATTTTTTGGCGACTTTTTCAAGTTTTTTCATGCACTTATCGTGCCCTTCCTGCGGCGAGAAACGAAGGTTTGCAAGCACCCATGCCGCGTCGGGGATATTGTTGCTTGCGTGGCTGCCTTCCGCCATCGTGAATACCATCGTCGTGGACAAAAACGCCTTGACCTGCGACGAAAGACTGTCGGGCAACACTTTAAGAGCAAGCGGCAAAATATGATATGCGTTTTTTACAAGCGGACGAAGCGCGGGCTTTACCGCTTTTGAAAGATCCTTGAAAAGTTCTTTCAGAATGGGCAATACTTTCACGTCGAAAATATTGTGCTTTTCATTGTAAAGAATAAATTTTGCAAGGCGCACGAACGGCGTGTTTTTGGGCGGTGCACTGCTGTGTCCGCCTTTGCTTCTGGCGATGAATTTGAAGTCGGCAAAGCCTTTTTCCTGAACGCCGATAACGCCCGCGTTTTTGACAAGGAATTTTTTGAACGGTTCTTTTGAAACCATACCGCCGCCCTCGTCGATGACAAGCACGGGTTTCACGCCCAAAGTTTCGGAAAGATATTTGGCTTCCGCAATCGCACTGCCGCCCGAGTTTTCCTCGTCGTCGCCATAGCAGAAATAAATATCCTGTTCGGGCACGAAGCCTTCGTTTATGAGTTCGTTTGCGGCGACCATACTGCCAAAGACCATGCACTTGCAGTCGACCGCGCCGCGCCCCCAGATTTTCCCTTCTTCGATTGCGCCGCTGTAAGGCGGATATTTCCAACCTTTGGGATCTTCTTCGGGAACGACGTCCTGATGCGCCATAAGTACCAGCGGACGGTCGTGTTTTTTGCCCTCCCACTTGATAATCATTGCGTTGTTGCGGACGTTGAAACGCGGAAGTTTTGAAAATTCAGGCGCGATTTCCCACATAACTGCGTGCAAATCGTCAAAGTGCTTCTGATCGCAACCCGTTATGGTCGGACACTGCAACATACGCGAGAATTGTTTTGCATACAAATCTTTTTTTTCGTACGACATAAGTTTCTCCTTATAAATTTCTCCTTAAAACTTTTTATCTTTGAAGTAATAGATTTCGTCTTTTTCGGATATTTCGCGAAGGATGCGCGCCGGGTTTCCGACAGCGACGACGTTGGACGGAATATCTTTGGTGACGACCGCCCCCGCGCCTATGACCGAGTTGTCGCCGATGGTTACACCGGGCAATACGTTCACGCCCGCGCCGATCCATACGTTATTGCCGATTTTCACGTCGGCGTTGTATTGAAGACCTTTCAATCGGCACTTCGGGCTCACGGGGTGTCCCGCGGTGATTATCGAAACGTTGGGTCCGATCATTACGTTGTCGCCGATTTCGATTTTTCCGTCGTCGACGAGCGTAAGATTAAAATTACTGTAAAAGTAATCGCCGATGAAAACGTGCTTGCCTCCCCAGTTCGCGAAAAACGGTTGCGTCACGACAGGTTGTTTTCCGATCGCGCCGAAGCATTTCCGAACGTATTCTTCTTCGCGCTTATCGCCGTACGGCAAAGCGTTGTAGGCCTTCATCGCGTTGAGATACTCAAACTGTTCGGAAACGAGTTCTTCGTCGTTGGGGTCGTAAACCTGCCCCGCAAGCATTTTTTCCTTGTTTGTCATAGTCGTTAAATCGAGCCTGTCGACCTTCCTTCTCTGAGGTTTTTATAAAGCGCGCCCGTCTCCTGGAAGTCAAGTTTTTTCTCGGAATCGGGACCGATCTGGTAATTGCCCTCCTTATAGCTGTACACGTACAACGGATAACGAACGTAAGGTTTCAGCACGGCGCCGAATAATTTCCAGGCAGGAATGGTGCTAAGAACATTATCCGTAAGTTCGACGCGATGCCTTGAATAACCGGCGTTTTCAAAATTGCGTATAATGCCGTCCGTAACGGGCGCGGTCATACCGAGAACGGCGATGCCGAGATGCACGTATTCCTGATTGTTGATCGTATGCCTTACGTCCTTATATTGATCGTTCAACAGAACGTTTGCAATAATTTTCGAGCCTTCCTGCGATATCAGGGTATCAAGCGCGTCTCCCAAGCCCGTGGGCGGAATCAATCCGTTTCCGGTTGTTGCAAAATCATCGATATTGATCCAGTTGTAAATATCAAGGAAGCCTTCGACGTTGATAAAGTGATCCTTGTATCCCGTTTTTTTCATATCTTCCCACGTCGAGCCTTCGGGATAACCGACGACATTGCCGCTTTCGTCTTTTCTGTTTTTATCCCTTTCAAAATCCGTCTCCACGAAAATCGGCATAAGCGCGCTGTGCGTGAATACGGTATTTTTCAGCGTAACGTTTGCAGGGAGTCTTCCGTACGTCGAGGTGTTGCCCGCCATCGGGATAAACAACGAGTTCGCCGACGAGTTTCTGAAAACGCAGCCTTCGATATTGACGTCTGCGCCGTCGATTTCCATGACGGTTTTTGCGTTTTCGAAAGTGCAGTACTTGAACGAGATGTTGTTTATCATTTCGTTGTTTTTCGTTTCGTCGTCGTAATTCTCGATTTCGTGCAGAATCCTCACGCATCTTCTGGATTTTTCCCATTGTTGAAGCCCGTTCTTTGCCTCGGGATCGTTGTATCCCATACGCAAAATCGCGTTTTCGACGTGAACGTTGCTTGTCCTGATTTTCAACAATTCATTGAAATAATCGTTTTTGCGGTCAATCATATCCTGTTCGTTGAAGCATACGATAAAGCCGTTGCCGTACAAGCTTGTGCCTTCCTGCATGGTGATTCTGGACGCTTCCGTATTGTTGTCCGCACGAATTTCAAGTTTGCCGCCGGCAGTCGAATCCTTGACGTAAATCGCAACGCTTTCTTTTTTCTCGTGCAACGCCTTTTTCAGTTGCGTTTCGTTGCTGACGGTATAGCCGTCGATGACGTTCAGCACGTACGTTGCAACGACGGGCATGTTGTCGTACATCGGATATTTTGCCTTAATAGTGATCGTTACCTTGTTTTTAAGCCCTTTCTTTTCGGCGGGGATTTCTTTCAGGACAAGTTTGTTGTAACTGCCTTTTTCGTCCGAGAATTTGGCAATGCTTTCGTCGGAAGTCGAAAACTCAAAGTTTTCAAAGTCAACGTCCTTCGGATAGTTGAAGTCCATATTGAACGAATAAAAGAAAGTTTCGGTGCAATCGGCGTTGAAAATCTTGTTGCCGAATACCGTTTCGGCGGCGATACCGCGTTTTGCGTCGGTAGCGTTCAGAGCAAGGTTGATTGCAAAGACCGGCGTAACGACTTTGAGTTCAACCGTGGTGCACGTTTTATTTGTCGTTCTGTCTTTCGCCACAATTTTGACGTCGCCTTCCTTATTAGGCTCGATCATAGCGATATTTCCGACGTTGCTATTCTTGCCCGATTGGTCAAATTGTTCAATATTTACGATGGACGAGCCGGGGACGATATCGTTTGACGAGAATTCCACCTCTGGTACGCTCGCTTTTTCGGGATTGCGATAAACGACTTCAAGGTAAATCGGCAGACCGCGTTTGACGATATATTCAACCTCGTCGCCGTTTTTGTTGTGAAGTTTTTGAAGAAGGATATCGTAGTTTTTGAAAACGATATCGTCGGGGCTCAGCGCGTCGACCTTGATTGCCGAAAACGTTTTGCCGTTTACGGTAACCGTGGCGACCGTTGCGTTTTCGTCAAAAATAAGCGTTCCGTCCGATGAAATATTGCCGCCCGCGACTGTTGCAGTCGTGAAATCGCTCACGTTCATATAGTTTTTGACGTTGACAGTGTCCGCGGTATAGCAGTAACTTTCACCCTTGAAGACGCCGTTATTAACTTTCACTTTTACGGACGTTCCGATGCCGGTGTCGTTTGAAGAAACCGAAATCGTCGTTTCGCCCGCGCCTTTTGCCGAAAGGATACCGTTTTTGTCAACTTCGACGATTCTTTCGTCGGCGGACTTCCAGGTTACAGTTTTATTGCGTGCGCCGCCGGGCGTGAAAATGGGGTTGACAAGAAGTCTTTCGCCCTTGTCCAAAGAAATCACGTCGTTTTCGGAAAGTTTGCTGCTGCTGCCGTACGGCATAAGTTCGATTTTTGTGACCTTGTCGCCGACGACCTTAACGGAGCACGTTGCAAATTTATTGCCTTCTTCCGTCGTAACTTTCACGATGAACGAACCGTAGCCGTAAACCGTAACGACGCCGTTGTTGTCAATCGTTGCAATGTCTATATGGTTTGTTGCGATATGTTCTTTCAGTTCTTTATCGGACAAATCGGCACAGTCCTGACAGGGATCGTCTTTTGCGTAAACGAACGGAATGTCGCTGTGTTGTTCTTCGATTGACCAGGTAAGGTTGTGGTTTTTCGCAAGGCGCGGATAAACGGTCGCTTTCAACGTGTCGATCGTGTTGCCGTTGTCAAGCGAAAACTCGATATAATTTTCGTTAAGTTCCACCCTGTCGACGGGCAGATATGAATTTTTGGAAATAATGTTTGTGGTGAGAAGTACCGACGCAACGATAATAATCGGGATAAGAATCAGTACTCCGATAAGGACTTTTTTCATTAAGCCTCCAAGGTAATTTGTTTCTTTGATGACTTTGATATTATACCACTTACTTAAAATTAAGTAAAGAAATATACGACATTACTATTTTGCGCGCGAAAAAGATAAAACGTCGGAAAAC
>OCLD01000207.1_pt1 | contig 15729 bp, 13 predicted proteins | sample 1495911 | NCBI WGS metagenome assembly OCLD01 (sample SAMN03418271, study PRJEB22391) | human gut metagenome | biome: human-gut; feature: organic feature; material: feces | host: Homo sapiens | place: Tanzania | collected 2013-01
TTGCCGGGGATTGCCATAAAGAGTTTAAGCGTGTCCATAAACACTTTCTCAAAAGTGACTTATTTTCCTTTAACGTATAATTTAATGCCATATTGTTATTCCAACTAATACGTTTTTGGTTTGATCTGTGAAATTATTCTGCTTTTTTCCATTATGGAAATGTAAATACATGAGTATTCCAACTATTGGGGTTGTTGAGACTTTTCCAAAATGGAATGGATACAAACCAAATCTGTTGATTTATGAACCTTCTTGTTCTATGTTATGAATTCTCTCCATCCAATAACATCAACCCTTTAACGGTCAGCAAATATCGTTGACGAGGATGATGGGGATTATCAGGGTACTTCATGCAGACGAATCCTTCGCTTATTGCTGGTGTAAGCGAGTAATCCAGAAAGTTGGGGCGGTTCTTCAATCCTACAGTTTCCATCATACTCTTCACACTCATTTCTTCTTTACCGATTGCCAATACTAAACGCCTCACATTATCTGATGAGGGCTGTATATCGTTTGAACTTGTATGGGTAGTTGCATGGGTAGTTGTATGGGTATCGTCCTCATTGTCTTTATATCCAATCAGCATATATCGATTCTTCAGTTCGTTTTCCTCTCCGAGCAATAGATTTCGGAAGAATTTCACGAGGAAAGACTTGTCTGGTTGTATTCCTTTCTGCGGATTACGGTAATTGGCACGTACAAGGGCGTTACGGAAGTACCAGGAATTATCAGCGAACAATTCATTGTTTACCTTGAAGCCACAGGAACGCAGATACTTGATAACGAATACAGCAGTTGTTCGAGTATTACCTTCACGGAACGGATGATTCTGCCATAGCAATGTCACAAAGTCAACGACATGCGAGATAATCTCATCTGTGTTCAAGCCTTTATAACTAAAATCACGTTCCGTCTGTATGTCATATTTCAATGCCGCATGAATGTCTGCAGCACGGCCATACACAACAGAATCGCCTTGCAGTACCCACTCCTTTTTACTGATGTCATACGGGCGAATCTCGCCAGCATGCTTAAATATACCCTCAAACAGATGTCGATGGATATTCAGAAATTCCAAAGGGGTAAGCGAGAAAGACTGCTCATTCAGCAGCTTTGTAATATTGGCAGCAACACGGTCTGCCTCTTCCTTTTCTGCATCGTCAGCATCATGCGTAATCTTATTCACATAATAAGACTGTAGCTGTTTTCTCACCTCATCGATGGTGATGTCACCCTCAATGTGCTTTACTGCTATTTCCTTCAGATAGTCAGACACACGAAGCCCATCTACGTCTTGAAGTCCTATTGCAGTACGCCAAGCCGAAAACCGCTCACGTTTATGTGGCTCTGCCACACGTTCATAAGCCTCAAAATCAATGTATTTCTGCTTTTCGCTCATATGTTTTTATAACGTTTTCGATTTCTGTTCTATTGCTCAATTCAGCATCTTCTCTCTTCCTTCAGACATCTTAAATGTGATATCAATTTCGCATCTGCAGGCAGCCACTTTACACTATTCAACTCATCCTTAGTGAGCCACTTTGCTGCCTCATGCTCATTCAGATGTAGAGAATCTGTCATCAGTGAACAAAGATAGCAATGCATGGTCAAATGGAATTTAGGGTAGTCATATTCCACCGTGCAGAGGAATTCATCCACGCTGATTTCCGTCGACAGTTCCTCACGAATCTCCCGCTTCAGAGCTTCCTCTGGTGTTTCTCCAGCCTCCATCTTCCCGCCAGGAAACTCCCACCAGTCTTTCCACTCACCGTATCCTCGCTGTGTGGCGAATATCTTATCATCTTTGCGAATAATCGCAGCTACGACTTCTATCTGTTTCATAATTATGCAATTTCTTTCATTCGTGCGGAGTGCATCACGCTGCCGGGAATCGGTTCCACCATATTCCAACGTATCTGCATTTGCATCCTATTTCCTAAATTCTTGTACTCCCAGTCGCTCAGGGTAACACGACCCAAATAAACATATCCCATTGTGCGAGTCTTGTCCTCAACAAAGTTCTTTTGCTCACGGACAAAGAGCAGCATGGTCTGTGTCTGATGGATATAAGCCTGACCTTCATTTGATTCAGGCTTTACTCGGTTCTGAGTATCCCATTGGAATAGATAGGGTGACAACGCCTTGTCGTCGTAATCAGTCGTAGAGCCCTCTTCACGATTCTTGATGATATCGACAAACATAGCCTCCACATTCAGCAGTTTGTTACGTTCCACACCCTCGCGAGCTGACGATTTTCGTGCCAACGTCGATGTTCCGATAGCAACCTGAATCTGTGCCTTTGTATATACGCCATGGAGCTTCAATGGGAAATTTGGCAACAGGGAGTTATCCGGCTTCTCGTAGGCTTTGTTCTCTTGAAGCATCACTCCTATCACCTCAGCAAGCTCTTCAAAGAATAGTTTGTCAGCAGCAAGGGCATCAACCATATCTTGGAGGCTTACAAATCTTCCAGCCGTCTCAAAAAGGTCGTAGTAGAGCATCAGCAATCGCTTTTGATCAACAGCATTCATTCTGTTTACTCTCACTCTGAACGCTCGTTTTGCAAGTTGTTCGATAAAGCTCAAATAGGAATACGAGTCCGTTGCAGACCACTTACGGAATACGGCACGACTTAGCTCCTCATTAAAACGAGATTGCTCTTCGCCCACCCCAGCCTCAAACAATATCTGATTCCACGTTCTCCCTTTGTAGAGCTTATCTACGGGCATCTGATAGATTCTTACGAAATTGGAGAGCGTAAGCGGAACTGAGTGATGTCTCTCGAAGTTCTGTACCAATGCGATGACCTTTCGTGCCGTAAAACGCTGAATAGCCCCCTTGATATTGTTCAGGATATGCTCCTTTGCCTTTGGCTCCAGTATAATTCGGCAACCTAAAGGCAAGTGAGGGCAATCGCGTTCCATTTCCTCTACGACACTCATTGACGTTCTGCCGAGCATCACACGCATACGGTCGGTATAATTGAATTCAGCCCGACTGTTACCTACAAAATCAAGTATATTAACATGTGTCTTTCCCTCTGCTTTGCGGAGACCTCGTCCAAACTGCTGGATAAACACAGTGAGACTCTCCGTGGGACGAAGGAAAAGAATTGTATCAACTTCGGGTATATCTACACCCTCGTTGAACATATCCACTACAAATAGATAGTTGATTTCCTTATTCTTCAATCGTCTGTAAAGCGGTGCTCGCATCTGTGCGTTTTCACTGGTCAGCACATCGGCTTTCAATCCACATAGCGTAAATTTGGAAGCCATATATTTGGCATGTTGCTGGTCAACACAGAAACACAAAGCCCTGACATCACGAATATTGGTCAGATACTTCTGCAAAGACTGCAAAATCACAGCAGTACGTGCATCATTGTAACTATAAATACGAGAAAGTTCAGATGCCACATAATGACCTTTATCCCAGGCAACCTCTGAATAATCAACGGAGTCTGTTATACCATAGTAATAGAACGGAGCAAGCAAGCCTTTGTTCAGTGCATCATCAAGACGTATCTCTGCAGAAATGGTACCATCAAAGTCTTGTGTAATGTCTTCTCCATCCATTCGCTCAGGAGTAGCCGTCAATCCTAAAAGCACTTTAGATCTAAAGTGGTTAATTATCTTACGATAAGAAGATGCTGCCGCATGATGAACCTCATCAACGACAATATAATCATAATAGTCTTCAGGTAATGACAAACTATCCAAACGGTTGTTCAATGTGTCCTTTGAGGCGAACACATATTCATAATTTGCAGGTTCTTCGCCTCCATACCATTTCTCGCCAAAGTTATAGTCAGAAAGTACTTGCCGGAAAGTCTGGAGACTCTGTCGGAGGATTTCTTCCCTGTGAGCCACGAACAACAGACGGGCATGTTCGTGTTTCTCTGCAAATGCCTTGTAATCGCTGGCAGCCATTACGGTCTTGCCTGTTCCAGTTGCAGCGACCACCAGATTCTTCCAATGATTCCGCACCTCGCGTTCAACCTGAAGTCGTTCTAGAATCTCTTGCTGATAATCGAAAGGACGAATTAAGCCCTTAAGTGTCGAGAAATCTATTTCATTATCCACTTCTTTGTTTAAGGCTGCTTTCAGCCTCTCGTTATCTTCGCCATTCACAAAAGTCTCGTAACCATCTGCCCACCATGAAGCATCGAATGCACCAAGAATGGTCTTCATCATTCGTGGCTGCTCCACTTGCGTTACCTTCACATTCCATTCTGCACCTGTATCAAGTGCTTGTTCGGAGATATTTGAAGAACCTATATATGCTGTATTAAAGCCTGTATCACGAAGGAAAACATAAGCTTTTGCATGAAGGCGCTCAGAGGAGACATCGTATGTAATTTTTATTTCTGTATTCTTCAACGATGACAGCTGGATAATGGCATCATAATCAGTAGCCTGCATATAGGTTGTTGTGATTACCTTCAGTTGCCCTCCTCTGTTGGTAAACTCTCTCAACCGTGGCAAAATAAGAGCGAGCCCACCTTTCTTGATAAACGACACCATCAAACGGATTTCATCAGCTGAGGCTATTTCTTTCTGTAACTCCGTATACATCTTCATCCCCTTGCCTGTAAACAGAGCCCCGTTTATGAGACCCTTCATTGGCATCATCTCCTCCAGACGTTTTGCCAAATCTGGATAATCCGATTGAGTCTTATCAATTACTGCTGTCAAAATCTTGGCCTGAGCAGAAACCACGTTGCCAGAATCCAAATGGAACTCATTTACCAGTTTACGAATGATGGAATTGGCTAACTCCAGCCCCCTTTTGACAGATGAATCTTTTTGTTCGTCTTCTTCATCAGTCTCTTCATTTATATCAACCATATCCGACAGCACCTGTTCAAAGATGCTCGTCAAATACATCGACAGCAACTTTGCCACCTCATCCTTCTTAATGACCCGCTCCCCGATGTAAAACCGGTTCTGGTCAATCGAAGAGATTTTCTCTTCGAACAACTGGTTGATTATCTGCTCATAAATTCCAATCTTCATAGGCGTAACTATTGTTTTTATTTTATAATGTACCCTTCCTGGTCATAACATTTATGATAATTCATGATCAACTCAATCAACGACTGCAATTTTGTATCAGTACACCGAAGTGTATGAAATTTGTTGTATTGAATATTATACCTAGTTGCAGAACCTTGAGTCAATCGTTGTTCAATATCAGAAGGGATTAAGAATGATGCACGATCACCAAGATATTTTTGGAATTCTGTCAGGAAGATGTGAATTCCTGCTAAATCGAAATCACCGAAGTGTACGTACCTATTTGGAATACCCATAAGCCAATTACGCAGGTCTGTCGATTGTGGATAGCGAGAGACAAACAGCAGCGGCATATTACCCAGCACAGATTCAAACAATTTCTTTTGCTGACGAATCCTACGGAAGTTCTCCATGTTCTCAATACCCACAACGACTATGTCTTGAGGAATAGAAAATTGCTGCCAGTTGTCGATGAACACAAAGCTGCCTTCATGTGGATTGACAACAAAATCTTTGTCGCAAAGTGAACATGAGATGGGCTCGTAGCTATTAACAGGGAAGCCAGGGCAAGAGCGAACTGTCATTAACTTAGAGTTTCCTGTTTCTGCCGCCAAAGAAGCACGAGAAACGAAACTGCTGACTTCAAGCATTCGATAGCTTTCATCCTTGTCTATGAGATATCTTTTCAAGGCCTCAACGTCACGAGCGCGATAGGATTTTCTCGAACCATGAGTCACGACTGACAACAGCCCTTCTGCCATCAGTTCATTAAGCAGTTTGCTGCTTAGCTTTGAACCAGCCACCTGCTCACCAGAAATCAATGCTTGTATGGATGCGCTTATTGCCATAATTCAGTCCTATTTTGTTCGTTTCAACAATTTGTCTACTCTTGTCTTTACACCATGCTTACTGAGCAGATAGGTGTATTTATAATCGTATGGGTTATATGACGTTGGCGAACTGTTGATGAGATAGATGTTACGCGAATTGGCAAACTGCAGAATGCCTTTGATGTTATTGGGATGAAGTCGCCCAATCTCATCCATCATACAATGTACGATGAAATTGCCATTCTTCCTTTCTGCTTTCTTTTTGAACACGTTGATAAGCATGATATTCACCATTGCCTTAACCAAAATATCAGTTCCATCAGACCCCACATTATTGATACGTTCTACCCAGTTCGTATCATTATCGTTTTCTTTTACTCTGAACTGCAGACGGAATGCATCGCCAAGTGATACCGTTGGGCGACTTTGTTCATCCTGCAACTGATGGGAGAGACTCTTCAGGTAATCTACAACCTTGTGGTTCACCTCGTCACGATTGTCGCTTGAGAAAAGGTTGAGTTCACCAATCGACAACGCATTCTCCACTGTATAGTCATGAATGGACATGAGCAACTGCGTGAGTCTGTCGGATGACTCATTGGCTCTGAGTTCGATACTTTTAATGACACCAGCAAAGTTCTTCTCTACAAAATCCCTGTTGATATCGAGTATCACGCTGTCCACATCTGACCTACGCTTCATTAGCGCACCAATTTCTGTAGAGATACGTCCCAGAATATCTTTATAATGCTCACTGGTGCGACGGCGGAACTCTTCAATTTTGTTGTTGTCCATAAAGTCTTGCAAATCAACGGCAATCTGCAAATAATCATTATCTGTTACAGGCATCGTATTGAAATGGAACGCATTCTGAGGCTTGAAGTTGCGATTGAAGTTGATAACAGTATCCTTCAGTTTTTCTATCGTTTCCCGCTTCTGATTGACTATTCCTCTCAATTGGCTGATGAGTTGTTGACAGTCCTGATGGCCCACTATCAGTTTGTCATCTGAGAGGAATGTGTCTGGCACAAGATGCTCGTTCTCCACCATTTGATGGTATTGGTTCAGTCCCTCACGTCTGTGCGTCAAGTCCTTCAGAATCGACTTCTGACGTTCTTCCAACTCCTGCCGTTTCTTCTCGATACGGGTACGCTTGTCTTCATAGCGTTGACGCATCATTGCAAGCTGTTGCTCAATGTCCTTGATACTCTTCTTGACTACAGGTTCTTTCGCAAACAGATTTTGCTCTGCATCACGATATCTGATGACCGTTGTACGTTCTGCTTCTATCTGTTTCAACAATTCCTTGAGAGCGTCTAAAGCTTTGCGGTATTGATCCAGCAGCGTCACATCCACGCCCTTTCCTGCCAGTTCTGCTTTCTGCTGTTCGTCAAGTTGAGACATTTGAGCATCGAACTCTTGATCTCTAGTGGTCGCTTCTTTGTCCTGCAACACCTTGAATGCACGCAATTCTTCGTCAAGGGCTTTTGAGGTTTTGTTGAAGGCTGTATCAAGGTCTTTGAGTTCCTTTTTATTCTTAGCCTCTTTCGCCTCGCGAACTTCTTTTTCTGCCTGTACTTTAAGCAGAGCCTCATTGAAAGCCCGTTCACGCATTTCCTTTTCCTGTGCAATCAGATCTTGCTCTTCCATCTCCAACTTGTGTTGCTGATTTTGCAGATCCTGACGCTTCACGGGAATCTGTTCTTCTTCCACTTTCAACAATGTTGCTTGCTGACGGAGCGGATTGAGCTGAACAGCATATTTCTTTCCAAGTTTCGAAATGTCCTCTTGAAGTGTGACAGGCAGTTGTGTCAGTTCTCGGTTTGTCTGTTGCAGTTGCTCTTCCAAATGTTTCTTCTCTGTACGATAATCATCGGGGGTACGATGTACGGCATCAATGTTGTCTAAATTCAGCTTGACACCAAATAAGCCATCAGATACTGCTTTTACAAATTGGGGTTCAAGTCCTCCGGCATATAGGATTCTTTCTTCATCAACCACTTTTCCGATGGTCTCTTCCCAACCTTCAGCATTTTCTGTTAACCATTGATACAACGAACCGTCAAGATTTGAAAGCAATTCTTCAATCTTGGTGATTTGCTCTCTATACTGTGATCGGTTAGTTTCTAAACGTTCTTGCTCGCGCTGAGAGACCTGTTTCAGTTCTGCTTCTTTCATCTCATACTCAGTGGTAATCTGAGCAATCTGACTCTTTACGGCTGTTTGTCGTGCAGCGTTTTCCTTTTCTGTTACCTCCAATTTCTGAAGCTGTTCCTTTATCTGAGTCACTTCATCAGCCTTGGGATGCCACAAGCGCAAATCTTTTACGGCATTGTCAGCCCTGTTTTGTTCTTTCTGTAACAACTCCAGTCGCTCATCCGATTCATGCCGCCAATTGTTGAAGGCATCCATTAGTGAGTTTCTGTTTTTCGTTCGTTCATCCTCTAGCAGCTTTCGTTCCTTTTGCAATGACTCTTGCTTCTGATAATAGGCTTCTTTTTGAGCATTTTCAAATGACTGACGGGCATTCTTCAGCTTCCCTCTGGCGATATTGTATTTTTCCTCTATCGACGCATGGGTTTTCAATAGGTCATCCAATAACATTTGCTTATCAGCAGTCTCTTGTTTGATGCTTTCTTCACGAGCGGCCAATGCAAGTTTCTCTTCGATACCCAGTGCTTCAAATTCTTTTCTTGCCTGAACGATCTCTTTCAGTTTACTCTTTTTGCCTCCCAATTCTTGGTTCAGCGCATCTTTTTCCTTTTCATATTCTGCTGTAAGTTCTTTTTCACGGGTGCGCTCTTTATCGATGTCTGTTTTTAGTTCAGTAGCCTCAGATTCCAAGAGTGGTATCTTCTCTTCGCTTTCAGCCACAGCGTGATTCAACATCCGCCATACATCTAATAATTGCTGGTCGAGAGCCACGATTCTCCTCCCCTGTTCAGCAATCTTCACTGCCTGTTGGCGCACAGGGTAGTTACCGTCACGAGTCTGCTTGAACCAGCAGTCTATTTCGTCATACTCGCGTTCAAAGTCAGTCACCAGTCTTCTATAAGTCTGCAGGTCGATGGGAAGATCCTCATCTGCCATAGATTGTATGATGGTGTTCTTCACGAAGTCGGCATCCAGTTTGGTGTTCAGAAATACGTTCTGAATGCTTCGTGGAATATTCTGATAATGGGCACTCTGCACCAAGGCATAGCGAGTGTATTTGTGGTCGTGAGTATTGCCAAAGATGATATCTTTAAACATCACGCCAGAATCTATTCTTGCAGATACAGACACGTTTTTGTCGATTCGCTCGCGTATTTTAACCCAATCGCTCAACACTTGTTTGTCTTCATCTACGAGCCAATCACGCTGATAAGGAGCATCTATGAATCGCCATGAGGCACGTCCCTGATAACGGCTCACCAAAATAGTGTATGCCCCATTGTCGCGCATTACCTCGTAAAGGATATAAGAGTTTGACTGGCGGAAATAGAACTCGTCAAACGACTTTTGAGCTTGCTGTATGCCAAGGCGATGCTTATCAGCATTATAAAAGAAAAGTAATGCCCTCAGCACAGTACTCTTGCCCACACCTTGGGTTCCCGTGAAATGTACGTTGCCATCTACAGAAATTTCAGCGTAGGGTATATTGGCGCTATTGATAAATATGATCTTATTCAGGTATTTCATCTTCGTTGGCTATTTGAATCATGTTAACCAGTTCTTCAGCATAGTGAAATGCAGATGTAATCTTATAGGTTTCGTCCTGCTCACTGACACACTCGGCAAAGCCCATACTCTGCATTTCCTGCAACAGTTTGTTCACTATCTCTAAATAGGAGCCTACGCCATATTTCTTATAGAGATGACCTGCTTTCTCCTTCAGTTCAATGTCCAGGCTGATCTGCTCTATCAGATTGCTCTTTCGAAACTGATAGCCCGCCGTAAACGACTGGTTATAGGTCTTCAGGAAGTCCAGATAGTCAAGCCATTTCGAAAAACTCTCTAACTTTTGTTCTATGGATTGTTTACCCTCACAAATACGTGAGAAGTAAAAGTAGCCGTTGCCACTCTCCAATTGCAAACCAATCTCTTTGAAGAAGTCTGCATAATCGTCGAAGTTCTCCTCAATATCCTCGTACAGATGACGGATAGAGGCTTCAGTACTGTCCACCGAAAGGAATTCTCCGCGGCTCAGTCGCTCGTATATTCGTTGAGTATTATTTCGCATAGATGATAGGATATTCAATGTCTTGATAGGTGGCGTATTTCCCTGTCATTCGGCATTCTTCAGGATGCAAAATGACCAGTTGGCAAAAGAGAGCTGCGTGATCTTCTATATCACGCTTGGTCTTATAATCATATCTCAGGATGAAATCAAACAGGTTGTAGCTCGAAGCAGAAAAGGCATTCCATACCTCAGCAGGATCGACATCTTTTAACCGCTGCACATGGTCTTGCAAGTCCTCGTCTGTCAGCGGTTCCGCCTCTGTCTGGCTGTTTTCCGCAGACCATTGCGCTTGGCTATCCGTCTCAGAATGCTTACTATCTGGTCATTCTCTCTAAGCATTTCCAAAGAGAGCCTTATTTTGCTGTATTGGCGGGATTCCATCCATAGCGGATTACTTTCATCCAGCACCTGCACCAGATTGGTATCTGTCTTGATAAGCAACTGGTCTTGCAGATATTTCAGCTTACGTATCTTCTTATAGAGTTGGTTCTGCTGTTCTATCTGGTTGATATAAACAATAATCTGCCTGTCTATTTCCATCAACGCATGGTACGCCTCCACAAAGTCGTGTTTCACGTCGCTGCACGTCTTTGCCATGTGTGGATCATTGGCCATCAGGAAGAAGGCGTGCTCATTGTCCATCAGTTTCTCACATTCACGTATCATCGAACGGATACTGTGACTTTTCTCATCAAGGTTCTGAAGTTTCTTTTTCTTGATAATATAGTTAGGCTCTTGCTTATACGCATTATCCATATTGCGTTTCAGGTCCACCACATTCTTCAGAGTCCTGAATCCCGTTTTCTTCAGTAGTTGCCGTACACTATCCTGATATCCTGCCTTACGGTTGGTATTCGTTTCTTGTAAAAAATAGCCAATGTATTCTTTTAGAGTGTTGATACATTCCTGTACGCTCAGAACACTAATTTCCTCGTTCACGTTCAATACTTCTTCAAAGAAATTGAGATAGTCACTCTCAATCTCTACTGTATTACCCGTTTCCACTAGTACACCATAATCCAGCAGTTTTCTCAGTCGGGCTTCATTACCACCCACCAATTCCAAAGCCAGTCCTTGCGGAAACTTCATCAGTTTCCGCTTCTCAAACATCTCGCTCAGTAATCCTTGTTCTCGCGAGAGTGTTTTAGTAAGCTCTTCTATGGTTCTGAAATGTGATAGTATCTCCATAAAGTATCAAACTTTCAAATGTTCATACAGCTTCAGCCGCAATACCTCACCATTTGGGAACTCGAACTTTTTGCGATTGAACATAGGATTATTCTTGTGGATAATGCGATGGTAATTGGGACTGATGATAATGATGTTCGTGGAGTCGTTGTTCTGCGAACGGGTGAAGTAGTCGATGTGGTGGGCCTCGACAACGCTGTCGCCATACTCGTCGCGATAGTCGTAGAACCGCTTCAAGGTCAGGATGATGCTGCGGTCAATGCGACGATACTTCACCAGCCGCTGCTTCTCCTCAATCGAAGCGGTCTTGTCGGCCATGAAGAACTGGTCATCGTCACTCTGTTCGTAAACCTCCTCGGGAATGGCGTTCAGCGTGTGGGCTAGCTGCTGATAGTCGGAACTGGAGCAACACTCCATGCAGAGCACGTCGGGCGACGAGGTCAGATACAGCCGGATGTACTCCTGCTGGTCGTCAGGCAACGGAATCTGTCGCTTGCTCTTGCCCAGCACCTGCTTCTTCACAAACAGGTACGCATAGCTCTCCTGGAACACGGCCCGCAGTTTGACGGCCAACGGTGACTGGCGACTGTAGCGAATCTGAATGACATCCTTATGCCCCGCCCAGTTGCTCCGCACGAAGTTCTGGTTTTTCAGCTTCGCATCGTAGAACTCGCCGTCAATCAGTATTTTGATGTCCTTGCTCTGCCCGTGCGTCAAGATGGATTCATCCCACGCCTTGAACAGCGAGCACACCGACACCGGAATGGTCATCCCGTCATTCAGCAACGACCAGTCCACCGTCTTCTGCAATATGAATCCATTGTCGTAATCCATCAGAGTTATATTTTGCTTTTTTAATTTCTTGTTTACTTCTTACTGTCTTCTTTCCCTATCGAGAGACTATCGAACGCCTATTCTACGTCTATCTCCGTCCTTGCTACAACCTTCGAACGACAACGGAACGACCTCGCTACGAGACGCCTTGGACACGCCTCCAACGCGCCAGTCTGTCTGACCTGTATATGTTCCGTTCGTCATCTTGTATCTTTATGTTTCATTTTATGTTAAAACTTAACTCGTCTTCATCCTCATGTTAAAGAATCCGGATTTTTTTAACTCGTACTTCTTTACGTGTTATCATTTTGTAATATCATTAACATGAACAGATTCTATCACCTCTGCTGGTTCTGTTGCTTTATACTGGCCAAACTCGATGAAGAGATTCATCAGGCGGATTTGGTATATCTTGATTGCTCATATTATGTATCTATTTTACTTCTATTCGTCTTCTTACATCTACGAGCCATCTCCGAGGGTACAAGCCTACTTTTGGTTCAGGATTCAGGGGTCATGTTGAACTTTAAGACGTTCTCCTTCCAACTTGTGACAACTGGGGACAGAACTGGGGACATTATCACCGCTATTTTTACCGCCAACATTACCGCCATTGTCGTAAGCCCTCAGTATCAAGTAGCCCTTTATATGCGAACCAGACAGGTCATTAGCAAAGGCAAAGATGGCTTCCTGGAACTTATCCATGTCACCTGTTGAAGTGGTTCGCTCCACACGATAGGTTTCCGTGCTATGCAGCAGTTCTTGTATTTCGTCTTTTGTTATCATTCGACTTATTTCTCTTGATTGAATTCTTCCTTTGGACTATAATGATTTACTGGAAAACTTTCCCATCATCAAAATAGAGAGGATGACTTTTGTCCGTTAAAAACTGTAGCTGTAAATCCATTAGTTCTGAGCTTGCCCCCGTTACTTCTAAGTCTTTATCAAAGACAACATGGAAATCAACGAAAAGTTTATGCTCAACATCTATGGGCTGTCCAGCAATTGATTGTGTCGCACATTTTGGCTTGATAATACCATCAAATGTGTGCCATAGTTGATCGATTGCGTCATTTGCCCTTTGAGTAATAGTCTGATAGTTGGAGGATGTAACATTCGTTTTGAACTCAATGAAACACATCTCTTTATCTGTCAAAAGCATTCCATCGCATACACCGCCAGCAATAACACTCGGTCCAGTAAGGATTCTGCCGTCAAGTGGCAGCAAAGCAATCGTATTATTGTTGGGATTGGCTGCAACGAAACACTTCGAAACAAACTCCGGTACCACATCAGTCCAATCTGTATAGCCAAGACTACCATCATCATAAACGTAAAGATTTTCTGCGGAACTTTTGTCGAAAGCATTAGCTACACCAATAGCACCACAGTTTTGTAATGCGGTGCACAATCTAAGATTTGTGATGGCAGCAGGCAAAATATTATTTGGCGAGAGTCTTGGCATAGCACTGGTATAAAGAGTTGAATACTCGCATAATATCGTCTGATGCAGAATCTAATTCGTTCTTTGATACAAGTCCCGTATTCGGATTTATAACAGATTGACAATAGATTGCATCAGAAGAAGACAAACGATAAACTGCTATATTATCGTCATTTATTTGATACTTTACAGGCAAAATGCTTTCTATCTGGTTCCTCAATTCTTCATTCGCATTAGCATACGCCTTGGCGCCCATAATCATTGTATTGATAATAGCCAATGAATATGGACTATAAGTAGTGAAAACAAGCATATTCTCATCGGAACTCGCATTGTTGTAAATCAGAGATTTGAGCACCTCCATCTGCGAACGTGGGAAAAGGTTCAATTCTGGTTCTTCAACAATGTTTATAAGTTGATTATATCTATTGGCGTCTGACAATTGACGAATCATCATATCCTTGATACTATCAGAAAATTCTTCATTCTGCATAATTTCAGCTACTCTTTTTTCCAACTTGTCTTTTTCTTCTTTGGAGAGTTTTATTTCTTCCTTGTCAGAAATCTTACTGCTCAGAAACTCTGATACAATACACATCGGAAGGGATGACTGAATTCCGCTAGAAGCATTGGTGAGTCTAACCTTATAGTTTGTACCCTGAATCCAGCCTGTATCATTCAAACTGTCATATTCAAAACGTAATCCCTCAAACGGAAGATTATACCCGCTCTGGAAGAATTTCTTTGCGTTTACAAATTCGTCTGAGAAAGTCTCACTTGAATCTGGCAACTCTTTCAATAGCTTTGACTTGTTCTCAGCGACACTTACTATTGAACGTTCTGCCGGAACATACATTACCTTTGAGATGCCTTTTATATCACAATTCTTTTCGGTTACGCTGAAATTGCCGTTCTCATACAAAAAATCATATAGATTTCCTTCAAATTTGATGTATGAGTTCTCATAGATGAAGGATTCTATTCTATGATATGCACACAACTTTGTCTTGAACCTATTATATTGTTCAAAGTATGAAAGTTTGTATTTCTTTTGACTTAAAACCTTTTCCATCCACTTAAACATGGAGAAAAGTTTTGCGACACAACTTTTGCCGGTGCCTTGATCTCCTATGAACAAGGTAACCTTCTTAAATATAATATCGAGGTCTTTGACTGGACCAAATGATTTTACTATTAAACGTTCGTTCATATGATTTTCTTTTTTTATTCTTGTTTATAACGCTTTTGTCTTATGCAATGACGTGGATTTCATTTTGCCATAGATACTAAAGACATATCATTTCTTTTCAATCCTCAACAGTTCGTTAATATCGACTTCGAGAATTTCCGCAATCTTGACGAATGTCTCCATAGGTGGCTGGCTGGAATTGGTACACCATTTACTTACGGTAGTTGGTGCACATTCCAATTGCTCGGATAGCCACTTGTTTGTCCTCTTCTTATCTGCGAGAACCACTTTGATTCTATTTTCCATTCTTCTTCAGATGAGTTGTACCTTATTATATAATAATACGCGTACAAAATTAATTAAATTTCCGCAAAACGAAGAAAAGAAAACCATTTTTATGTAAAATACAGTCAATTTTATATCTTTTTCTTCACTTTTATTCTTCGTAGATACCATTTTTTGCGTGCTTGACCATAAAAAAGTGGTGTCCCAGATTGGTGTGGTTATTATACGATTAACAGATTCAATTATACGCCCAGGCTTACCGCCATCAGGCTTGCGTATAGGGTACGACTCAACTACGAGGTACCACTCTTCACGGTACTCAGACTTTCGGAGTTTGACCGTGACCTTTGTGTGCAATAACGGTTTTCTCATTTACTGTTCTGATTTATATAGTTTATCAATTTCTTCCTTTGGTACATAGACAAAGTTTCCGATTTGACGAGAGGGAATAGAATACTTCCTTACATGTGTCCATACGGAACTGTCATTGATATGATATTTCTCACAGACCTCACCGATGGTGTAGCAGTCTTCTGGCTCAAGGCTGTAGAGTTTTGGTAAAGGAGCCTCTTTTATTGCTTGGGCAACCGGACGCTTTGGAAACATAGATTCCAGGTCTGCTCTTCTGATACGGGTCATTCGCTCTCCTGTATTAATACAAGGTATTCTGAGTTTTGCAGCACTTTGTACTAATAAATCGTAAAATGCTGAAAATAAGC
>OCLD01000208.1_pt1 | contig 15689 bp, 10 predicted proteins | sample 1495911 | NCBI WGS metagenome assembly OCLD01 (sample SAMN03418271, study PRJEB22391) | human gut metagenome | biome: human-gut; feature: organic feature; material: feces | host: Homo sapiens | place: Tanzania | collected 2013-01
AAAAAAAGATCTATCCTCGAAAATCTTCTCTTAATCTGAAGCAACTTATTTTTTTCATATTCCTTAAATATAAAAACACTATTTTTGTGCTTATGAGATTTGGAATATTTGAATATGCCTTTGTCGGCGCGCTGGCAATGTTCGCCGTTGCCTGTCCCGCTGCGGCGGCTCTTCGACAGGCTCAGGACCCGTCCGTCGGATCTGCTCTCCTTGTAGCTGCCCCACACTCTTCGGTCGCTGAACCTGTCGAAGCGCCGTCCGCCCAGAATCCCGCCTCAAAAAAAACACAAGCCAAGACCAAGGCCCAGCGGTACGTTGAGTCAATCTCACGGAGCGAATCCCTGAAATCCTCCGTCTTTGGAGTCTTTGCCGTCACCGAAGGCGGCGACACCTTGGCCTCATGGAACAGCGGCCAGCGGATGCTCCCCGCATCCACGATGAAACTTATCACCACCGGCATGTCCATCCACCTTCTTGGTCCTGATTACAAGTATGTTACCCGGATAGGTTACAACGGGGCCGTCAAGGATGGAATCCTGAACGGCGACCTCTATATCGTAGGCGGCGGCGACCCGACCATCGCTTCCAAAGACTCAATAGCGCTTTCAAGACAGGAATTGTTCACCCAGTGGAAATCTTTTCTTGACAAGGCCGGGATCCGCGCTGTCACCGGTCATGTCATAGGCGACGGCCGCTATTTCGACGGCTCGTTGGAAAAGGACTCATGGAGCTATCAGGACATAGGAACAGCCTATGGCGCCGGCGGTGACGGTCTTTGCTTCTACGGGAACGCCCAAGACTTCAAGGTCTCCGCCGGACCGGCCGTCGGCTCGCCAGTGGATGTCTCCCCTGTCTTTCCGGTCCTGCCGTGGATGACTTATGAATATCCCTGCAAGACCGCTCCGGCCGGCACCGGAGATGAACTGTACTTGTTCAATACCGAGTTCGCCCCCTATGCCGAAATCCGTGGCTCATTTGCCATAGACCGCAAAGCCAAGACTGAAGAGTTCAGCAACAAATTCGGGGCCTACACCTGCGCGTATTATTTCTGCGAGTTTCTGAAATCCCAAGGCATCATCGCTTCAAAAGGTCCGGCTGATGTGCGGCATGGACGTGTCCGTGCGGACATTTCATCTTATGAACGAGGCCCTTACGCCGCCAAGGTGGATGACCTCACGATGGTCGGCATGACATATTCCCCGTCATTGAAGCGCATCGCGCGTGAGACGAACCTGAAGAGTGACAACTTTTACGCCGAGACTTTGTTCCGTACCCTTGGCCGAAGACTGCATCACTCGGCCTCTTACGACTCCAGCTATGTGGCTGTTTCTGAGGTGATGAAGAGCCTTGGTGTCAATGCGGACGGTGTCCGTATTGTCGATGGCAGCGGTCTTGCGCGCCACAACTACATCTCGCCTGATTTTTTGGTCCGATTCCTTTCCGCGATGATGGACAGCCCGTCCTTCGGTGATTACATCCAGACAATAGGGCAGCCCGGTGACCGTCACTATGAGTCCCGTTTGAAGGATGCCCCGTCCTCGGTCAAATCGAGAGTCCACCTCAAGAGCGGCTCGATGAACGGTGTCCGTTGCTTCAGCGGCTACATCGAGCCTTCGGCCGGTTCCAAGGCAGAGACAATCATCTTCTCCATCATGACCAACAATTCTCTCGTTCCGGCTTCACGCATTGATCCCCTGATCGACCGCTTCATCGCTCTGCTGGCGATTGAAAACTGATTGTTTTCTACAAGATAATATTCGAATGCCCTGTAGCTTCGACAGGCTCAGCGACCGGTCAGTTTTGGTCGCTGAGCCTGACGAAGCATCGGCCACTGAGCCTGTCGAAGTGACTGCTCTGATTAGTCCTGCGGAAAATAGAACGGACTACTGAAGGTAGAGACAATGCCGGACCCACCCTCGTCGATGTGCCCGACGATGCGGCGGACACGGACAGGCTTGCGGTCGTAAAAGTCCGAGGCTGTGGAGTCGAGGGAATTTATGCGCACGACTTGGGCGGAATGTATGAACCTGCCCTCACCGATGTACATCCCCACATGCGTGACCCTCTCCTTGGTGCTGTCTGTCGCGGCCTTGCCCCAGAACAGAAGATCCCCCGGAAGAAGTCCGCTCCAATCGACTTCACCGTTGTCCTTGAATATTCTTACATCCTCTCCGACCCTTGCCTGCTGTGATGCGTTGCGCGGAAGCAGCACCCCGTTGGCGAAGTAGGCGCTGCGTGTGAAACCGCTGCAGTCCACATTCTTGATGGAGGTGCCACCCCACATGTACGGAACCCCGAGGAATCTGTACCCGGTTGCCAGAAGATCCTGACGGAAAGCGGACTCGTCCGAGGCTCTGCCTTTGCGGTCTTTCGCCCATTTGTGGAATACGGCAACATCCTTGGCTGGCACATAGCCGGTCTTTCCGGAAGGCAAAACGACTCCGGCGAAACGCTTTTTTAGCACGGCGCGGCCTTCCTCATAGCCGTTGTAACGGCCGCTCGTGTGGGTCTTCACACTGTACATGATCCGGACAATGTCTCCGAGCACAAGATCGGAAACAATCCGTGAATCAGGCGAAGGCTCTTCGTAAATGTGTGAGAATGAGGCTGTGCAGATGTACTTCGGAGCCTCTATATAGTCTTGAAGTTCTTTCTCATCCATCGGAACAAGTCCCATTTCGTTGACCCATGCCGTGTAAGGCTCCGGACTCTTGATCTTCACCCAGTAACCTGACTTGTCCAAGACTTCAACGACCGTTCCCATCAGAGCCTGGTCTCCAAGCTCTGCGGCATAGTCCGGGGCCTCCCGCATGAGATTGGCGGAAAATTCGACAACGGCCCAGTTCTTCTGACCTCCCTGTGCGAATGAAGAGAGACTGACCGCCAGCAGTACGGCGGTGGCGGATAAGGATTTCAGGAATATATTCATGACAAATTTGTTTTTATTCAATTCTCTTTTTCTGAAAAATGAATCAGGCCGGGTCACGGATGCCCGGATTCCGGCTTGTAAAAATATTCACAATTCATTAGTTTTGCAAGTGATATGTCGTGTTTTTCCGAGGTCGGCCCCCAAAAATGCGGCAGTTAAGAAGATGACTTGCAATATGTTTGACTTTCCGGAAGGCAAAAGATACAATTCGTTTGTCGGTTACTACCGCCGCAAGTACGGCGAACGGCTTCAGAAACTGGTTCTGGACGCGGGGTTCTCATGTCCCAACAGGGACGGTACCGTTGGTCGCGGAGGCTGCACGTACTGTGACAATGCGGCCTTTCATCCGGGCTACAGCACACCGGGCAAACCGTTGATGACCCAGATTGACGAAGGGATTGAATTCCAAAGGGTTCGCTATCCACGGGCTAGGCACTATCTGGCATATTTCCAGGTATATTCAAACACGTACGGGACTCTTGAAAGATTGAAGGCTCTTTATGAGGAGGTTCTGGGCCATCCGGAGGTGGTGGGCATCGTGATAGGCACGCGTCCGGACTGTGTTGATGAGGAAAAGTTGGACTATCTCGCTGATCTCGCTTCCGGACGTGTGCTGAAGAATTGGCGCCGGTCCCTTCGACAGGCTCGGGGACCGAACACGCCGGTCGCCGAGTCTGCCGAAGCGTCCGAAACCACCCTCACCGCCCCGATAGTCGTGGTAGAGTACGGCATAGAGTCCTGCCGCGACACCACCCTCCGCCACATCAATCGTGGCCACGATTTCGCCTGCGCCCGCAAAGCCGTGGAGATGACAGCCTCCAGAGGCCTCGACACCGGAGCCCACTTCATCCTCGGCCTTCCCGGCGAGACCCGTGACATGCTCATCGAACAGAGTGACCTCATCTCATCCCTCCCATTGCGCTCCGTCAAGTTCCATCAGCTCCAGATCGTCAAAGGCACCTTGATGGAAAAGGAATATGCCGCCGACCCCTCAGCCTTCTACCGTCCCGGGCTTGATGAATATCTTGACCTCGTCACCGACATCCTCGAACGTCTGCGTCCTGACCTTTACATAGAGCGTGTCGCCGGTGAGGTCCCTCCACGTTTCGTGAACGAAACCCCATGGGGATTGGTGCGCAATTTTGAGATTCTCCGCATGCTTGACAAGCGTCTGGAGGCTCGTGACACATGGCAGGGACGGTTATGTAATCCTTAAAAAATAACTTGGTGATCTTTGATTGTCTTTCCGGTCTATATGTCTTTTCTCATCAGTCATGTGCCACCGGCACACTCCTTATTCCCAAAGACATCTATCCTCGAAAATACCGCCAAATATTTACCAACTTATTTTTTAACGTACTATATTCACGGACATATTGAAAAAACATCGTTTTTTGTGGAGTCGAAACCCCTTCCTCCACGACAACTATTCGTGAAAATTCTTATATTTGTCAAATTTATTTGATTACAATGGCGAAGTTTGTAAACCGAGAGATTCCCGAAGGCCTCACCTTCGATGACGTTTTGCTGGTTCCGGCACATTCCGATGTACTTCCTCGTGACGTTGACGTCACCACAAATTTCACGACCGACATCAAGCTCCACACTCCGATCGTGTCCGCCGCTATGGACACTGTGACGGAGGCCGATCTTGCCATCGCTATGGCAAGGGCCGGAGGCATCGGTGTGATCCATAAGAACATGACCATCGAGAAACAGTGCGAGCAGGTGCGCCGTGTGAAGAGAGCCGAGAACGGCATGATCTACGATCCTGTGACGATCAGCCCTGACGCCACTGTGGGCAATGCCTTGGCGATGATGAAGAAACATCACATCGGAGGAATCCCGGTTGTGGACGCCAATGGCTTCCTCATCGGAATTGTCACTAACCGTGACCTGAGATTCCAGGAGGACATGCAACTGCCGATCGCCAAGGTGATGACGAAGGAGAACCTCGTGACGGCCCCTAAGGGCATAACCCTGGCCGACGCCACGAAAATATTACAGCACAGCAAGGTTGAGAAACTTCCTGTGGTTGACAATGACGGCAAGCTTGTGGGCCTTATCACCTACAAGGATCTCATGAAGATCAAGGACAACCCTATCGCGTCCAAGGACAGCAAGGGCCGTCTTCTGGTCGCTGCCGCCGCTGGGATCAAGTCTGACACCGTTGAGAGGATAGGCATGTTGATCGACGCCGGAGCCGACGCTGTGGTGCTTGACACGGCTCACGGTCATTCCGAGGGTGTCCTCCAGATGATCAAGAAGGCTTGTGGCGCCTACAAGGATTTCCAGATCGTCGCCGGAAACGTCGCCACAGCCGCAGGCGCCAAGGCTCTTGCCGAGGCCGGAGTGAAGGCCGTGAAAGTCGGCATCGGGCCGGGTTCAATCTGCACGACCAGAATCATTGCAGGAATCGGAGTCCCTCAGCTCACCGCTGTGATGGAGGCCTCGTACGCGCTTAAGGGAACGGGAGTTCCTGTCATCGCCGACGGAGGTATAAGATATTCGGGAGACATTGTCAAGGCTCTTGCGGCAGGTGCCAGCACCATCATGGCCGGCTCACTGCTCGCCGGAACCGAAGAGTCACCGGGCGAGACCATCATCATGAACGGCCGCCGCTTCAAGTCCTATCGTGGTATGGGTTCGCTCGAAGCCATGGAGCAGGGCTCGAAGGACAGATACTTCCAGGACATGGAATCCGACATCAAGAAACTCGTTCCGGAAGGGATCGTGGCTCAGGTGCCTTACAAGGGGACAGTCTCCGAGGTCGTCTATCAGCTGGTCGGCGGCTTGAGGGCCGGAATGGGCTACTGCGGAGCTCACAATGTGGAGGGACTTCGCGACGCCCGGTTTGTCCGCATCACCAACGCAGGGTTCCTTGAGAGCCACCCTCACGATGTGACCATCACCAAGGAGGCCCCTAACTACTCCCGTTAGAAAGCGATGTCCGGAAAGTTCCGCATATTCCTGATGGCGGCGCTCTTCGCCGTTCTTCCTTCCTGCAAGGCCATCTCTTCCCTCATACATGACGGGGAGGTTGTCGCCAGGTTGGGAGACCACAAGCTTTACCGGTCCGAACTGGACGACATGATCCCCAAGGGCACGTCCCCTGAGGACAGTGTGAAACTGGCCGGTATCTACATAAATTCATGGGCCAGGGACAAGGCGTTCGTGGACATCGCGCAGCAGCGCCTCTCCAAGGGGGAAAAGGATGTGTCAAAGGAACTTGAGGCCTACCGTCAGTCACTTCTGCGCTATCGCTACGAGCAACGCTACATCAATGAAAGACTGGACACGACAGTCTCTCGGAAGCAGATAGAGGAGTACTACGACTCCCATCAGGAGTCTTTCAAACTGGAGCGTCCGATCATGAAAGCCAGGTTCTTGAATATTTCTAAAGATTCTCCTAATCTGGCAAAGATCAAGAAGTTGATGTCCTCAGACAAGGTGGAGGACGTGATCGCCGCGGACAGCATCGCGTTCAACTCGACCCAGCGTTACCACGATTACTCCAGCGGATGGATCGATGCGGTGAAGCTCGCGGCCGATTTCGGCGTGGACTATGTCCAGATGCTTTCCCAGCGAAGCGGCCAGTTCATCCAGATGCCTGACGGAGAGGACAGGGTCTCCGTGGCGTTCATCGTGGACTACCGGAAGGCAGGGGAGGTCGCTCCGGTGGAATACTGTGACGACAGGATAAGGGACATCATCATCAGTGGAAGAAAGCATGAACTCCTTGCCGGTTTGGAACGGGACTTGATAGAAGACGCCAAGGTTAAGGAGAATTTTGTAATATATTCGAAATGATAAGGAAAACAGCAATCACCATCTTCGCCCTCGCAGCGACCTGCGCGATGGCTTTCGCTCAGAAATACAAGTACGTTGACAAGACCATCGCCGTCGTCGGCAACGAGGCGGTCATGATCTCGGACATCGAGAATGCCGTAAAAGACCGCAACGCCCAGGGTATGTCTTCGGACCGGAATGTCCGTTGTGAGGTGTTGGAGGCTATTCTTGAGTCCAAACTGTTCCTGATGCAGGCGAGGATCGACTCTCTCACGGTCAATCAGGACATGGTTGAAAGCAGCCTCTCCCAGCAGGCGGACAGGATGCTGACCTATTTGGGTGGCGAAGACAAGGTTGAGGAATATTTCGGGAAACCTCTCTACCGTCTTCGTCAGGAATGGCGCAAGCAGTACGAGGATATGAGCCTTACTCAGCAGGCGCAGCAAGAGATCATGAAGAAGATCCCGGAGATGACACCTTATGATGTCAAGGAATATCTTGACACGGTTGACGCCAAGAATCTTCCGATTGTCCCTATCAAGTACCAGCTCAGCCAGATCTGCCGTTACCCGGACCGGGAGGCGGCCAACCTGGCCGTGCGTGAGAAACTGCTGGATCTCCGCGAGAGGATCATCAACGGGGAGAAATTCTCGACGCTCGCGCGTATATATTCAGAGGATCCCGGTAGTGCTCGTAAAGGTGGTGAGCTTGGAATGGCTTCAAAATCAATCTTCTGGCCAGTATTTTCAGATGCGGCTATGTCTCTTAAGCCGGGTGTGATCTCGCAGATTGTCGAGACTCCGGACGGATTCCACATCATCGAAGTCATTGAGAAGAAGGGCGACATGTTCAACGCCCGCCACATTCTCATGAAGCCTAAGTACACGGATGAGGACAGAGAGAAAGCCTTCAAGACGCTGGACAGTCTCCGCACCGAGATCAACAACAACGCCGTGTCTTTCAGGATGGCGGCCAATTTTTACTCTCAGGATCCTGCCACCAAGACCAACGGTGGTCAGATGTCCGATCCGAACACCGGCTCCGCCTACTTCGAGATCGACCAGCTAAAGCCGGAAGACTATCTGGCCATCAAGGATTTGAAGGAGGGAGAGATCTCCGAGCCGGTGGAATCCACGGACAATGACGGACGTCAGGATCAGGTCAAGGACTATGTTGTCGGCAAGACCATCTACAAGATCCTCCGTGTAGATAAGATCATTCCCGCACACACTGCTTCGTTTGACGAGGATTTCAGCCAGCTTCAGGAGCAGGTCCGTCAGGACAAGCAAATGAAGGCTATTGATGAATTCCTTGCCGGCAAGATCAAAGAGACCCACATAGTCATCGACCCTATGTTCAAGGACTGCGAGTTCCGTCGTCCGGGATGGGCGGCAAAGTTCGCTGAAGACTGATGCTCGCGAGACGTCTGGCATATTCATTACTGCTTCTGCTGATGTCGTTCAGCCTTTCCGCCCAGAACTCTGAGCGGCGAGACAGTCTTGTGCGTCTTCTTGGCTGTGACGAGCTGCAGCAGGTTGAGGAATATGGCCAAAGCTACAGAAAGGCTTTGGGGCATGCCCGTTTCGAGCACAATTCTACCCTGCTGATCTGTGACACCGCATTGTGGAATGTGAACCAGAACGTGATCAACGCATTCGGCAACGTCCAGATCATCCAGAACAACACCGTGCTGAGCAGCGAGAGCCTGGATTACCTTATCGATCAGAGTCTGGCGCAGTTCCGAGGCGCGTTGGTCCAGCTTCGCGACAAGGACGGCAACACGCTGAGAACCACGGATCTGGACTATAACACCAAAGACAGTGTGGCCGTGTTCCGTGGCGGTGGAGCCTTGCGGGACAAAGACGGACAGATCATCGAGAGCGATGACGGTTGCTATTACTCCAAACTCAAGACATTCACTTTCACGAACAATGTCAACATGTACACGGACTCCATCTTCGTGAAGACTGATGACTTGAACTACAACACAGGTACCAACATCGCTGTTTTCGGAACAGGCACCAACGCGTGGCGGGACAACAATATGCTTTCCTCGATGGCCGGCGTCTATGAACGGAATCTGGAGAAGTTCACGTTCACCCGCAATGTCCATCTTCTCACCGAGAATCAGGAGGCCTGGGCTGACACCCTTGTTTACTATAGAACACCGAACAATGTCGAGATGTTCGGTAACGTGGAACTGCTGGACACAACTCGTAATGTGGCGGCAGTGGCTGGCTACATGCAGTATATTGACTCCCTGTCATTCATCAAGATGACGAGAGACCCTGCTGTGATCGCCATCAGTGAACAAGGTGAAAAGAGAGACACCGCCTACATCGGGGCCGACACGTTGATCATCAGGACAATCCCGAAATGTGAGGTGGATTCCTCCGAGGTCGCCAATTCTCAGGCGCGTCTGAAAGAGATAAATGTCGATCCGATCACTGAATATCGCCGCAAGGCTGCCGAGGCTGCCCGTGCCGCCGCCGAAGAGGCCCGGAAGAAGATGGAGGAGGAAGACCCTAATGCTGCCGGCGCCGCTGTCGGAAAACGTGGCCTGAGCAAGCAGAATCTTCCCGCACCGTGGGATGATGTCATTGAATATGAACCACCTCTCTGGTCGTTCTCCGCCATTGACACTACCCGGTCGAAGACGCTCGCGGTCATACCCGACACGACCAAAGCAAATGCCCTTGTGGTGGTACAGGACACGACCAAAGTGCACAATCCGGTCACTGAGCCTGTCGAAGTGACCGCTCCCAAAGACTCTCTGTCCGTTCCTACAGACTCTTTGACTGTTCCTGCAGACTCTCTGTCCGTCCCGACAGATTCCCTTGCGATGCCGACCGACTCACTGGCCGCGGCCGATTCTCTTGCCATGACCCCCAAAGATTCCACCAAGATAAGCTTCATCTACGGAATCCACAATGTAAAGGTCTTCCGGAATGACATGCAGGTTGTGTGCGACTCCTTGGCCTACACGGACTTGGACTCTCTTATCCGTCTTTACAAGACCCCTATTGTCTGGAACGAGACAAAGCATCAGTACACTGCTGACAGCATAACTGTCATCGTGAAGAACCAATCCCTCGACCGGGCAAGCCTCATGTCCAACGCATTCATCATCGTGCAGGAGGACACCTTGTCCTACGACCAGATCAGGGGAACTGAGATGATGGCCTATTTTGACAGCACAGGCACCTTGAGGAGATTCGATTCCATGGGAGGCGCTTCGGGTCTTTTCTTCATTGAGGAGAACGGAACCCTTGCGACTGTCAACAAGTTTGAATCCAAGATGTTGACAGCCACATTGAAGGACGGTAACGTTCAGGATCTTAACTATTTTGATGCGGCGAAGAGTGACGCCTATCCTGTTGTCCAGATGAAGAAGGACGAGAAAATCCTCAAGGGTTTTGACTGGCGTCCGGAGAAGCGTCCGAAAGGGCCGGAAGACATCACCTCCTATAAGCCACGGGAGTCTCAGCGAAAGATTTACGAAGATATTCCCAGAGCGGAATTCGTTCAGACGGACACCTATTTCCCCGGCTACATGAACAGTGTCTATAAGATGTTGGCAAGTCAGGACTCCTTGAAGCGCGTCCGCAACGCTGAAAGAAAGCGTCTGGAGGCCGAGCGTGAGGCTGAGGCGGCCAGAATCGCTGACAGCCTGAAGGTGGCTGCTGACAGTCTGGCTTTAAGGGACAGTCTGGCATTGAGAGACAGCCTTGCAGTTAAAGACAGTCTGGCACTCCGTGACAGCCTTGCGCAAAAGGACAGCCTTGCTTTGACTGACAGCCTGAAGGCGGGAACGGATTCTGTCGCCGCCATGAAATCAGATTCTCTGTCACAGGATCCTACCGCATTGAAGAAAGCTGAGCAGGCCAGAAAGAAAGCCGAGAGGGAAAAGGCTCGTCAGGACCGGATCGCCGCCAAGGAGGCACGCTGGGCGGAACTTGACGCCCGTGACGCCGCCAAGGCGAAGGCCAAGGAGGAAAAAGCCTTGAAGAAGAAACGCCGGAAAACTCTCAAGACCTTGAAAGCCATGGAGAAACGTCGTCAAAAAGAAGAACGGATTTTGGAACGATATAAGGTTCAGTACGAAAAGCAGAAGGCAAGAAAAGAAGCCAAGGCCGCCCGGAAATCCAGCAAAGGGTCACTTCGACAGGCTCTGTGACCATGATATTTCCAGTCGCTTGGATTGTCGAAGCTCCAAGTCAAAAGAATAAGGACTGACCTGAAGGCCAGTCCTTTTATCCTTTATAATAGAGTCTCTTTTTAGAATCTGTTTTGAATTGTTTGTTTGAAGTTTTTTCACCTCAAAGAACATTTCAAACAATTTTAGAGAAGTTTCTTCTTGAGAGCGTCAATCATGTCCACCGTCATGGTCTCCAGATCGTATGATGGAGTCCAGCCCCACTCCTCGCGGGCGCAGGAATCATCCATCTTGTCCGGCCACGAATCAGCGATCGCCTGACGAACAGGATCCACCTCATAGCGCATCTTGAATTCAGGAATATGTTCCTGAATCTTGTGGTAGATGATCTCCGGATCAAAACTCATGGATGCGATGTTGAATGAGTTGCGGTGCTTCAGCCTGGAAGGATCCGCATTCATGATGTCCACCGCCGCTTTCAGGGCGTCAGGCATGTACATCATGTCCATGAAAGTGCCCGCCGCGATAGGGCAGACGAATTCCTCGCCTTTGACAGCGGCGTAATAGATTTCGACAGCGTAGTCTGTTGTGCCTCCGCCTGGAAGCGTCACATTGGAGATCAATCCGGGAAATCTCACAGAACGCGTGTCAACCCCGTACTTGGTGTGATAGTAGTCGCTGAGCAGTTCCGTGGCCACCTTTGTCACTCCGTACATCGAACGAGGTCTCTGCAGGGTGTCCTGAGGCGTGTTCTGGTGCGGGGTCTCCGGACCGAACGAACCGATTGATGAAGGAGTGAACACGGCGACATTGTTCTCGCGGGCGATCTCAAGAATATTCATGAGTCCGTCTATCTGGATGTGCCATGCCAGTTGCGGCTTCCTTTCAGCGACAGCGGAGAGCAGGGCCGCCAGATTGTAGATTGTGTCGATGTTGTACTTCTTCACGATGCCCAGAAGCTGTTCACCATTGCAGACGTCAGCCTCCTCGGCAGGCCCGCTTTCAAGCAGAACACCCTTTGGTTCAGCACCTTTGATGTAGCCGGCAACAACATTGCCCTCCGGGTACATATTCCTGATTTTCATTGTCAGTTCCGAACCGATCTGGCCGGTCGAACCTATCACAAGTACATTTTTCATTGCGGATCGCTTGTTTATTGCTAAATTAGCAAGTGCAAATTTACATTATTTTCCGAGATATGGTCTTAATAATGTCAAAATCTAAACATTTTTCTCAAAAATTGATATATTTGTCAGTGCGAAATCGAAACGTTTTAAAAACTTATCAGATATGTACGGAAAATTCCAGGAACATCTAAAGGCAGAGCTTGCCTCCATCAAGGAGGCCGGACTCTACAAGAACGAGAGAAACATCGCCTCAGCCCAGTCCGCCGAGATTACCCTTCAGGACGGCAGCAAGGCCCTTAACTTCTGCGCCAACAACTATCTTGGACTCGCTGACTCTCCAAGACTCATCGAAGCTGCAAAGAAGGCTATGGACGAAAGGGGATTCGGAATGTCCTCTGTGCGTTTCATCTGCGGAACCCAGGATCTTCACAAGGAGCTTGAGGCTGCCGTCTCAGACTTCTTCCACACAGAGGACACCATCCTCTACGCATCCTGCTTCGATGCCAACGGTGGAGTGTTCGAGCCTCTCCTCACCGCTGACGACGCCATCATTTCCGACTCTTTGAACCACGCTTCTATCATCGATGGCGTGCGTCTGTGCAAGGCTGTCCGCTACCGCTACGCCAATGCGGACATGGCTGACCTTGAGCGCTGCCTCCAGGAGGCCCAGGCCCAGAGGTTCCGCATCATCTGCACTGACGGAGTCTTCTCGATGGACGGCAACGTCGCCCCTATGGACAAGATCTGCGAACTGGCCGAGAAATACGATGCCCTCGTGATGGTTGACGAGAGCCATTCCGCCGGAGTAGTCGGCAAGACCGGCCACGGAGTCGCCGAGCAGTTTGGCTGCTACGGTCGCATCGACATATTCACAGGCACTCTCGGCAAGGCTTTCGGTGGCACCGTCGGCGGATTCACCACCGGCCGCAAGGAGATCATTGACATGCTCCGCCAGCGCTCACGTCCGTATCTCTTCTCCAACTCCCTGCCGCCGATGATCGTCGCCGCCGGCATCGAGATGTTTAAGATGCTGAAAGAGAGCAACGAGCTTCACGATCGCCAGCAGGAGAATGTGAACTACTTCCGTGACAAGATGTTGGCCGCCGGCTTCGACATCAAGCCGACCCAGAGCGCCATCTGTGCCGTGATGCTCTACGACGCACCTCTGTCCCAGAAGTTCGCCGCCAAGATGGCCGAGGAAGGAATATTCGTGACCGGGTTCTACTATCCGGTTGTCCCGAAAGGCCAGGCCCGCATCCGTGTCCAGCTCTCCGCAGCCCACAAGCGCGAGCACCTCGACAAAGCCATAGCCGCCTTCATCAAAGTCGGCAAGGAACTCGGAGTGATCAAATAACCTTTCTTTGAATATCCCGACGGTCTCCCAGAGCCTCCCTCGTCGCTTCGATAGGCTCCGCGACCAACTGAAACCAAAGCCCAGGATGCTGAGCCTGTCGAAGCGCCCGGGGCTTTTGGCTTACCTTTAGCTGTACTATAAGGACTAATGACGCCACGACTGCAACCGCGGTCGAAGCGCCCAGGGCTTTTGGCTTACCTTTAGCTGAAGATCAAGGCAGTCCCTGAGCCAACGGTGCGCTGAGCTTGCCGAAGTGTCGAAGGGGGAGACTGTCTTAAAAGTAAAAGTACCCCCAGTGAGGATAGAAAATTCGTTGTCGCCCCTGTATAGGGGGTACAGACTTTTCTACTCTCGCCGAGACTTTTCAGACAGTCTGGGGGAGGGCCGAGGGGAGTGCGCCTGCGTGGCGTTTAATTGCTTAGTAACCAATAAAATAAACATTCTCGTGGTTCGGTTTTGTCCACCACGAGAATGCTTTTATTGTTGATAACCAGTTGGTTATCTGCCACGGAAATTTACTCCGCGTAGAGCGAGATGATGTTGAGGATGACTTCAGAAGCCTTCTCGATGCTCTGGAGAGGAATAAACTCCATCTTGCCGTGGAAATTCAGACCTCCGGCGAAGATGTTCGGGCAAGGCAAGCCCTTGAAACTCAGGTTTGCGCCGTCGGTGCCGCCACGGATCGGCTGGATCTTCGGCTTGATGCCGGCCATCTCCATCGCCTTCACGGCTTTCTCCACCACGTGATAATGCGGTTCCACCAGCTCGCGCATGTTGTAGTACTGATCCTTGATCACAGCCGTCGCCGTACCATCGCCGTACTTCACATTGATGAAGTCCACGCATTTTTGCATGATCGCCTTCTTGCTCTCGAACTCCTTGCGGTCATGGTCGCGGATGATGTAGGTGACATCGGCCTCCTCAACCGAACCGTTGATTCCGATGATGTGGAAGAATCCCTCGTACCCTTCGGTATATTCAGGCCTCTGCTGAACCGGCAGCAACCCGTTCAGTTCCGTCGCTATCAGAATGGCGTTCTTCATCTTCCCCTTTGCATAGCCCGGATGCACATTCCTTCCTTGAATATGTATCTTCGCCGAAGCCGCGTTGAAATTCTCGAACTCCAGCTCGCCGATCTCGCCGCCATCCATCGTGTAGGCATATTCGGCTCCGAACTTCTTGACATCGAACTTCACGACACCGCGTCCGATTTCCTCGTCCGGAGTGAATCCGATCTTGATCTCACCGTGCTTGAACTCGGGATGCTCCACGATGTACTGCACAGCGTCCATAATCTCGGCCACGCCAGCCTTGTCGTCTGCTCCAAGCAGAGTCGTGCCGTCGGTGGTGATCAACGTCTGGCCGACATAGTGAAGCATTTCAGGAAATTCCGAAGGCTTCAGCGCCAGGCCCGACACGCCTTTAAGCGGAATATCCCCACCATCATATTCATTGATTATCTGAGGTTTGACATTCGCGCCCGATGCGTCCGGAGCGGTGTCCACGTGGGCGATGAAGCCGATCGCAGGCACTTTCGCCTCAATGTTCGAAGGGATCGACCCCATCACGTAACCATATTCATCAAGAGTGGCTTCCACTCCGAGAGCCTGAAGCTCGTCGCGCAGCATCCGCAGCAGATTGAGTTCTTTCTCCGCCGATGGCTGGCTCTCTGATTCTTCGTTCGACTGAGTGTCAATGCTGACGTACCTCAGGAACCTGTCCAAAACTTTTTCCATGTTGTTGTTATTTTCTGGCCGCTGAGCAGCCTGACATATTATTCAGAACTCGCTGTTTCGGTCGCCGAGCTTGTCGAAGCGCCCGAAATGAACCTGTCGGAAAGTCACTTCGGCAGGATCAGTGACCGTTTGTTTATTCCTTGGCCCTCAAAGAAGCGATCACCGTGTAGGCGATGATTCCGATGAACGGGATGATGGCGATGGCCTCGCCGTATTGGGCGTTCCAGCCGGTCAGGAACCAATCCACGTTGAAGAACTTGAGCAGGGCGCTCACGACTCCCATCAGCGCGCCGCCGGCGATGAAACCGGAAGCGATCAGCGTACCCTTGTTCAGACGTATCTCATTAAGCGCCTTGTCCTTCGAGCGGGTGCTGACGAACCAGGAGATCGCCCCGCCTATCAGAAGAGGCAGGTTCAGGTCGATCGGAATGAACATGCCAAGGGCGAATGCCAGGGCCGGAACCTTGAGGAAGGTCAGCACTATGGCCAGCACGGCGCCTATCCCGTAGAGCAGCCACGGAGCTCCTCCGCCGTTCATCATCGGCTGGATCACGGCCGTTCGTGGGTGTGGCTGTCGCGGCGGCGGCTGTCTGCGGGG
>OCLD01000210.1_pt1 | contig 15673 bp, 11 predicted proteins | sample 1495911 | NCBI WGS metagenome assembly OCLD01 (sample SAMN03418271, study PRJEB22391) | human gut metagenome | biome: human-gut; feature: organic feature; material: feces | host: Homo sapiens | place: Tanzania | collected 2013-01
TGAACGGAAGGGAAATGTCAAAGCCGTAGCTCTTGGACTTGATTTTGACCACTGCGGAGCATTTCCACTGATCAAGAGTGCCGCCGTCGTCTTCCGTTATCATGAAAGCAACTTGGGTGAGCTGCTCGGACCAGTCCGAGACAATCACGGTGTTGAACGGCAGGGGCTTTCCTTTCTGCTTGCGCTTCACAACGACCATAAAGTCCGTGATTTGAGGAGTGTAGAGGCGCAGTTCAGCCTCGGTGGAGGCGAAGAAATCGTTGACGGAACCGGCCTTGATGAAGAACTCGGAGCCGCCGGCAAACCAGCAGTCGTAGTTGCGTTTCATCGTGAATTCCTTGAGGACAAGAGTCTTCAATGTAGAAGCTCTTGTCGATGCGGCGGACGCAGAAGCCTGTCTTTTTCCGCCGATAATCAGCGCTCCGCCTCCATTGTCCCATTCAGGGTGCTCGCGGCGCATGATTTCAAGCGAAGTGAAGCCGCAGTCCGAGTTGCGGTTCACCACCCAAACCGGGTTCTTCTCGGCAAATGCCTCGTCCACCTCCACCTCTTCGACACGGCTTGAGCCATCAGGTTGCCGCACCACCTTGTAGCCTATATTCACATCCGAATCGTCTCCCGGGTCAAAGGTAAATACCGGCTCCGACTGTCCGTCCCAGTTTTCAGAATATGGCCAGTAAATCTGCACGTCCGATGACTCCAGAGCCGCAAGGTAAGCATCCGCATCATCCCCGAAACCGGAGTCTCCAATGCCGGCGACAGATGAGGCGGTATCTGAGTTTCCGGAGCGTGAGTCATTCGAATCAGCCTTGCCTGCCCCCACGGACTTGGTGGCGACAGAAGCCCTCACATGCTCGCGTATAAGATCCCTCAACGGACGTCCGTAGGCCTTAGACACAGCCATAGCCTTGGTTTCACTATCTCCAACTCCCTTCCCCGGCGAGGCAAAGAGGTCCGACATCGTATATTCCTCATCGTAGCCGTTGCCGGAAGACGACTCCACCGCCGAATGCACCTCACGATAATGCTCCGGCTCCAGTGGTAGTTCCGAAAGCATGGCAGCCACACGGTCAAGTGCAACCGGACTCGCAGCATTGTCAGAGGAGTCTTCTCCAATCACCTTCTCACAAGAAAACAGTAGCGGGAGCAGTCCCGCGCACATAAACAGTCTGAACTTTCTCATAGCAACTTTTATTTGTTGCCGCAAAGTGACAAAGAAAATTCAGAAGGTGGAAATATTCAGCGGATAAAGTCACGCACACGCCATACAGAGCAGGCAAAGGCAGATTCTGCCTCCCGATTAAACGAAAAGTTTGCGCAAACTTTATCAAAAACGTCACCCTCAGACAAGGTATGAGACCCACTCCGCAGGACAACAGAGGGCTATTTCCTTGCAACAGTGAAGCGCGGCTTGCCAAAATAGTCGCTGACGGTTTCGACCTCGGAAAAATTGCAACAAATTGTTGCAGTTTCCTCCGCCAGGGCCTCATTTTGCTCTAAGAACAACAGACCGCCCGGGACGAGAAGCCGCTCCGCCCAATCACGGATGGCCTTGTAGAACTTAAGAGGATTGGCATCCGGGACAAAGAGCGCCAGGGACGGCTCATGCTCAAGGACATTGCGTCTGATCATCGGGCGCTCGCCGTCACGGACGTATGGAGGATTTGAGATTATGACGTCGAACGAGTCAAACTCATTGTGATATATGAATTCATCCGGACCGCGAAGGATGTCATATTCCACAAACTTAGGCTGTTTCGTAAGGCACTCCTGCCCGCCCGATTTTGCGCTTTCCTGCGAAGTTTCAGGCAAAATCCCCTGATTCAATGCCACATCGAGAGCCGCAGGAGATATGTCAACCCCTACGACATCGGAACCGGGCAGTTCAAGTGCAAGCGTCCAGGCAATGCAGCCGGATCCTGTACATAAATCAAGAATGCGGAGCGATTCCCACCTCCGACGGTCAGAAAATACCGCACATATCCGTTCAATCGCCTCCCGGCACAACTGCTCTGTCTCGGGACGCGGAATCAGAACCGCCGGAGTGACATTGAAACGACGTCCATAAAACTCCGTCCATCCGACGATGTACTGAAGAGGCTCCCCTGCCGCCAGCCTCCGCGCGCAGTCGAGAAACCGGCTGCATTCCCGCTCGTCAATTTCATTGAACGGATCGACAAGGACAGCATAGCGAGGAAGATGCAGTACATCCTCAAGAACAGCGTTAAGCAGACTGTCGCGCTCCCTGCTGTCCGGATATTCTCTTGAGGTCAGTGCACGTCCCTCATCATATAAGTCTTTAAGCCACATAATGTCTGCACAAAGATTCCCGTTTCATCCGAAACGACAGGAGAACAAACACCTCCGGACTTCCTACCTGCCGGTATTCTCGATTATAGTATTCAGGAAATCCGTCATGTCGAGCCCGGCCGTACGCACCATCTTCGGGACGAGGGACGCAGCCGTCATTCCCGGAATCGTGTTCATTTCAAGGAAATAAAGCCCGTCGGACGAAAGTATATAGTCCATGCGGACGACTCCGGAACAGCCGATGTGGGCATATATCTTCTTTGAAGTCTCCTGCACCATGGAAGTCGTTGCGGCATCGAGCGGTGCCGGGCATATTTCTTCGCTTGCACCATTGTACTTCGCGTCGTAATCGAAGAATTCATGGCTTGTCACAATCTCGATGACAGGGAGCGCAACTTCCGACTTTCCGTCGAAGTAGACGGCACAGGTAATCTCACGTCCGACAATAGCCTCCTCTGCAAGAATAGTCGCGCTGTCCTCAAAGGCATAGTTCACGGCCTTGTCGAAATCCTCGGAAGTCTTGACCTTAGTCACGCCGAAACTTGAGCCGCCATCGGTTGGCTTGACGAACATCGGAAGTCCCAACTTCGCCACGGCCTTGTCTGCAAGTCCCTCCGGAGACTCGCCTCTGCGGATGAACAGGTCTTTGGCAACCTTCACGAAATCAACATCTTTCAGGTAGCTCTTGCAGGAGAACTTATCGAATGTAATCGCCGAAACAAACGCACTGCAACTGCTGAACGGAACCCGGAGCATTTCGAGATAGCCCTGCATCTGACCATTTTCGCCAGGGATACCGTGCTGCATGATGTAGGCATAGTCGAACTTCACACGAACGCCGCCGATCTCTGCGGAGAAATCGGTCTTGTCGACCTGAGGAGCCTCTCCTTCCGCGAACTCGACGCGCTCTCCCCCTTTCGGACGCATCGCGACGACGTTCCACTGTCCGAAACGCGCGAATATTTCGTAAACATCATATTTCGTCCCGTCAATCTGCGACGCCGTAAATTTTCCGCTGCGGCAGGAAACCTCCCATTCAGAGGAGTCACTGCTGTATATCACAGCGATGTTTTTGTAATTTTTCATATATCTCACTCAAAATAATAATCCTCTTCAGCCGACTGCGCCTCAACGGCCTTCTTCTCCCCCGGCGCCTTAGTCGCCAGAGCGTCGCATCCGATGTTCATTACCACTCCGGACGGTGGAGTGAAATGATCGTCCTCGCTCACTCCGAGAGAGCCGTCACGCAGAACCTTCTTCATAAACAGCCCCCAAATCGGGAGTGCCATGTTGGAGCCGCCTCCGAGCGCCGTTGAGTTGAAGTGAATCTGACGGTCCTCGCCACCGACCCAGACTCCGGCCGTAATCGTCGGGGTGTAGCCGATGAACCAGCCGTCGGAGTTGTCGTTGGTCGTTCCGGTCTTTCCGGCAATCTCGCCCTTGAGCCCATACTTCGCGCGAAGCCTGATTCCCGTTCCGTGGTCGACCACAGAGCGCATCATATCCACCATCTCATAGGCCGTGTACTCGCTGATAGCCACCTTCTTGTGGTTGGAGAACTCGCTGATGGTGTTGCCCGTGTTGTCCTCGATGCGCGTCACGAACATAGGCGTAATGGCCATACCTTTGGACGGAAAAGTGTTGTAGGCGGCAATCATATCGTAAGGCATCTGGTCAGTCGAGCCGACGCAGAGTGACTCCACCTCGTCAATGTGGCCGTTTATGCCCATTTTGTGCATCATCTCGGCCATCGCGTGCGGGCCGTACTGCTTCATGAGGTAGGCCGAGATGTTGTTGGAACTCTTCGTCAGCCCCCATTTCAGAGTCACTGTAAGCCCAATCCACTCGTCCTTATCGGTGCTTCGTGGAGTCCAGGTATCATCCCCGACGACGAAGGTCTGCGGAACATTCACAACTTCCGTACAAGGGGTGAGTCCGTCCTGCATAGCCAAAGAATAGAGGAAAGGCTTTATCGTAGAGCCCACCTGACGCTTGCCTTGGCGTGCATTGTCATATTTGAACCAGCGGTAGTTCGGGCCGCCGACATAAGCCTTGACGAATCCGGTGTTGGGCTCAACTGCCACGAACGCCGCCCGGAGGAATGATTTATAATATTTTATGGAGTCGCCGGGAGTCATCAAAGTGTCGATATACCCCTTCCCTTTCCAGGAGAAAACCCTCATCCTGGTCTTCTCGCCGAAACTTTTCGCAATCTCCGACTCGGATGCCCCGTCTTTCTTCATCATGCGGTAGCGGTCGCTCCACCGACGTGCCTGCTTCATCAGCCTGTCCCTTGTGGCGGCGTCGACATCCGAAGCGAAAGGAGCGTGTGGCTTGCGTTTGAGTTCACGGAAGAAAGTCGGCTGGAGATCCTTTCCGAGATGCTCGGCAACGGCCTCTTCCGCATAGCGCTGCATGTTCTTGTCGATGGTAGAATAAATCCTCAGGCCGTCGCGATAGAGATCGTACTGCGAGCCATCTGCCTTGCGGTTCTTGTCCAGCCAGCCGTAAAGTCCATCGGTCTCCCAGCGGAGCGAGTCGGCAGCATAGTCCTCCGCATAGTAATAGTCACTGCGCTTTGGCTTACGGGCCTTCATTGTACGGATGAGCATATCCTTGAAATAAGGGCCGAGACCCGCGTTGTGGTCCATCACCTGATGAGCGGAGACATTAATCGGTATCTGTTGAATCGAGTCCCGCTGCGTCTCTGTGAGGTAACCGGCTTTCTCCATCTGCCCGATCACGAAGTTCCTGCGTTGCAGCGACTTGTCCGGATTAATCACCGGATTGTAGCGCGTCGGCTTGTTCACCATTCCGACCAACGTCGCGCTTTCCTCAATCGTCAAGTCGGAAGGGTTCTTCGCGAAAAATGTCTGTGACGCCGCCTTCACCCCGTATGCGTTGCTTCCGAAAAAGACGGCATTCATGTACATGTCCATAATCTCGTCCTTGGTGTAGTTGCGTTCAAGCTTCACGGCCGTAATCCACTCCTTCAGCTTCACCCACACCATTTTGACCTTCGACCACCCGGGCACTTTGCTGCTTACGTCCGCACGCGGATAGAGGGTCTTTGCGAGCTGCTGGGTGATGGTGCTGCCTCCTCCCTGGCTCGAATCGCGGGCGAGCAGAGTCTTGAAGAACACCCTCCCGAGGCTCATGAAATCAATCCCGGAATGGCTGTAGAAGCGCGAGTCTTCCGTAGCGACCGCCGCCTGCACGAGATAGGGCGAGAGCTCATCGTAGCTCACATAGAGACGGTTCTCGTCGTGAATCGTCGTCAGAATGTCGCCGTTCGAAGCAATCACCTGCGTCGCAAGCTTGCTGTCCGGATTCTCGAGTTCCTCAAACGACGGAATGTCCGCGAAGGCCCAGACGAGCAGTATCATAATCAGAAACAAGGCAATCGGTGTCAGGAAGAGAATCCAGAACCATTTGACGATTTTCTTTTTAGTATTGTCAGTCATAAGTATGATTTTTTCATGTTTCAAAGTCGCAAAATTACTCAATAAATTTGGAAATATGGGTGAATTGTCCGTTACTTTGCACCCGCAAATGAAAATTGCGTTATATAGAGGTATAAAAACTTAAGAAAATATATAGATATGGCGGAAAATCTTGTAATCGTCGAGTCACCTACGAAGGCTAAGAAAATTCAGGAATATTTGGGGAAGGACTATGTCGTCAAGTCAAGCGAGGGACACATCCGTGACCTTCACGACAACGAACTGAGCGTCGACATAAAGGACGGATTCAAACCTGAATATGTGGTGCCTGCGGGCAAGAAAAAACTCGTCTCGGAACTCAAGAAACTGTCGGCTGGGGCACATACGGTGTGGCTTGCATCCGATGAGGACCGCGAGGGAGAGGCCATTTCATGGCACCTTTTCGAGACTCTCGGTTTGAAGAAGGAGAACACGAGGCGCATCACTTTCCACGAAATCACGAAATCCGCCATTCTCAGCGCCGTGGAGAATCCGCGTGAAATTGACATGGACCTCGTGGACGCCCAGCAGGCACGCCGCGTGCTTGACCGCCTGGTCGGGTTCGAACTTTCGCCTGTGCTCTGGAGAAAGGTGCAGCCAAAACTCTCTGCGGGCCGCGTTCAGTCCGTGGCGCTGAGGCTCATTGTTGACCGGGAGAGAGAAATACAGGCCTACGACAGGGAGCAGTTCTACCGCATAGAAGCTCTGTTCCACCCGGAGAACACGGGCACGGGAACATTCCTCAAGGCAGTGCTGGACAAGAAGTTCAGCACGCTGGAAGAGGCTCGGAAATTTCTTGAAAAATGCAACGGGGCGCAGTTCTCCGTCTGCGGAATCGAGAAGAAGGAAGGCACGAGAACCCCGGCGGCTCCGTTCACGACATCCACTCTCCAGCAGGAGGCATCACGCAAACTCCATTTGCCTGTGAGCACCACGATGAGCGTTGCGCAGAGGCTCTACGAGAGCGGACTTATCACCTACATGCGTACCGACTCCACCAATCTCTCCGGCCTTGCGATCAACGCCGCAAAGGAATATATCACAAAGGAATATGGAGCAGAGTACTCCAAGACCCGCAACTATAAGACCAAGTCCAAGGGTGCCCAAGAGGCCCACGAAGCCATCCGCCCGACCTACATAGACCGCGTATCAATTGACGGCACAGCCCAGGAGCAGAAGCTCTACGAGCTCATCTGGAAGCGCACCGTGGCATCCCAGATGGCAGACGCGAAGGTGCTCAAGACCGATGTCAAGCTCGCATCCGAGAAAGTGGAGGAACAGTTCACGGCTCAGGCGACGGAGATCCTTTTCGACGGTTTCCTCCGCCTCTACATCGAGGGACGGGACGACGAGCAGGACGATGAACAGGGCACAATACTCCCGAACGTTGCTGTAGGCGACAAGGTTCAGCAGGTTGAGATGACTGCCGAATGCCGTTTCACGGCAGCCCCTCCGCGCTACTCCGAGGCGACTCTTGTCAAGAAACTTGAAGAACTCGGAATCGGCCGTCCGTCAACTTACGCCCCGACCATAACCACCCTCACCAAGGCACGCGGCTATGTCACGAAAGGCGACAAGCCGGGAACTTCGGTCAAGGTCACCGACCTCAAGATGAGGGACGGAGTCATCTCCGCGCTTGACCACACGGAAGTCGTCGGAGCCGAGAAAGGAAAGCTTCTTCCGCAGGACATCGGCCTGATTGTCACGGACTTCCTTGTCAAGAACTTCAGCACCATACTCGACTACAACTTCACTGCCAACGTCGAGAATGAATTCGACGGCATTGCCGAAGGCGAACTCAAGTGGAACGAGGTGATAGGCAATTTCTACACACCTTTCCACAAGACAGTGGAGGATTGTCTGCAAAACAAAGAGTACAGCCACGTCAGCAGAGACCTTGGGGTTGACCCGTCGGACGGGCAGCCTCTGGTGGCAAAGTTCGGCAAGTTCGGCCCATACGTCCAGAAGGGCGAGGGAGAAAGCCATCAGTTCGCGAAACTCGCTCCCGGTCAGCTCATTGAGAGCATCACGCTTGAAGAGGCGCTGAAACTCTTCCAGCTTCCGCGCACTGTCGGAGAGTACAAGGGCATCCCGGTCATCTGCACCAAGGGACGCTTCGGCCCGTATCTCAAATACGGCGACAAGAACGTTTCGCTCCCGAAAAAGTCCGACCCGCTTTCAGTTTCTCTTGAGGACTGCATCTCCCTTATCGAAGAAAGCGAAAACAAGAAAGCCAACGAAATCATAGCCGAGTTCAAGGACAGCGGTATCACCATCATCAACGGCAACTACGGCCCCTACATCAAGTTCAACGGCAACAACTACAAGATTCCGTCAAAAACCGACGCCTGGAAACTCACCGAAGCCGACTGCAAGACCATAGTCGAGACCACCGAACCAACCGGCAGGCGCCGCGGACGCGGACGTAAGTAGGCAAAAAGGCGGAAACACTGCATATTTGTAAGTTTTTTGCGCTATTTCATAAAAATATTGTTATATTAGTCGCCGAATTTTAACAATTAATAACGTATGATTAATTATCATATTGATGAGATAGACCAGAAGATACTGTCTTTTCTTATAAAGAACGCAAGGACGCCTTTCCTTGAAATTGCGCGCGAGTGTGGAGTCTCCGGAGCAGCAATCCACCAACGAGTTAAGAGACTTGAGAACAGCGGAATCATCACAGGGTCGAGAGTGCTCGTGAAACCCCAGGCCATCGGGCTGAACATCTGCGCGTTCGTGAGCATATCCATCTCCGAGGGAAACAAGTACCCGGAGGTTGTTGAAGCGCTCGAAAGTATCCAAGAAGTCGTTGAGTGTCACTTTGTTACCGGACGATATGCGCTACTCGTGAAACTCTATTGCTTCGACCACGACCACCTCATGCAGGTGCTTGTGAACACTATCCAGAAACTCCCCTATGTCCAATCCACCGACACAATGATTTCGCTGGATCAGCCTATCGAGAGGCAGGTGTGGGTTAATGAGTATAAAAATACTATTTTCACTTCCCGCAAGAAGTAGCGGGGCGGGGCGCCTAAAAGGCGGTCTGCTTCGTTGCATGTGAATTTCAAATCCTCACAACCATAAGGTTGCTCCGGTGTTGAAATTCCCAGTGCGCCTTGCATCCCATCCTTTTATGCATCCCCTTTCTTTCAGCTGTTGGGACGTGCTGATTTGAATAATTAAGGGGGGGGAAGCGCTTGAATAGAGATTAGAATCTCTATTTCCCCTTTCCTTCTATGATGTTGCGGGCGAGGGTGTTGGCGCAGACGAAGTCCTTTAGCTCCTGACAGTCAGTGCCGAGGATGGTGTGACGGTCGCCCTGCCAAAGGATGCTTCCCTTGTGGAGAAAGGCAATCTTGTCGCCTATTTCCAGAATGGAGTTCATGTCGTGGGTGTTGACCACCGTAGTCATGTTGAACTCCTTGGTCAGATCGCTGATGAGACGGTCAATGAGTATTGAGGTATAGGGGTCAAGACCCGAATTCGGTTCGTCGCAGAATAGGTAGGACGGATTCAGGGCTATCGCACGGGCTATTCCGACTCTCTTCTGCATTCCTCCGCTAAGTTCGTTCGGGTATTTCTCGTCAGAGCCGATGACATTCACTCTTTCAAGACAATAATGTGCCCTCTCAACTTTTTGCGCGTAGCTCCAGTCGGTGAAGAAATCCATCGGGAACATCACGTTTCCGAGCACTGTCGCGAAGTCGAAAAGTGCGCTGTTCTGAAACAGGATGCCGATTTTCTGATGCAGCGCCTTCCTCTCGCGATAGTTCATTGCCGAGAGGGACTCGTCTCCATACTTTATGTCTCCGCTGTCCGGAGAAATGAGGCCGATGAGATTCTTCAGCAGCACGGTCTTTCCCGAGCCGCTCGCGCCTATAATCATGTTGCATTGTCCGGCGGCATACTCAACGTTTATGTCCTTGAGAACAGGAGTCCCGTCGAAACTTTTGCAGAGATGTTCTACCTTTATCATATATTCTTAATATTCGCTTGGATACATAGATTCTCCGCTTCTAATAAAGCATGAGTTGGGTGAGTATGAGGTCGAACATAAGTATGAGTATGCTGGAGACTACGATGCTCCGCGTGCTCGACTTTCCGACTCCGAGAGAGCCGCCTTTCGCGTAATAGCCGTTGAATGCGGCGACTGACGCGATGATGAAGCAGAATATGGCCATCTTGAAGCAGCTGTAAAAGACATAGTAGCCGTTATAGCAGTAGTGGAGTCCGGTGACATACGATGCTGTGGATATGATTCCGGTTGCCACGACAACGACCCATCCGCCGACCAGTCCGAGTCCGAGACTCATAAGCATCAGAAGCGGGCTCAGCACCGTGGCGCTGACAAGTTTCGGGAGCACGAGAAAACCGGCCGAATTCACGCCCATCATGTCCATGGCGTCAATCTGTTCCGTGATGCGCATGCTTCCGAGTTCCGAGGATATGTTCGAACCCATCTTCCCGGCGAGGATGAGTGCCACCATCGTGGAGCAGAACTCAAGGATGAGGCTCTCGCGGACCATATATCCGACATACATTTTGTCGATGAACGGATTTTCGAGGTTTGATGCCGTTTGGATGACAAGAACTCCGCCGATGAATACGGAAATCACACCTACTATTACTATAGATGACAATATGAGTTTGTCAGACTCGAACACGAACTGTTTCCAGAAAAGCCTCCACTTTTCGGGCTTTCGGAAAACCTGTCCGAGAAACAGGCAGTAGCGTCCGACGTTTTCAAGGGTTTTTCTTATCATTTTTCGCTTTTTTCGTGAAACCGCAACGTCCGATTTCACAAATCATATCACAAAATTACCACTTTTTTCTTTTTCTTGAGATTTTTTCTTTTTTCGAGGGCAATATTTGACTCCTGTTTCACTGAAACCGCCGTGTTTCCCAAGAATTTGAGAGACGGCGATTTCTCCCAATCATAATGCTTATGCTGATAAACATTCACAGCGCCAAATGTATAGGCGTGCAGGCAGTCAATGTCACCGTGGAGGTGGACATCTCGTCCGGAATCGGGATTCATCTTGTCGGGCTTGCCGATGCCGCTGTAAAGGAGAGCCTGCTGCGCACCGTCACGGCACTCCAGTCGCTCGGATTCCGGATTCCGGGCAAGCGAATAGTCATAAACCTCGCTCCGGCGGACATCCACAAGAGCGGTAGCGGCTACGACGTGCCGATTGCCCTCGGCATACTCGCCGCTTCCGGACAGTGCAGGTGGAATGCGCTTGGGGACTATCTGATTATGGGCGAGCTCGGACTTGACGGCACTGTGCGTCCGGTGCCGGGAGCCCTGCCAGTTGCGGAACTAAGCGTGTCGGACGGCAGGAAAGGCTGCATACTCCCGCTCGACTCTGCAGAAGACGCTGCCGACTATTATTCCGGACACGTCTATGGTGTCAGAAGCCTGACGGAAGTGCTGCGCATCATTTCCGGAGAGGAAGACGTGTCCGACCTTCTGATCCGCGGGGGCGATAATCTTGGAAAGAAAGCCTCCGGCGTGCGTGCCGGGGAGATTGTGGACATGGCTCAGATTGTCGGACAGGAGGGAGCCAAGAGGGGCGTGGAGGTAGCCGCCGCGGGAGGACATAACGTGATTATGATCGGGCCGCCCGGCTCGGGCAAGTCTTCTCTGGCCAAGGCAATGGCGGGAATCCTTCCGCCGATGTCGCGTGAGGAATCCCTTGAGACAAGCAAGATCTACTCTGTTGCCGGCCTCTGCGGACACCGGGGACTTATGGCCGAGCGCCCGTTCCGGGCTCCTCACTACAGCGCATCCATCCCGGCGCTGATAGGCGGAGGCTCTGACAGCATTCTTCCGGGAGAAATTTCTCTCGCCCACAACGGCGTCCTTTTCATAGACGAGTTCTGCGAGGCTCCCAAGAAGGTGGTGGAGGCCCTGCGCGGGCCGATAGAAGACGGAACAATCACGGTGTCGAGGCTTCGGAACAAGGTCACATATCCGGCCTCATTTATGCTTGTCGCGGCGGCAAACCCTTGTCCCTGCGGCTATTACGGGGAAGGAGACCGATGTCGCTGCACGACCGGGCAGAGACTGAATTATCTGGCTCGCCTGTCCGGTCCGATGATGGACAGGATAGACATCCAGCTGTGGATGCATGCCGTCGATGCTTCGAAACTGACATGCAGGCACGTAGGGGAGAGCAGTGCTGAGGTTCGCGAGAGGGTTGTACGTGCGCGGAAAATCCAACGGGAGCGTTTCTCCGAGGACGGCATCTACACAAACGCCATGATGGATAATCGTCTGATTGAAAAGTACTGCCCGTTGGATGACGAATGCCGGGAGTTCCTTCGCCGCACCATAGAAAGTATGGGTCTGTCCGCCCGTGCCTGCATGAGAATAATCCGCATAGCCCGTACCATCGCCGATCTCGAGGGCAGCAGGGACATATCCATACTTCACCTTTCAGAAGCCACCGGATTTCGTTTTATGGACAAGGCGCTGTAGATGTAATGTCTTTTGGAGCTGAGAGGTTTCGCTTTTTCGGAATTTACCGCTAACTTTGGAGCAATTCAGTTATAATTCACAGCGATGACAATTCTTCTGACAGGTGGAATAGGAAGCGGGAAGTCTTCCGTAAGGCGGATTCTTGAAAGAATGGGTGTGCCTTGTTATGATGCGGACTCGGTGGTGAAGGGGTTTTATGAAGTCCCGTTGGAATCTGAGTCAGAGCATTTGACTTCAGATACGGCAGAGAAGCCGTTTCTATTACCTGAAATAGAGGCTGCTCTCGGGCTGTCGTTCCGCAAGTCGGACGGCAGTTTTGACAGCCGGAAACTTGCCGATGCCATTTTTAGCGACTCTGTGAGGCTTAAGACCGTCGAAGGCATTGTTTTTCCCGCGCTTGCCACTGATTTTGAACGGTGGCGAAAATCAGTCGGGGAGACTGTGCCCGGGGCGGCGTCTTCCGCAGTGGCGAGGCCTGCCGGTGCGACTCCGTTAACTGATCTGGCTATTTTTGAATCAGCCACTGCTCTTGACAAGCCGGACTTTCCAAAGCTCTGGGACAAATGTATTTGGGTCGACGCTCCCGAGGACCTGCGTGTTGAACGTGTCCTTGCAAGAGACCATTGCTCCCGTGAACAGGTCATGTCCCGCATCCGCCTCCAGTCGCCTCTGGAAACTCATCGCAGCGAAGTTGACGCGGTGATCCTCAACGACTGTTCCCTCCAGGACCTCCCTATGCGAGTCCGTTCAGCCCTAAGTTCTATAATTCCCGTGAACCGATATAGATAAATATCATTCCGAGTATAATAAGACCAAGGTCCAGCGCCTTGGCCTTGAGGTTCTTCTCCTTAAAGATAAGCCATCCGCAAAGGAAAGAAACGATGACTGCACCGCGGCGGACGAGCGAAATGATTGAAATCATCGAGTCAGGCTGGGCGAGAGCTGTGTAGTAGACAAAATCGGCGGCTGATATGAGCACCGATATGGCCGGGATTGCCCAACTCCAGTGAAACGGGGTCGTCGAGCCTCGTTTCGGATACCACATCACCATCATGAGCGTGCCCATTATAATGCACTGGTAGAGATTGTACCATGTCTGCACGAAAATTGGCTCGAACCTTTTCATGATGAACTTGTCGTAGAGACCGCTTGCCGCGCCGAGCAGGACAGAAATGCACAGGCAGAGAATCCAGCGGTTGTGCGCGAAATCAATAGACTCCTTCTTGCTGGAGCGGCTCAACAGGAACACCGACACGATGGCAAGAAGCACACCTGCCCATTGCCAGAGGTTCAGCCTTTCTCCGAAGAAAATCATGGCTCCGAGCAGAACGAGCACCGGCCGTGTGGCGTTTATAGGGCCTACAATCGTAATCGGGAGGTGCTTCAGACCGAAATAGCCGGAAATCCACGAAGACAGCACCAGAGCCGCCTTTCCGAGAATGAAAAGATGTGCCTGCGCCGGGTTTTCGAGAGCCTCGCGTGCGGACGTGATGTCAAAAAGTCCTGAACCGAACCATCCGAAACCTCCGATGCAGTCGATGAGGAACGGCAGGAAGATAATCGTGGAGAACAGCGTGTTGAGGAACAATACCGGAATCACGGCATTGTCCCTTAGAGCCTCCTTCTTGGAGACATCGTAGAGTCCGAGCAGAAACGCCGAACAGAAAGCAAGTGAAAGCCAAAGCGGCATAACCAATTTTATTTATATATTGCGAAACATGAGAATACCCGTGCCGTGAAAATCGCCGCAAAGATAATTCATATTCCTTTTGCATTATCCTCAATTGTTCTTATTTTTGTGTTTTGTAGACAAAGTCCCCGAAAATAAAGAAGAGCGATTTTGGATTTATTTTTGAGGATAGATTTCTTTTTGAAGAAGGAGTGTACCGGGCGTACACGACTGATGAGAAAAGGAATCTTTTAGATAAGTGAGAGCAGAGCCAAGCTTGCTTGAGCTATGCCGAACGCAGAAAAGGGCGATGAAATCGAATATAGACCAAAAATAAACCAAAATTATGATAAGACCGGCGAAGAGGACAGAAGTAGTCAAAGAATACTACTTCTCCCGTAAAAATAAGGAACTTGCGGCACTGAACGAGTGGCGCAAAAAGGCAGGGCTGAAGCCAATAATCAGTCTCGGCATCGGTGCTCCGGACAGAATGCCCCCCGAGGCTGCAATTGATGCCCTTTGCGAGTGTGCTCACAAGACGGATTCTCACGTCTATCAGAACTACAAGGGCCTTCCGGAACTTCGCGGCGCGTTTGCCTCCTGGTATGGCCGCTACTACGGCGTGGAACTCGACCCTGCCACCGAAATCCAGCCTCTGGCCGGCTCCAAGGAGGGCATACTGCTTCTCGCTCTCGCGTTTATCGACAAGGGAGACAAGGTCCTTGTCCCGGATCCCGGCTATCCGACCTACACCTCAGCTCTTGAACTCGTCGAGGCGGAAATCCTCACCTACGATCTTCTTCCTGAAAATAATTGGTGTCCTGATTTTGAGGCACTTGAGCGTATGGACCTCAGTGGTGTGAAGATGATGTGGGTGAACTATCCGTCGATGCCGACCGGAAAGGCGGCGTCTGAGGAACTCTACCGGAAAATCGTGAAATTCGGCCTCGAACACGACATCCTGGTGGTAAATGACAACCCCTATAGTTTCGTGCTTACGGACAAGCCGCTTTCAATACTCGCGGTTCCCCGTGCGAAGGAATGTTGCATTGAGCTTAACTCTCTCAGCAAGGCTCACAACATGTCCGGCTGGAGAATCGGCATGGTCGCCGGCGCTCAGGAACTGATTTCGGCGGTGCTCAAGGTCAAGTCCCAGATGGATTCGGGGATGTTCAAGCCTATGCAGATGGCAGCCGTGGCCGCCCTCTCGCAGGGTCAGGAATGGTTTGAGCAGCTGAATGCCGGTTACCGCGAGCGCAGGAAGATTGCCTGCGAGATTATGGACGTTCTCGGGGCGGAGTACCTTGCTGACGGCACCGGCCTTTTCGTCTGGGGACGAGTACCGGAGGAGAGTACGTTGCTTGGCAAGGCTGGGGAAACGGCAGAAATGGCTGCTGCCTGCGGACTGGAGATCAGCGCTCCTGAAGACAACGTCTCAAAGACACGGGGAGAGATCGTTTCCGACTATCTTCTTTACAAAACCGGCGTTTTCGTGACCCCAGGCTGCATTTTTGGCCATAACGGACGCGACTACATCCGCATCTCCCTGTGCGCCAATGCCGAAAGGCTGAATGAAGCGCTTGGACTGATAAGGGGTATCGTATACTGAATGCGGCACAGTCAAAAATGGACAAAATGACAGTAGGAATAGTTGGACTTGGACTCATCGGCGGTTCGATGGCGAATACGCAGGATCGGGTCCGGGCCGTGTCTCGGCAAAAC
>OCLD01000211.1_pt1 | contig 15589 bp, 10 predicted proteins | sample 1495911 | NCBI WGS metagenome assembly OCLD01 (sample SAMN03418271, study PRJEB22391) | human gut metagenome | biome: human-gut; feature: organic feature; material: feces | host: Homo sapiens | place: Tanzania | collected 2013-01
TTCGAAATAGCATTTCAATGTGGAAGCAAAAAGTGATTTGCCGAAACGACGGGGGCGACTGAGATAATTGTATTTGCGGTTGTTAGCCACAGCCCACACCATATCGGTCTTATCCACATAAAGGTAGTTACCCTTACGTAGTTCCTCAAAGTCCTGTATGCCTAACGGCAATCTTCTTTCCTGCATATCCGTATTACTTTTTCTTGAATGCTGCCAGTCTTCAACCTATAATCCACTGCCCTACTCCACGTGTCTGGCGTATGACTTGAGCCTAATACGTTTCTTCCCTCTAATCGAACCGGATTATTTTATTACCGTCGCCTTACTTTATAAGGTTGGCGATTGTGGCTATCATAGTGGCGATGGAAGCCGTGGAGGTGCCGATGGCGAGCCACTGTGAGAGCTTGCTTGCATCAGCCTTCGGCTTGGTCGGAACTATCACTTCCGAGCCCGGTGTCGGCTTTTCTCCCTTGCCCATCTGATTCACAGTACCATTCATGTGGACGATATAGGTGCTTCCCTTCTTTGCTCTTGCTCCAAATCCACCAGCCTGATTTACATAATAGCGTGCGCTCTTGCCTTTCTTGTAAGCCACTGTGTTAGGATAGAGCACGTTGCCGCTGACCTTCACGGTGTTGGTGTATTCCGGCACTATGATGCGGTCGTTCTCTCGAAGCACGAGGTCAAAGTCTGAACCCGGATTCTCGATTGCCTTGTCGAGCTGGATGCCGACATAATATGTTTCGCCGATATCGAGTTTCCTGATGTCGATGGTGTCCTCACCGGACGACTGGCTCTGCGCCATCTTGAGCACCTGATTCATTCGCGTGCGCTCTTCAGGCGTGATCCTGCGCTCCAGTCTCGCGCCTTTCACGTAGGCGAGATTGTTCACGCCTCCTGCCGCCTTGACGATGTCAGTAAGACGTGACTCACGCTTGGCAAGGGCATAGACTCCAGGGAAATTGACTTCCCCCTCGATTCTGATGTTCTGCTGCACTGTGTAGCCTGGGCTCTTACGCACATATACCTCGTCAAACGGTTCGAGGCAGAAGCCTTGCTCGCCGTCAATCACGAAGCCGTCCTTGAGAGCGAAACTGTAGGTCTTCGCGATGACTGAATCTGCAGTCAGCGCCTTAGGATTCTTCACGCGGCGTGCCACATCGACTTTCACGGACGAAGCGGTCTCATTGAGTCCTCCCGCCTGAAGCACGAAGTCTTCAAGCGTCTCATTGTCAGCATATTTATACACACCAGGGAAGCGCACTTCTCCATGGATGGTGATGGTGCGGTCGTCCTGTCGCTCGCTGATTGTAGGGATAAAGACCACATCTTCATTCTGCAAAGCCACGTCAGGCGACTTGCCTGACATTATGCCCTCGATATCGAGGCTTATCACCTTGAGCGTGCGGTCGCGGTTCATGCGGTGCATTACTGCGCGGGCGGTGAAAGCATCCTCCGTCAGTCCCTCTGATGCTTCTATCAGAGAGCGGACTGTGGAGATTTCATCTCCTATCTGATACATTCCCGGACGGAAGACAGCGCCCTTCACCTCTACCATATTCTCAAAGCGGGGGATGATGGAATCCACGGTGACTGAATCGCCGTCAGCCACATGGAAGGAACTCATGTCAAACTCTGCCACATTGTGCACAGAGTACCTGCTGCCGTTCTTGCGGATCACGCGGAGCGACTTGGTGTAGGCATCGCTTGCGAAACTGCCGGCATAACGGAGAAGGGTGGTCAGGCTTTCCGACTTCTTCATCTCGTAATACATCGGGCGCTTCACCTTTCCGGCAATGTCAACGATGCATTCATAAGGTCCTACCATTATGACATCATTATCCTGAAGGCGAACGTTACCGTTCATCTTGCCGTTCAGCATATAGTCATAGATGTCCACATTGCTGAGCAGCTTGCCCTTTCTGAATACCTTGATGCTGCGCAGAGTACCTATCTCATTCACGCCGCCAGCCATATAGAGCGCATGGAATACACTGGCAAAAGCAGACAGCGTGTAAGTGCCCGGAGCCATCACCTCGCCCATCACGTTGACGGTGATGGTGCGTGTCTGCCCCAATGTCATCTTGATGCTGCTGCTGCTGTAACGCGCGCCGAGGGTGCTTCGCAGTCTGGCATTGGCCTGATGCACCGTCAATCCCGCTACGGTGACTGGTCCGAAGCCCTCTATGGTGATGTCGCCATCAGGGCTTACAGTATAGACTTCCGATTTCTGGGATGCTCCATAGATATCCACCTTCACCTCATCGCCAGGACCCACCACATAATTCTGCGGAGTGGCAATGTTCATTACAGGTTCGAAGGTAAGGTCTTCACGATTGAAGATATTTCGTCCGAACACCTTACGACCATGGTAGAGCGATTCCCTGTCGGCGCTTTCATCAGCCTGTTCATCTTCGAATCCGAAGCCCTGGAGCTCCTTTCTTATGGCCTTGTATTCATCGTCGTCAGCATCCACCTCCTTCTCATTGAGGTTTCCGTTGGTATTCTCGCTGTATTTGTAGCTGGTGTAGCCGTTAGTCCTCTTCTTGTCCTGGCTCTTGTCCTTCGTGAGTCTGGTGCCTTTCTTCGCGTCACCGTTATTCTTCCTGAGCGTGCTCTCTGCCTTGGAGACCGACTCGTCTGCGACGATGCCGAGCCCGCCGTTCTTCAACTGCCGCTCATACTTCTGCCTGATGCGTCTTATCTGGGAGATATCCACGCCTTTCTGCATGAGCATTGTCACTATCTGCGCCTGCGATGTTCCGGCATCATGCTCCTTGATCACGTACTGGAGCACCTGCTCATCGGTCATGGTGGACTGGGCATTTGCGAAGGCAAATCCCCAAACGGCAAACATTACTATGGTAAGAAATCTTTTCATTTGTTTTCGGGTTATTATCTGTTAGAGTAGTCAAAGGCTGCATCCCGGCATCGCTTTACGGGCGGAAATGAATCTGCGGACATGAAAGCCAGAACTCGGGCGGAGCACCTTATTGCATATATAACTATGAAATGTCCATTTTGTTGTGACAGATGGAGTCAACATGATAAAAAAGACTTGCAAAGATAGCATTTTTCCGCGAAATAATGGCAAAACAAGCGTTTTATTTCATAAAAAACGGCAAAAGGAGGATGATTATGAAGAAAAATTTGTAAGTTTGCAGTCATTTACAATTATCACCACATGCAGAAAATGAATTTCAGATATTCCTTCCCCCTGTTCTTTTCCCTCATCATCATGACTCTCTCATGCGGCAGGCAGAAGCCCCATGAAGGGGAGATGATGCAGATTGATGCGTCAGAGCAGATAGTCAATGACTCCATGATCTACGGTCTTGCCTGCGAGGGCACCAACGACAGCACCGTGGTGGTCTATCCCTTTTCCGGTGAAGACCCGACAGCCTATTCCTGCATTGACGCCGCCAAAGACGGGCGCATCATCGGCAAGCCGGAGATAGGCGACTGGATCGGGATAATGGTTGACAGCAACGACTCCACCGCCGCCACGATGATAGTGGACCTCGACCAGCTCAAGGGCACATGGACCTACCCCGTGATGCCCTCTTTCAAGGATTTCAGAAACCTCAGCCCGAGAATGAGAAGACGCATGGAGGCGCAGGCCATCAGGGAGCTCCCCGACTCCGAGAAGGCACTTTATCTCATACCGAGGGAATACGGCTTCTCCCTCAAGCGCAACCATATAGCACAGTCTGTGGGAATGGTATATACGGGGAACGGAATGGATGACGACAGTCCGGTAGAATATCCCGAGGTGAAGATCTATGAGCAATGGTTCTCATGGAACGGCAGGCTGATTCTCGTCTCCAGGAAAAGGCAGTCTCCTGACGTGATGGGGAAAGCGGACAAGCGGGAAACCGTATTCGACACCCTCGACTATGTCTCGCTGAGCGAGGACTCCCTCATCCTCCTGTCAAAGGGGCGGAGATACGGCTTCCACCGCAAGACCGACGCCATTTCAGCCAATGCCGAGGCCACAAGGAAAGCACAGGAAGCGGACAGGAAGGCTATAGAAAATCTGAAGCAATGAGCCTGTCCCATAACGATTGCAAGGACAGGCATCACGATTTCTTATCTACATTAAAAATACAAGAAACTAATGAACATGAACGAAACAATGACAGACCTCGATGACAGAGTGCAGAAGGCAGTGGAACTATTCATGCAGGGCTACAACTGCAGCCAGTCCGTCTTCCTTGCCTTCGCCGACCTCTACGGCATGGACGAGGACACGGCAAAGCGCGTCAGCGCCGGCTTCGGTGGCGGAGTGGGCAGAATGCGCATGATGTGCGGCGCCGTCTCCGGCATGGTGATGCTTGCCGGACTGGATGCCGGGCAGACCGAAGGCAACGACAGGAAGGGCAAGGCGGACTGCTACGCCGTGGTGCAGCGACTGGTAAACGAATTCAAGGAGGAAAACGGCTCCGTCATCTGTGCCGAGCTCCTCGGCATGAGCGGATGCAAGGTGGTAAGGGACTCCACCGTGCCCGACGAGCGCAACACGGAATATTACCGCGTACGCCCATGTTCCAGGAAAGTGGAGAATGCGGCAAGACTCTTCGCTGACTATCTTGAAGCCAAAAGGCAGGACGCAAAATGAGTTTGAGAACGATTGGGCGAAATCATGACCACACATAAAAAAAACAACAAAAGGAAGGATTCATCAGAGTCCTTCCTTTTGTTTCTATTGTTGTCTGGGCGTTTAGTTGTTTTGTTGTCTGGTTGTTTTGTTAAATGATCAAACAACTAAACAACCAGACAACAAAACAACAAGATTTGGCTGGAAGCCAATACCGAGCGAAGCGAGAGTAATCTGGGACGAAGTCTCGGGATAATAACAAAAGTAGGGGACAGCTGTCTGGAAGACAGTACCAACATATGAATTGTAATACACAGCTCAAGAGCCTACGTGCTCTTTCGCACACGCTCAAAATCTATCACGGATAACAGATGCGACGGATTTTATCTTTCACGGATTTTCTTTGTGTTTTGGATTTGATACTGATTTTCTTGCGCTTGTACGGCGCTGGATTGCCCCAAGCGAAGGGAATATCCGTACAAATCAAAGCGCCCGACAGGCGCATGAAATCCGAGACCATGGAAAATAAAAAATCCGTGAAAGAACAGATCCGTCGCATCCGTGCCATCCGTGATTCTCTTTGAACGCTTGTGGTCGTCGCAAAGCGATGAACACATAATGATGAATAAAGGGCAATCGACTATCCACAACGCTCAAGAGCCTACGGGATAAAACATCAATGGATAAAAATAAGCAAAAATATTCTTATCCATTGATGTTTTGTTTTTATACATTGATATTTTATTTCTGACCACCAGACAACACACAAAAAAGATCAGGATTTCTTCGTCGCTTTCAGATTAAAACATTACCTTTGCCGATGAAACAGAAAAATGACTATCACCTTATGAAAAAGACTATCATCCCGGCTCTCATCCTCGCCTGCTGTAATCCTACCTACGGAATGGTATGCCAACACGCTGACGTCGTGGCAAATAATGACGACAAAGGTACGGACTGGATGCTGAAACTGAGAAGGAGCAAGACTGCCAAACTGAAAAACATCACTGCTGCGGAACGCAACGCACTGGAATTCCTCTATCAATATATGCCGCTGGCTGACGTCACCGACTACGAGCCACAGTTCTTCCTCGACAACGTGAGGATGAGCATGAAGGCACGGAAGGAGATGCCTTGGGGAAAGGACGTGCCGGAACTGCTGTTCCGACATTTCGTGCTGCCCCTTCGCGTGAACAACGAGAACCTGGACGACTCCCGGACCGCCTTCTACGGCGAACTGAAAGACAGGATAAAGCATCTCTCGATGGCGGACGCCATACTGGAGGTGAACCACTGGTGCCACGAGAAAGTGACCTACCGCCCGTCTGACGGCAGGACATCGGCTCCGCTTGCCACGGTGAGGTCGGCTTACGGCAGATGCGGCGAGCAGAGCACCTTCATGGTGGCGGCGCTGAGGGCTGTCGGCATTCCTGCCCGCCAGGTCTATACACCTCGATGGGCGCACACGGACGACAACCACGCATGGGTGGAGGCTTGGGCAGACGGAAAATGGTATTTCCTCGGTGCCTGCGAGCCTGAGCCTGTGCTCAATCTGGGATGGTTCAACGCCCCGGCTTCCAGAGCACTGCTGATGCACACGAAGGCTTTCGGTGACTATCAGGGACCGGAAGAGGTGGTGCTGAGGACATCCAACTATACGGAGATAAACCTCATAGACAACTACGGCGAGACGGCCCGCATGGACTTTGCCGTGGTGGATGAGGACGGCAGTCCGGTGAAGGGAGCCAAGGTGGACTTCAAGATCTACAACTATGCCGAATTCTGCTCCGTGGTGACGAAATACACCGATGCGGAGGGCAGGACGTTCCTCACGGCCGGCAAGGGCGACATGATGGCATGGGCTTCATCGGGAGGAAGATACGGATTCAGGAAGGTGGCGTTCGGCAAAGACCGGAACGTGACCATAAAGCTCGACCACGAGGTGAAGTCCGGGACAGGAAACGGACTGGTCTATCGTGACTCGTTCGACATAGTGCCACCGCCGGAGAAGCCTGACCTGCCATTGGTCACGAAGGAACAAAGGGCAGAGAATAACGCCCGATTTGCAAGGGAAGACTCCATCCGCCACGCTTACCTCGCCACCTTTTATAATAAGGAGACAGCGACAAAGGCTCTGGAGAACAACGGCATCGTCGGCACCATCGGCGCTGAGACCGGGAGGATGGCTGACCTGCTCGTGGGGGCGCAGGGCAACCATGAGGTGGTGATGCAGTTTCTCGTCAACCACAAGGACAACCTCAGACGTGCCGTCAGCCTGCTTTCCTCGCTGAGCGACAAGGACCTGCGCGACATCAGAATGGAGATACTGGAAGACAATTTCCTGGCAGAGAGCGACCAGCTGTGCCCACGAGTGGAGACGGAGATGATCATCCATCCGTTCAAGCGCTTCTTTGAGAAGGCATTCAGCAGGAAGGAGGCAGACCGTTTCCGCAGTGACCCAGCCGCGCTGGTGGCTTGGGTGAAGCAGAATGTCCGCCTCAATCCTGACAGCAAGGCGCTGATGATAGCGCAGACACCGATGGGAGTATGGAACAGCAGGATAACGGACAGGCGGTCGAGGAAGATATTCTTCGTCGATGTGGCACGCAGTCTCGGCATTGACGCGAGGGTGGATGCCGTGACGCAGAAGGCGCAGTACAGGCAGAACGGACAATGGGTGGACATCGACTTCGACGGCACTGTGCAGAGAGTGGCTGAGAAAGGCACGCTGCACCTGACCTATCATGCCAACGGCACAATCGACGACCCGAAATACTACAGTCATTTCTCGCTCTCACGCATCCATGAGGACGGTTCGACCACGCTGATGGAATATCCGGAGGAAGGAATCACATGGAGCAACACATTCAAGGACGGCGTGGCGCTGGACGTGGGACAGTATGCCCTGGTCAGCGGAATGCGTCTGGCTGACGGCGGCGTGATGGCTGAGATGCAGATATTCAATGTGGAGAAAGGGATGACGACGGACGTGGAGATGCATCTGCGCAATTCTCCTACGGCGGTGACGGTGATAGGCAATTTCAATTCGGAATCGAGATTCCAGACCCTCGACGGCGAGGAAGTGTCGCTGCTCTCGCAGACGGGACGCGGATATTTCATCACCGGACTGATCGGTGTGGGTCAGGAGCCTACAAACCATGCGCTGAAGGACATCGCCAAGGTGGCTGAAGCTTTCGAGAAATGGAACCGTCCGATGGTTATCCTGTTCGAGGATGAAGAGGCGGCAAGGAAATTCAACAAGTCGGAATTCCCCGGTTTGCCGAAGAACATCATCTACGGCATCGACCGCGACGGAGCCATCCGCAAGCAGATAGCGGAGAACATGAAGCTCTCACATCCTGAACAGTCTCCTATCTTCATCATCTCCGACACGTTCAACCGCGTGGTGCACATCACGCAGGGCTACACCATCGGACTTGGCGAGCAGATGGAGATGATAATGAGGAAGATTTAGGAAAAGCCCTCCCTCACCCCTAAGCCCCCTCTTATCCCCCCTGGGGGATGATTAGTTAGCCACTGACTGATTGAGTCTCAAGCTGACAATCCGTAACTAAAAAAAGCCCCTCCAGGGAGGGGTTGGGGAGGGCTTCTTCTTAAGGGGGGGGGGACAGGAGGGGGCTCTTCTTACAGCAGTCCAATGGAACGGAGCTTGCCCTCGATGACAGCGACACCTCCCTCGACATTGCTCTCGATGTTGAGAGGCATCACGGGGTCGTGGAGCGACATACGCAGAAGCAGCCAACCTTCTTCGTCAGGATTGCCACAGCTTACGCGGAGTCCTTCATAGTTTGGACTGACGAGCGACCAGCCCGGCACGGCAGCGAAAGCAGTCTTCATGTCCTCAAGCACCTTGGAGCCGTACACCTTGAAGTCGGGGTCGGTAATCTTGATTCGGATTTCCTTGCTCTCCTTAGGTTGCTTGAGCGAAGAAATCACATCATGCAGATGCTTTCCCTCCTTATTGAGAAGGGCGGCATAGATGATGAGTTTGGCGGCGAGGTAAGCGCCGTCGTCGAGGAAATAGTTCTCACGAAGAGCCGCATGGCCCGATGTCTCTATGGCAAGCCAGCATTCCTCACCGTTAGCATTGAGCCGGATGCCCTCATTTATCACGTTCTTGTAGCCACGGCGGAAGCGATGATGCTTGCCTCCCTTAGACAGGATAAACTCAGCCAGTCCGTCGGAGGTGACAGAGTCGGTGACGATGGTGCTGCCAGGATGCTCCTGAAGGATAACTGTGGAAATCAATGCTATAAGCGAGTTGCGGTTTATCGGGCAACCATGATGGTCCACGATAGCGGAACGGTCAACGTCAGTATCGAATATGATTCCGAGGTCGGCATGGCTGCGCTTCACGGCATCGCATACGGAAGCCATTGCTTCGGCATTCTCCGGATTCGGGATATGGTTAGGGAAGCGTCCGTCCGGGGCGAGGAACTGGCTGCCTTGCGTGTCGGCACCGAGAGACTGGAGGATTTTCTCAAAGAAGCCTCCATTGCCGTTTCCTGCATCCACGATGATGTGCATTCCGGAGAGAGGATGGAGATAATCATCGGCTTTGACGCCATTGCGGATGTAGTCAGCCAAATGCTTGGAATAGACGGTCATGAAGTCGAGGTCGGAGCATTTGCCCTTCGTTCCCCCATAATCGAAATCACCCTTTTCTGCAATGTCGAGGATAGCGGCAATGTCCTTGCTGTCGAGTCCTCCTTCAGGAGTGAAGAACTTGAGTCCGTTGCGATTGAACGACAGATGACTTGCAGTCACCATGACTGAGGCTGTGGCTTTGGTCTGCTCGCTCACCGTGGTCATAAACATGGCTGGCGTGGAAGCGAGTCCGCAGTCCATCATGTCAGCACCCATACTTGTCGCTCCCTTGATGAAAGCTGCTCTCACGTCCTTTCCCGACAGACGGCAGTCAGCACCGATGGCAATCGCGGGATGCTGATTGCCAGTGGCATCAATAATCCATCTGACGAAAGCTTTGGCAATCGTCTCCACTACTTCAGGTGTGAAGTTTACGTTCTCTCCCTCAATGCCTTCGAGGGCTACTCCTCTGATGTCGGAGCCATTCTGTAGTTTTTCCCAGTTCATCTTTGTATTTAGTTATTAAAGGTTGTTGTGTGGTCTGGTGGTCTGGTGGTTTAGTTGTCTTGTTGTTTGTAATAACATACTACAATATAAGGCAATCAACAAAACAACCAGACAACAAAACAACAAGACAACAAGAATTACTTTTTCCAAAAGGCAAAATTAGGCAAAATAAGTCAGAATGAGGAATTATCGGGGAATTATTTCATTTATTTTCTGCTTTCCAATAGAAAAATCATGATTTGAGGGAAGAAAAGCTGATGATTCATGATGGTTTGTCACCATTTATAATTACCTTTGCCGGCAATCTGCACTTATTCCCATTTCCACAAATGAAATCAAGACTCGAACACCGCATCTCGCCAACCGACATAAAGGAAATATGCGCCCTCACCCAAGGAAAGCAGAACGATGCACTGAAGGAAGAACTCTACCGCCTTTCCATGGATGAGGACCGCCGCGTAGCCACCAACGCGCTATGGGTATTCACTCATCTTGCTTCGGCTGACAACGAATGGCTCTTCTCAAAGCACGACCATCTCATCGACAGATGCTTGGGAGAAAGCGATGCCACGAAACTGCGCCTGATACTCAATCTCCTGCTCCGCCAGCCATTCGACAAAGAGAGCATCCGTACGGACTTCATGGATTATTGCCTTCAGCGCCTTGCCGACCCGGATTCGCCTTATGCCGTCAGGGCGCAGTGCATCAAACTCGCCTACATGCAGATGAAGCATTGGCCCGAACTGCTGGACGAACTGCGCCTTACGCTCGAAGTCCTCTCCCGCGAACCTCTCTCGCCTGGACTGCGGTCGGCACGTAATCAGGTGATGAGGAAGATGTAGTCTGTTGTTGGTTGGTGGCAAACCTGCAAACAAGACAATAAATCTGTCTGGAAGACAGGACCGAGCGTAGCGAGAGTAACCCGGGACAAAGTCTCGGGATTATAAAACGAAGAAGAAAGCGACTGTCTGGAAGACAGTACCAAACTCACGAAAACTTTGTTGTTTAGTTGTTTAGTTATTTAGTTGTCTTGTTATTTGATCATTCAACAAAAACAACCAGACAACAATAATCCAAACTTTTTCTGCCCATCATGCCCTTTTCTCATATTTTATCACTACCTTTGCCGTTCGTATTCCAATTCCTCACGCATCGGGAGACAAGCTCCGGGGAGAGGAACAGTGGACATTGTTCAATCGTAAGATAAAGAAAAAGATATGGAATTCACGAAAGAAAATGTAAAATGCGTTTGTGAACACAATGCGGCAATCGACTGCCCTTGCACCAAGACCTGCCCGCGCCACGGCAAATGCTGCGAGTGCGTGGCTCACCATCGTGAGCATGGCAACCTGCCCAAATGCCTCAGAAACCTCGAAAACAAGGTAATGCCATGATGAACAGGATTTACACATTCTCAGCCTGGACAGCCGCCCACATCACGCTGATCGTAGTGGCAGTCAGCGCAGTGGCACTGATCGCTCCGACATCATTCTCATGGATCGGCACATCGGCAATCACCCCCATGCTGGGCGTTGTCATGTTCGGAATGGGATTGACATTGAGGCCATCCGACTTCAAGCCTGTGCTCCATCATCCCAAGGACATCCTCGTCGGTGAACTGGCACAGTTTGTCATCATGCCCAGCCTTGCCTGGACGCTCTGCCGTCTGCTCGCTCTTCCCCAGGAACTCGCCATCGGAGTAATCCTCGTGGGCTGTTGTCCCGGTGGCACGGCAAGCAATGTCATCTGCTATCTGGCAAAGGGAGACATAGCCCTTAGCGTAGCGATGACGGGAGTCTCCACGCTCCTCGCACCAGTGGTCACGCCCGCCCTCGTATGGATGCTGGCAGGCAAGTCGGTGGACGTCGATGTGGCGGGAATGTTCCTGAGCATAGTGCAGGTCGTGATAGTGCCAATAGTGCTGGGACTTACCATCAATCATTACTTCAAGAAGGCGACGCAACGTGCAGTCCCACTGCTACCTATGTTCTCCACGTTAGCCATCGCTTTAATCATAGGAATCATCGTGGCGCACAATTCCGCCAATATCCTTTCCTGCAGTCTGATAGTGGCTGTGGTGGTCATTCTTCATAATGTTTTCGGACTGGTACTCGGTTATGCCCTCGCCTCTCTGACAAGCAGCGACAAGAGCAAGCGTTCCGCCATCGCCATCGAAGTCGGAATGCAGAATTCCGGACTCGCCACATCCCTTGCCGCCACCCATTTCGCCATGTTCCCCATGGCAGCCGTACCGGGAGCGATGTTCTCCGTCTGGCATAATTTCTCCGGCAGCATTGCCGCACAGATATTCAGGAGGAAGAATGCCGTTTAGCCGGCCGGGGACTGTTTGCATAAAACACCAGTAGCTTTGCTGTCTTGGTGTTTGAATAAAATATCAATGGATAAAAACAAACAAATATATTTTTCTGTTTTTTTCTTTATTTTTCTATATTGATATTTCTGTTCTTCTTTCAAATTGATAGAGCTCTGACTTTTTATAGTGGACTCCTCTATTAAAGCCTGGAAGACAGCACCCCATCCCAAGAGGATTAACAAAACCACAAGCCTCGATTGTCCGATTTTTCCACATTCAGCCCATGACAGAAAAGCGCCAACATAACAGACTGGTTTCCAGATAATTGCAAAACCATAGATTTTACCGTCCAAAAGCATAGTTATTACCGCCTGATATCATAGCTTTTACTCCATAATAACTATGCTTTTACACCGTGAAAGCTCCGTCATCATCCAGCAAAACCATATTACATTCCTTTTTGTTCCTTTTTTCCCTTATTTTTGTATTCGGAAAATACCCTCAACGATGAAGAACACGCATAATCAAAGGCATTGTCCAAGCGCCCAAAGCTCATTGAGCACACGGTCCTCATTAGTGGCAGACGATTCCACAAGCGTCTGACCTCCAAGAATATCATAATAAAGATGCAGAGCTACTGCCGGCTTATGACGCAGGTCACGGAAGCGTCCGGCAAGGAAAGCATCACGCTCCTCAAGGTATTCCTTCCACTCGGCATTCTCCAGCAACGTCAGCATCTTCTCGTATGACACCTTCTCAGACCATTTCTCCATCACATCCAGCACGTCACCAGACACCTTGACACGAGACAAAGCCCGCATGATGGGAGTCTCGGGAAGAGCAAGCAAAGGCGCTCCCTCACGGTCAATCAGCAATGGTCGGGCGGTGTCAACCATCGTCCAGTGATGATCACGGGACAGAATCTCACGGTCGATAGGTTCATACTCTATCGGACCACGCTTGGGAAAAGAAAGACACTCCTTCCACTTCGCATTCTTCATGTAAGTGGCATAATACTTCTCCACAGAAGGCGACAGCTGCCGAAGCACACGAAGCTCATCATTGGTCTTGTCCATGTCACGACTTTCCAAATCATCCGGATAACCATTCAGCAAATCGAAAAGCAGCATATAGGCATATTCATCACTGTTGGCAAGAAAATAAAAACGCCCACGGAGGAAGTCTGCACGTATCTTCTGATAGACATCGAAATCGACAAACTCCACAAAACTCTCAAGCCGCGTAGGCAAACTAAGATGCTTATGCGGCAACCTCATGTAGTGGGGCAATATCTTCTTCCTGCCCACCTTCTGCCAAGGATGGTCAAGAGGCAAAAATTCAAATGTCTTCATACGTTGTCTGGATTTTATTCTTGCAAAGTTATAAACTTTATCCAGTTACACAAAAATAATTGCACAAAATTTCGATTTCAAACCGAAAATGACTATCTTTGCATAAACAAAACAAGAAAAAAGCATGCAAGACAACACTATTTGCGCCATCGCAACAGCCAATGGAGGCGCACTCGGCATCATAAGAATATCAGGCACAAAAGCCATAGACATCACCGACAGAATATTCCACGGAAGGCAAAAACTCAGCCAGGCAAAAGGCTACACTCTGCATTACGGAAAGATACAGGACCCGGAAAACGAAGAAGTAATCGACGACGTGATGCTCTCGCTGTTTCGTGCGCCGCACAGCTACACAGGAGAAGACAGCATAGAAATCTCCGCTCACGCTTCAGCATATATCCTGCAGCGCATCTGCCAGGTGCTCGTCAACGGCGGATGCACCATGGCAATGCCGGGAGAATACACGCAGCGCGCTTTCCTCAACGGAAAACTCGACCTCACTCAGGCTGAAGCAGTGGCTGACCTCATAGCAAGCAACTCTGCCGCTTCCCACCATCTCGCCATGCAACAGATGCGAGGTGGCGTGTCAAGCAAACTGTCAGAACTGCGCAAGCAACTGCTCCATCTCACTTCACTTCTCGAACTCGAACTCGATTTCTCCGACCATGAAGACCTTGAGTTTGCCGACCGCACTGTCCTGCTCTCGCTCGCCAAAGACATAAGCTGCGAAATAAAGCGGCTCAGCAACTCATTCGAGCAAGGCAATGCCATCAAAAACGGCATCCCAGTCGCCATCATAGGAGCGCCAAACGTAGGAAAATCCACACTCCTCAATGCCCTCCTGGAGGAAGAAAGAGCCATCGTCAGCGACATACAGGGCACCACCCGCGACGTGATAGAAGAGACACTCAGCATCGACGGCATACTCTTCCGGTTCATAGATACAGCAGGCATACGCCACACCACCGACACAATAGAGCAACTCGGCATAGAGCGTTCACGAAAAGCAGCCGAGAAAGCGAAAGTCATAATCCTCATGACAGAACCGGGAGTGCCCTACCCTGCCATTCATCCATCTGACAATCAGTACGTAATCCGAATCACAAACAAGGCTGACATCACAGACATCACCGCCTCAACAGACGAACTGCACATCTCCGCAAAGCAAGGCACAGGACTCGAAGACCTCAAGCAACGACTGAGATCCACCATCCAGCCCACCGCCACCAACGAGGTCCTCATCACAAATCTGCGTCACAAGACCGCCCTCGACCAGTCCCTCGCTGACATCACCTCAGTCATAGAGTCCATCTCTCTCGGCATCCCGAGCGACCTTATAGCCGAAGACCTCCGCCAATGCCTCTCCCACCTTGCAGAAATCACAGGAGGAGAAATCACCACCAACGAAGTCCTCGGCAACATCTTCTCACATTTCTGCATCGGAAAGTAGCCCCTTGGACAGCTCTAAAACGAACATTTTTATAACTGCTTGCAAGCCACCTACTTAGGTGGCTTTTTTCGTCTTAACACATTCCATTTGTAATTTGCTGAAACCAATATTTTGGTGTATTTTTGGCTCAAATTTCATTCGTGGCCCTCAATTCTGTGAGAAAATGGAAAGGAAAAAATCTATGTTTTGGTACCTTCTGAGACAAAATGAGACAGTTTCAATCCTTCGACCATTTCTCATGTTTGGCACCTCGTGAGAAATACTGAGAATATGTGAGACAGTCTGAGACAAAATCGACGACCTCATTAACCAAAAAGAGCATGTAAAAATGAGAATAATTAAGGTGTGTGGAGTCTGTGGAAAGGAGTTTGTTGCCAGCAAAATGACCAGTAAATACTGTTCAAGACGCTGTGAACGTGTCGCTTTCCGGAAACGAGAATCCGAAAAGAAGAAAAATGAGAAAGAAAGTACCGAAGCTTGCGAGAAAAGGCATTCCTTACCCCGAAAGACGTTGGCGTTCTATTCGGTGTAAGCCGTGCCACCGTATATAGATATTTCCAAACTGGTATTGTTAAGGCTATAAAAATTAGAAATAAGACTTTTGTTAGAACATCAGACTTAGACAAGATGTTCGATGAAGCTTCACCTTACAAGAAGAGAAAATATCAAATCAAGGAAGAACAGGAGTATTATACACTTCGTGAAATCATGGAGAAATATCATATCGGTCGCAAGGCCGTATGGGGACGTTGTGACCG
>OCLD01000212.1_pt1 | contig 15583 bp, 8 predicted proteins | sample 1495911 | NCBI WGS metagenome assembly OCLD01 (sample SAMN03418271, study PRJEB22391) | human gut metagenome | biome: human-gut; feature: organic feature; material: feces | host: Homo sapiens | place: Tanzania | collected 2013-01
ACTGGCAGTGACTGGTGCCGCGAGCCTGTGGTGCTGCCATCACGTCGGTGTTGTCAGGAGTGAAGCCGTAGGTCTTGTTGAGAATCATGATCACACCAGCCGCAGTAGCCGCGCTGACGAGGATTCCGAGGAACTTGAATGTCTGCTGCTTGGCAGGAGTGCTGCCGAGCCAGTAGCCTATCTTGAGGTCGGTCACGAAGCTTCCGGCGCTGGAAAGGGCAGTACATACCACGCCGCCCATCACCAGTGCGGCCACCATTCCGGAGGTGCCCTTGAGTCCTACAGCCGCCATGATGAGGGAGGCGAGGATGAGAGTCATGAGCGTCATGCCGGAAACAGGGTTTGATCCCACGATGGCAATGGCGTTGGCAGCCACTGTGGTGAAGAGGAATGCGATGATGAAGACGATGAGGAGCGCCACGATGGTGAAGAGGAGCGAACCGTGCATCACGTCGAGATAGAAGAAGAGGGCGGTGACGAGGAAAGCGATGAGCAGTCCGAGACCCACGGTCTTCATGGACATGTCGCGCTGGGTGCGCTCTTCCTGGGTCATCTCAGCGCCGCCATTCTGCGCATTCTTGGCAGGAGCCACCTTGGAGATAAGGCTGAAACTGCCCATGATGACAGAGCGAGAGTTCCATACGCCGATGATGCCAGCCATAGCGATGCCACCGATACCGATGCTCTTAGCATACTGGAAGAGCTCCTGCGGACTGGCATTGGCTGCCAATGTGCTGCCGGAAATCTGGAGGTCAGGCCATATCAAGGCGATGGCAGGCACCACGATCCACCATATCAGCACGGATCCGGCACACATGATGGCGGCATATTTCAGTCCGACGATGTAGCCCATACCGAGCAGTGCTGCAGATGTGTTGATGCTGAAGAAGAGCTTTGCCTTCTCAGCCACGGTGACACCGAGCGAGCAGAAGGTGGAGGTGAAGTTCTCAGCCCATGCTCCGAAGGTGGCCACGAGGAAGTCGAAGATACCACCGATGATACTTGCTATGACGAGAGGCTTTGCCGAACCGCTGCCTCCCTCGCCACTCATGAGCACCTGCGTGGATGCCGTGGCTTCAGGGAAAGGATATTTTCCGTGCATATCCTTCACGAAATACTTGCGGAAAGGAATGAGGAACAGTATGCCGATGATACCTCCGAGCAATGAAGAGAGGAACACTTCGAGGAATGTAACGGAGATGTCAGCGTCAGGAAACTTGTTCTGAAGGATATAGAGAGCCGGGAGAGTGAAGATGGCACCAGCCACTATCATGCCGGAACAGGCACCGATGGACTGTATGATAACATTCTCTCCGAGCGGGTCTTTGCGCTTTGTGGCGCCGGCAAGTCCCACTGCTATGATGGTGATAGGGATTGCAGCCTCGAATACCTGGCCCACCTTAAGGCCGAGATAGGCAGTGGCTGCGCTGAAGATGACCGCCATGAGAAGTCCGAGGCACAGTGACCATGCTGTGACTTCGCGGGGATTGGCCTTTGCAGGCATTACAGGCTCGTAGGTTTCGCCTGGTTTCAGTTCGCGGAATGCGTTTTCAGGGAGTTCTTGTTTTGTCTTTTCCATTTTATTAAATTGTAGTGTTTCGTGATTGCTGTAACTGAGTGGGGATAAAATATCAATAAATAAAAATATAGAAAAATATCGGACTGCGGTGTCTTTTTTTTGTTGTTTTTTTTTATTGATATTTTTTGTTTCGCTTGGGGCATCAGATGTAGCCTTCCAGTCCTTCCTCGTTCTCGATGCGTGAGAGGAGCTTTCTGACGCTGGCGGATGAGTCTTCCTTCTTGCATACGAGGATGACATCGCCCTTTTCCGCTACGATATATCCGTTGAGCCCCGAGAGGACAGCGAATTTACCGTCAGGGAGAGCCACGACATTGTGCATGGAATCGTCAGCCAGAATGCGTGAACGGGTGTTGACCACCACATTGTCAGTCTCATCTGTCGATAAGGCTTCGTAGATGCCATGCCATGTACCGATGTCAGCCCATCCGAAATCACACTGCATCACCGCCTTGTGCTCCATCTTTTCCAGTATCGCCATGTCGAGCGAGAGATTGAGAAGGCTGGAGAAATCATGATTGCCCTCGGCATTGAGGATGCGCTCCAGATGGTCTTTCAGTTTGTGGAAGCAAGCCATATAGATGCTGGTGTTCCACAGCCATTCTCCACTATCGATAAACATACGGGCAAACTCACGGTCGGGTTTCTCCGTAAATGACTTGACACGATAGAAATCATTCTCGCCATCACCCTTCTGTATGTATCCGTAGCCCGGCTCAGGACGTGACGGGGTGACACCTATGGTCAGCACGCAGTTGTGCTCCTTGACGAAGGAAGCGCCTCGCTGCACGGCGCATTTGAAGTTGTCCTCACGCAGTATGACCTGGTCTGCCGGTATGATGATCACGCTCGTGCGGTCATTGTCAGCGCATTCAGGGACGGAAAGCGGTGCATTCATGCCGTCATCGCCTTGCGAACTCTTGGCGAGTATGCTCCGCAGAGCGAGCAAAGTGGCGGGGGCGGTGTTGCGGTTGATGGTTTCGAGAATGAGGTTTGAGGGCGGAAGGTCAGGCAGTTGCTGCCTTGCAATGTCCTGGAAGTCCTCCCTTGTGACGACGAATATATTGTCCTGAGGCACTATTTTCGCCATTCTGTCGAAGGTCTGCTGGAGTAGGGTGCGGCCTAAGCCGAAGAAGTCAATGAACTGTTTTGGCATATTCTGCCTGCTGACGGGCCACAGTCTTCTGCCCTTTCCTCCTGCTAATATTATTGCGTATGTCATTATTGCTGTTTTTATTAGTAGATGGAGGATGATGCTGCGGTATCATCCCTGGTTTGGGTCTATCCGTTGCAAAGATACAAAAAAAGAGGGAAGTATGGACAAAACAAATGAAAAACTTTGTTATTTTACTATTTTCTTCTACCTTTGCATGGCAAAAAAGCGGTGGGACGATACTGTCTGCCGCAATGAAAAGAAAAGATAATGGCAAAGAAAGATAAATATTACGTAGTGTGGGACGGTGCTTCGTGCGGCGTATTCTCCACTTGGGAAGCTTGTCAGGAGGCAGTGGAGGGTTATTCCAATGCCCGATATAAGTCGTTCAAGTCCATGGAAGAGGCGGAGGATGCCTATGAGATGGGTGCGGATGCCTATTACGAGATGGCGAAGGAGCGTGCCGCTGCCGATGGGAAGAAGTCTGCCGGCGATGCCGGTAAGGCTTCTTCTGCTGTGGAAAAGCCTTCCGATAGCGGCGTGGAAGTGCCTCAGACGCTGCGCTGGGCCAGCTGTAAAGGGGTGATAATGGACAGCATTGCCGTGGATGCGGCTTGCTCGGGCAATCCCGGCAAGATGGAGTACAGGGGCGTGTATCTCGGTAATGGCAGGGAGATATTCCATTTCGGTCCGGTGTATGGCACCAACAACATAGGTGAATTCCTTGCTCTGGTGCATGGGCTTGCGCTGCTGAAGCAGAAGGGCCTCACCCAGATGCCTATCTATAGTGACTCCGTGAATGCTCAGTTGTGGGTGAGACAGCGTCATTGCAAGACGACATTGGTGCGCAATGAGAAGACTGCTGAGCTTTACCGTCTGATAGAGCGTGCCGAGAAATGGCTGCGAGAGAATAGCTATTGCAATCCTGTCATCAAATGGCCTACCGAGTCTTGGGGGGAGATACCTGCTGACTTTGGGAGGAAGTGATTGTTTTATTAAATGAAGAATGTTCTAAATGAAGAATGTAGAATGAAGAATGAAGAATAGGAGTTACCTTTTCTTCTTTTAGTGAAAAGTGAAAAGTGAAGAGTGAAAAATCGCGCTGACGCAATTATAAGGTAATAGGTAATAGGTAATAGGAGATTAGCTTAATTCGCTTGAGATTTTTCCATAGCGAGAAACCATGATTGGCAAGTGTATTCTCCTATTACCTGTTTTCTATTCCCTATTACCTTATCTCCCCCTCACAGGGGGATAAGAGGGGGTCTTCATTTTAAAAAGAGCCTCCCTGATGCAATAATCAGGGAGGCTCTTTTTTGAGTTATGATATTGTTATGAATGTGTCAGGGATTATTCCGGACGCATTACGACCTCGAGGTGGTTGCCACCATCAACGATGCGCTTGATCATACCAGAAACCTTGGCTGGAGTTACGCCTTCGATGGTCTTCTTGTAGTCGGTGTAGATGTCGATGCCATACTCCTTCCAGTTGATGAGGGCGCTCATCCAGAAACCATTGTTCTTGAATGCGATGTCAGCAGACTTGAGCATGTTGTCCTTCACCTTCTTCACCTTGTCAGGATCCACGCTCTTGGCAGCGTCAGCCACAATCTTCTTCATGCGCTCAGCGGCAGCATCAAGCTTTGAAGGCTCGGAGATAGGAGCACTGGAAGAGAGCATAGCGTATGCCTTGTCGGCCATGAGGCTCATGGAGATGCCGGCACCGCAGCTGTAAGCGGCAGACATTTCCTCACGTACCTGATTGAGCATTTCCATTGTAACCACTTCTCCGGCAACCTCCATCACTACGGAGTTCTCAAGGTTGTTCTCGATAGGGCAGTAGTAGATATTGCCTACCTGTGGGCGTGGAGTCTCCATCTTGCGTGTGAAAGCGTTCTTCTTCTGACCCTTGAAGTAGGTGCGGGTGTCGATCTTGGTCACCTTGTCAGCCTTCTTTGCAGGGAGAGAAGCGATATACTGCTCGATGAGAGGGAGGAGAGTAGCCTCGTCGTAGTTACCTACGAAGAAGAAAGTGAAGTTTGCGGCGTTGGCAGTGCGCTCCTTGACCATCTGGAGACAGCGGTCGTAAGACACATTGTCAAGGTCAGCGAGCTCAAGAGGCTTGCTGCGGAGAGAGTGACTGTTGAGCTCAGCGCGGAGAGAGTCGGAGAATGCGCTCTCTGGCTTGAGGCCGCGGTTAGGGAGAGCCTGCTTGAGAGAAGTCATGAGCTGCTCGTAAGACTGCATATCCTTTCTCACGTCAGTGAACTGGAGATAGATGAGCTGGAGGAAGGTCTCGATATCCTTAGGAGTGGTAGAACCTGCGATAGAGGTCTTTGAACCGCTCATGGAGAAGCCTGTGTTGCAGTTCTTTCCCGCAAGAGCCTTGCCGAGTTCGTTCATGGTGAAGTTGCCGAGAGCACTGATGCCGCAGAGGTTGTCCACGAGCTTGATGTTGGCATAGTCCTTCTCGCCATAGAGAGCAGTACCGCCGCTGGCAGTAGCAGTCATGCTTACCTCGTCAGCCTTGAAGTCAGTCTTCTTGAGAACTACTGTAGCGCCGTTGCTGAGCTTGAGCTCCTTGAATCCGAGAGCCTTGTTTTCAGAAGTCTTGACAATCTTGCCCTTCTTAGGCATCTGTGCGATGAGAGGCTCGTTCTTCACGTTGTCCTTCCACGGGTCGAGCTGTGCAGCGCGTGCAGTCTCGAAGGTCTTGCGGAGCTGGTCAGCTGTAGGAACGAAGCGTCCCTCCTTGTCCTGTGCAAATTCGAATACCACGAGGTTGGTGTCGCTTACGCTGATGATCTGCTTGACGAAGTCATTCACCATGTCGAGAGTGACGCTCTTGTCTATCTGATTCCAGATACCGTACTCGGTATCCATGTCCACGAGAGGCTCGTTGTTGAGGTAGTTGTCGCGGCAAGCGTCACCGAAGCGGTCGTTTTCGCGCTTGTCACGGTTGGAATAACTTTTCTCCACCCATGAGATGAAGTCGCTCTTGGCACGTCCGAACTCACCTGCGGTGAATCCATGCTGGCGTACACGCATCAGTTCCTTGGTAGCGTCAGCGAGGGCTTCGAGGTCTTTTCCCTCCTTAGGAGATACGTCGAGACCTACGGCAGCCTTGGTGTTGGAGAGGATATAGTCGCCGATGTTGGCACTTGCGCTGAGGAAAGTGCACTCAGGCTTCTGCGCGAGCTCAGCGAAGCGTGAAGAAATCATGCTTGCGAAGAGGCTGTTGACATAAGACTGGAAATAGTAAGCGGCAGTATTCTTGAGCTCCATTGGGAATGGATCGGTCTTCATGTAAACGGAGATGGAGTTGCTGTTGATTTCCTTGTCCTTGCCTACAGCGTAGATAGGCTCGTTGTTGTCGGCTACAGGCAACTTCTCCACCTGTGCGGCATTAGGCTGGAGTACGTTGGAAGAGAAGAGTTCCTTGATCTTCTGCTCAGTGCGGTCCACATCGATGTCGCCCACTACGATGATGGCCTGATTGTCAGGACGGTACCATTTCTTGTAGTATTTGCGGAGATCGTCGTAAGGGAAGTTGTCCACCACTTCCATAGTGCCGATAGGCATACGCACTCCCCAGCGTGAACCAGGATAGAGCGTAGGGAGCATCTGTTCGAGGAGACGCATCTGTCCGCTGTTTCTCATGGACCATTCAGCGTGGATTACGCCGCGCTCCTTGTCGATTTCCTTGTCCTGGAGCAGGAGTCCGTTACTCCAGTCCTTGAGGATGAGGAGGCATGAGTCGAGCACCTGTATGTTGCCTGTAGGCACGTTGCAGACGCGATATACAGTCTGGTCAACGCCAGTATAGGCATTAAGGTCGCTTCCGAACTGGATTCCCTTCTCGCGGCACCAGTCGATGATTCCCACTTTCTTGAAATTCTCAGAACCGTTGAATGCCATGTGTTCGAGGAAGTGAGCCAGACCGCGCTGCTCTTCTTCTTCCTGGATGGATCCCACACGCTGAGCGATGTAGAAGTTTGCCATGTGCTCAGGCCACTCATTGTGTCGGATGTAGTAAGTAAGTCCGTTGGCCAGCTTGCCTTTGCGTGTAGCCGGGTCCATCGGAAGTTCTGGCATTGACTGTGCAAATGCCGATGTCGCCACCATTGCGAGGACGAACATCAGAAAATGTTTGATTTTCATCTGTTGATTGTTATTGTTTTTTTTAATATGTGTGCAAAATTACATATATTAAACGATTAAACGAAAAGTTAAGGGCAAGAAAATAGGAAATAATAACGATTTTTATACGTTTTTTAGCGTAAAATCAAGAAAGTACAAACTTTTTTTCGTTTTTTGCAAAAAAAGTATCTAAATATTTTGATTTACGTCAATCTTTTTGTAACTTTGCAAATGTTTTCCGACAAACCCAACTTGGTTTACCCCAAATAATACTACTGCAACACTGGTTTATACATAAGAGACCACTATAACTTACTACTACCTATATATACTGTTAACTATGTCGGCAAACGTGAATAAATACTCTGTTTGAAGAGTCAATAAAATAGAGCGCTGCGCTTCGTTTGGATTGCAGCGCTCATTTGTTTTCCGTTGACTGTCTTGCTGGGAAAAGGAAAATATCAATAGATAAAATCATGTTGTTTTGTGGTTTAGTTGTTTTGTGGTTTAGTTGTTTGAGCATTTAACAAGATAACAAGACTGTTTATTGATATTTTATTGTTGATTGTCAGCTTGAGCCCCAAATAGCCAGTGCCTTACCTTTCTTCCCCCAGGGGGGACAGGAGGGGGGCTTTATATTAGATAGGTACTGTCTTCCAGACAGCCGCTCATCATGCGGTTTTAATCCCGAGACTTCGTCCCGGGTTACTCTCGCTACGCTCGGTATTGTCTTCCAGACAATGCTTGTCGGCTTGTTTGTTTTATATTGCCCGGTAACGCGGGCAACACAGTGGCGGACTGTTCGTGAAGTTACAAAATGAAAGCATAGATATTGCGGGGTAAAAGCTATGCTTTTGCGATGCAATATCTATGCTATTGGAGGGTAATATCTATGCTATTGCACAGAGGGGGCTTTTTCTGCGCTTTCCGATATTTTCTTTAACCAAAACGGGCGGAAAAGTTACGGATTGTAAGTTTGGCGATCGAGTGATAGCTGCATACAACAAAACAACCAAACAACAAGACAACTAAACAACAAAACCACGACCATCACTTCTCCAGCCGGATGCGGGCATCCACTGCCACGACGTTGTCGGCATCGGCAAGGAGCGGATTGATGTCCATCTCCTTTATCTCCGTGGCGAAGCGGAGGATGGTGGAGAGGCGCACGATGATCTCCATGTACTTGTGCTCATTTATGCCTTTCTGTCCGCGCGTACCTTTTATTATCTTATATCCTCGCAGACTGTGGATCATGGACTCGGCTTCGGAGACGGAGAGAGGGGCAAGTCCGCTGGACACGTCCTTGAGCACTTCGACGAATATGCCGCCGAGACCGCACAGCACGATGTGGCCGAAGCGCGGCTCATACTTCGCTCCGATGAAGAGTTCGGTGCCCTTTATCATCTTCTGCACCATGACTGCCGTGGCATCAGGAATCTGCATCAGGCGGTCGATTTCCATGGCGAGGTGCTCCTTGGTGCGGATATTGAGCGATACTCCGCCCACATCGCTCTTGTGGACCGGTCCTACCACCTTTGCCACGACTGGATATCCCACCTTCTCGGCGAAGGCAAGCAGTTCCTCCTTGTCTGCTGACACGCTTTCAGGCACCATAGGTATGCCGGCGCAGGAGAATATCTCACGCACGAGATGCGGCGGGAGATAGCCTGACTCCTTTATTCCACCGATGATGTTGCGTATCTTTATCACATCGACTCCATAGAGTTCCAGCTCGGAAGGTGCCGGACTTGGGGTGTTCATGACGCGCACGAGACAGTTTGCCACGGTCACTTCGTCAGCGAAATTGACGTGTCCCTTGGCAAGGAACTCCGCCACTTCCGGTCCGGCAGTGTTCATGCTCGGCAGGATAGGGAATATCGGCTTCCTGCATTCCTGTATCTTCTTGTGGAGCACGTCGTATGCTTCGTAGAGCTGCACGAGGCCCGGACTGCCGAATATGACGAATATCGCGTCGATGTTGTCGAATTTGTTCTCGCAGTAGTCTATGGCAATGCCGAGATGCTCCGGCGTGCCGGTGGCAAGGATGTCGATAGGATTGGAGACGGCAGCGCCCGGGAAGAGCTGGGATTTCAGTTCCTCCGCCATCGGTCCTTCGAGCTTTGGCACCTGCAGTCCGCCCTTTGCCAATGCGTCGGTGAGCATTACGCCCGGTCCTCCGGCATGGGTCACGATGGCAAAGTTCTTTCCCGAGAACTTTGGCAGGGTGAAGATGCAGCCCACGGTGGTGAGTTCCTCACGGGAGAAGCAGCGCACTATGCCTGCTTTTCTGAGCAGGGCTTCCACTGCCGAGTCGCTGCTCGCGATGGCTCCGGTATGGCTGCTCGCCGCTCTTGATCCGCTCTCTGAACTGCCAGACTTGATGGCTGCGATGCGGCAGCCCTTTCGTATGAGCGAACTGGCATGGAAAAGGAGCTTGTCAGGGTCGGAGATATTCTCGATGTAGAGCAGTTTGATGTGGGAATCACGGGCAGGATCGAATGTCTCGTCCATGTGCTGCAGCACTTCCTCCACGTTTATCTGCTTGGCATTGCCTACGCTCCATACGGAATTGAACGGCAGACCTTTGCTCACGGCCGACTCAAGGATGAAGACGGCAGTGGCTCCCGAACTGGAGATGAAATCGACACCGTCGGGACGCAGCTGGGGAATCGGCTTGGTGAACACGCCGTGATACCATGAGTTCATCAGTCCGATACAGTTTGGACCGATGAGGGCGCAGCCGTATTTCTCGCATGACGCGAGGATGCGGTCTTCCATTTCCGCGCCTTCATGTGTCTCTTCTCCGAATCCGGCAGAGATGATGATGAAGGCCTTTACGCCTTTCTCGCTGGCAAGGTATTCCACGTAGTCGGGGCAATACTTTGCAGCCACGACGAGGATGGCAAGGTCTGTGGGCGGCAGGACTTTGCAGTCATTGAAAGCCTTGATGCCCTGCACCTCGTCCTCCTTAGGGTTTACGATGCGCAGAATGCCCTTGTAGCCTCCTTGCAGGATATTTCTCACTATCGCACCGCCGGGCTTGTGCTTGTTGTTTGACCCGCCGATGATGACTATACTCTCAGGGTGAAGAAGTTGGTTGTTGATCATTGTGTTTCTGGATGGTTGATGCCGATGATTCGGTATTTTAGTTATTTGTCTGCAAAAGTAATGACATTTTTTCTTTTTACCAAAGCAAATTAAGAGAAAATAATGGAGAAAATTGGGATTGTTGGTAATTTCTTTGTAATTTTGTAGCCGTAACGATTAAAATGTAATATATGCAAGAAACAAGACAAGCCCGCATATCACGCCTCCTCCAGAAGGAATTGGCAGATATTTTCCAGAGCCAGACCCGCATGATGCGCGGAGTGCTGGTCAGTGTGACCCGTGTGAAGATTTCCCCAGACCTCAGCATCTGCACCGCCTATCTGAGCGTCTTTCCTTCAGAAAAGGGCGAGGAGATACTGGAAAACATCAAGGGCAACGAGAAGTCAGTACGCTATGAGCTCGGCACCCGCGTACGCAACCAGCTGCGCATCATACCTGAGCTCCGCTTCTTCCTCGATGATTCCCTGGACTATCTGGAGAGAATCGACGGACTGCTGAAGAAATAACGAAAACCAAATGAAGAACAAAAGGTACCCTCATGTCCATCTGTGAGGGGGAGGCCGGGCATTCAGTGACTACCTTCCCCTCACACATGGGCACAAGAGGGAACCTTATTTTTAGCAAAAATGAACATAGGTTTCCTTTTCGCCCGCCGTTACCTTTTCTCCAAGAAGAGCACTAACGTGATAAATATCATATCTTTCATCTCCATAGTCGGTGTCATGGTGGCAACGATGGCTCTGGTGGTGGTGCTCAGTGTGTTCAATGGATTCCACGATATGGTGGCAGGATTCTTCACTCAGTTTGACCCTCAGATAGCTGTGGTGCCAGCTAACGGGAAGTATGCACCCGCTGACGACCCTGCACTCGTGAAGATAAAGCAGATGCCGGAGGTGGCTGTGGCTACGGAAAGCGTCGAGGACCAGGCACTTGCCGTCTATGGAGACCATCAGGCGATGGTGGTGATAAAGGGCGTGGATGACAATTTCTCACAGCTCACACATATCAATGACATACTCTTCGGCTCCGGTTCCTTCGAACTGTCAGCCGCTGACCTGCAATACGGAGTGATAGGAATACGCCTCACGCAGACTCTCGGCATAGGCGCAAGCTGGGACGGTTACCTCAACATATACGCTCCGCGGCGTGAAGGACAGCTCGACCTGAGCAATCCTATGGATGGTTTTGTGGCCGATTCGCTGCTCTCTCCAGGTGTAGTGTTCTGCGTCAACCAGTCGAAATACGACAAGAACTACATCCTCACATCCAATCATTTTGCCCGCAATCTCTTCGGATGCGACGGTGAACTGACCAGTCTGGAGATACGACTCAAGCCCGGAACCGACCTGAATGCAGTGAAAGAGCGGATGCGCGACGTGGCAGGTGACAAATTCAAGGTGCTCGACCGCTTCGAACAGCAGGCTGATACCTTCTCAGTCATGCAGATAGAGAAGTTCATGGCTTACATATTCCTCACGTTTATCCTCGTGGTGGCTTGCTTCAACATCATCGGCAGCCTCTCGATGCTTATCATCGACAAGAGCAATGACGTGGAGACATTGCGCTGTCTTGGCGCTACAGACCGTCAGATTTCCAATATCTTCATGTTTGAAGGCAGGATGATAGCGTTCATCGGTGCCGTCGCTGGCGTGCTGATCGGACTGCTTCTCTGCTGGCTTCAGCAGCAGTTTGGTATAGTAAGCCTTGGCGGCAGCAGCGGAAATTTCATCGTCGATGCCTATCCTGTCAGCGTCCACTACGGCGATGTAGCCATCGTTTTCTTCACCGTCATAGCCGTAGGATGGATTGCAGTCTGGTATCCGGTGCGCTATATGAGCCGGAGACTGCTGAAATAGTCTGTTGTTTAGTGGTCTTGTTGCCTTGTTGTTTTGTTAATAGTCTGTGGTTTTGTGGTCTTGTTGCCTTGCTGTATGGTGGCTTGCCTCGATTGACCGCCACTGTGCCAACGGCTTTTACCGTTGGTTACCAACATGACAACCAGGCCACGAAGCTCTATTTCATCATCTTCACACACCTCCGTCCATCAGGAAAGACGAGGATGTTAAGACCCTTCTGCAGGGCTTTGAGTCGCCTTCCATCGGGTGAAAAGATGGAGACAGCATCGTGACTGGACTGTGATGACATGGAGAAAGACGGCTGCGACGACATGGATGGAGAAGATATTCCGGTGGGATTGTCTTCTCCATTCTTTATTGTGACGGTGGTATAGGTCTGCGATGCGGGCATATCCACAGGCATCCAGTCCTTGTCACTGTATCTGTTTACCGGACGACAGACAGGCACCACGCGGTAAACGCCATTGTAATTCAAGTCCCTTCTGGTGTCGATGCAAAGGGATTTGGGGGTATTGAAACTGCTTCCCGGCGTAAGGTCACAGCGTCCAATGCTCTTGTATATGCGGTCTCCAGTATTCTTTTCTTCATACATGAGACCGTAAGAGAACTTGTCATAACTGGCACTGAGATTATAGAACGGCACCATCACATACACAGTTTTTTCCCTGCCGCCCTCTCTGTCTATCGTATAATAAGCGTTATGTCCCTGCGATGGCGACATGGTGCTGTTGCAATAGTATGTGCCTGATGCGCTGATGTGCAGCCTTTCCTCGCCTCCTTCGTCCTTTTTCAGTCCGACAATGGCAAGCTGGCTGTCGCTGAAAGCACGTCCACCTTCACTCTCTATCCTCAGCGCATCAGTGCCGGAAAGGGCAAAATAGCCGTCTGCATAGCCGTCCCAGCCCCAATTTATCGCGAAGCAATGCACCTCTGCATCATATCCATGCACCACGAAGGCATGGCCCTCACCATTCGATTTGCCACTGTAGAGCACGGGACGACCCGCTTCCAGTTCCGCGTAGATCATTCTTTCCCAGTCATTATCCTTGTAGCAGGCACGGTTTTCCACGCTTACAGCCTTGTCATAACCGAAATATCGCGCCGCAGCAAGGGCAGGTTTGGTGACAGATGAATTGGAGACAGTCATGCCATAGTCCATGTTCATCGCCACTCCAGCGTGGTAAATCAGTCGGGAAACAGCCTCAGCCTCATCCTGCGAGTATTCTCCAGCCTTGTATTCATCGCGCATCAAGGCGAAATCATAGTTTGCCGAACCGAAGTTTGCACTGAAAGAACGCATTCCGAGTCCGGTGATGTCTATGCTGTAACTGTTTGAACCCTGCCCTTTCGCATACTCATGAAAACGCATTATCTGTGCCAAAGCCGTGGCATTGCAGCCCGTATAGAGCCTTGCATCGGGCAACAAGACGTTGTAAGGCACTCCTTGTCCCCACTTTGTCTTCATCATAGGGGTGATGCTCTCCATCGTTTCTCCATCCTCCATCATGGCGGAAGCATTGCTTTCTGCCTTTGCAGCCGCCGTGATAGCACTGGAATAGCATCGCAGAAGGTCATCCAAGCCTTGCGGAATGCTGTCAGGACGGAACGCTCCCTGCGTGGAATAAGCCAGCACTTCGCGCGCCACCTCATTGCCGCCGATGATTATAAAGCCGCCTTCAGGCACGTTGAATATGTAGTATGACGTCACTCCATCCGAGTCTTTGCGGCATACCAACGGCAATGGTGCGACAGCATCTCCACCTTTTGCCAACGCTTTTGCCTTGGCAGATTGATGGAAGTGCTTCCGCAACACGTCATCAGCCTTATGCCTTGCGGTCTCAATAGTGACGTTCTGCGCCATAGCGGATGCAGTGAATGCTATATATATAAATAAGGTGTAGAGTATCTTCTTCATAGGATAGTAGAAGTAGGGCTTGATAGAAACGGAAGCAGAGCTTCGGAAAAACGGAAAGGGGACTGTGGGAAAAATGAATTGATGCTTGGCAGAAACCAGAGCAGAGTTTGGCAGAAACGAAAGAAAGTGGAAAACGCTCATAGGGCTTTCCACTTTCCTTGTTATTTCAAATCATCGCTGTCAAGCTGACAACTGATGGTTATTACTCAGCGATACAGATGGTAACGCGGTTCTGGTCGTTATCAGCGAAAGGCTGAACGGTGTCACCCTTAGAGTTGATAGTGATACGGCTGCTTGGTACGTTGTACTTCTCCTCAAGGATAGAAGCGATCTTGTTGGCACGCTTCTCAGCGATCATAGCGTTGTACTTAGCAGTACCGGTGCCCTTGTCAGCGTAACCGCAGATGTCAACCTTAGCCTTTGGATACTTGTTGAGGTACTCTGAGAGACCGTCGAGCTTAGCGAGCTCAGACTCAACAGGGATAAACTTGTTGATCTTGAAGAAGATGTCGCAGCGATAAGGCTCAATCTTCTCTTCTGCAACTACTGGAGCAGGAGCAGGCTTCTCAACAACTGCAGGAGCAGGAGCAGGAGCTGGTTCTGGAGCAGGGATGACAGTCTTGGTGTAAGTGTCACCGAGAGCAATCTTCACACCAGCGAGAGCGTTGAAGTACCAGTCAGCGTTGTCAGCGTGCTTACCGTTGTAGTGGTCAGAGAGGATGTTAGCCATGCACTCAAGGTTGAGGCTAACGCGCTTTGAAACCTGGAAGTCGAAGTCGAGACCGAAGCGTCCTACAGGGCGAACCTTTGTGTCGTCATAGTAGTGGCTCATCACGAGAGGCTTAGCATTGTGGATATCCTTAGCGTCATCACCGAGACCGCTTGCGATGTTAACGCCACCACCAGCGATGAGGTTCATAGTGAATACGCGCTCTGGGTTCCAACCTGCGATAGCGTTGATGATGTTGAACTTAACGTCAACAGCAGGAGCGAAATAGTTGTAAGAGAAAGTCTTGTGAGGAAGACCTACTGCTTCAGCAGAACCTTCCTTCCATCCGCCCTTGCTCTGCCATGCGTTAACGCCGAGACGAACAGCCCAAACAGGGTTGAACTGATAGCCGAGAGCAATCTGGGCATTAGGAGAAACGAGGTCGAAGAACTTAGCCTCACCGAGTGTGTGCTGTGCACCAGCCTGCAACTGGAGGAACCAATGGCTGTTGTAGTTGTACTCAACCTTGTCCTGTGCCTCCTGTGCATTAGCAGAAACGGCCATAATAGCGGTCATTGCTGCGAGAAGCATTTTCTTAAATTTCATAATTGTACAATTTTTTGGTTATAATACTTTAGTTTTATTTCCATGCTATCATATACTGTAATGTAAGTAGATTCATTGTTTTCGCGCATTCATCATCAGATGATTACAGTACATAATTTGTCTGCAAAGTTAAGAAAATATCCTAAATGCGCAAAATAAAATGCGACTTATTTTAGCAGAAACCGCCTTTTCTCCTCATTTTGAGCAGTAAAATGTATTTTTTTCCTGAAAAGTTTTCAAGTTAGACTATTTTTTCTTACTTTTGCATTCGGAACGTAATCATTACCTTATGTTTCCCCTATACTGCTATTAACACGATTACAATAACTACTAAACAAAAAAAACATGAAAAAGTTTTTTACTCTATTGGCAACACTTGTTGCCTGTATTACAGTAAATGCGGCAGAATGGTCTATCGTCTTTTCTGAAATAGGCAGTGCTAACAATCTTGCAGACAAGACAGGCGCTGTAATATCTTCTGCAGTATCAAACGGAATGGGTACTGTAACTCTCG
>OCLD01000213.1_pt1 | contig 15557 bp, 12 predicted proteins | sample 1495911 | NCBI WGS metagenome assembly OCLD01 (sample SAMN03418271, study PRJEB22391) | human gut metagenome | biome: human-gut; feature: organic feature; material: feces | host: Homo sapiens | place: Tanzania | collected 2013-01
ACTGCTGATATGATGAACGGAGGCAGCATCGTCGGTTGCAGTGCGGGAAGAGGCTACGGAGGAGGCGTATTTCTGAAAGGAAAAAATGCGCAATTTACAATGAATGGGGACGCTGCCATTCTGGGCTGCATATCAGAAAGTGGAGCAGGTGTGTGTGTTGATGTTGACGGAGCTTTCACCATGAACGCGGGAAAAATCGAAAATTGTTTGAGTAAAGAAGCTGGAGAAAGAGGCGGCGGCGTTTGGCTTTGGGAGAAGGCAAGTTTTCGGATGAATGGCGGAGAGATTAAGAATTGTAAGCTCACAGGAACTTTATCCAGAGGCGGCGGTGTAGCAGTTGAAAGAGAGTGCTCTTTTGTAATGATGGGTGGCAGTATCAGCGGATGCGAGGCATGGTCAGGAGGAGGGGTTTTCATTTCAAATTTTGGAACTTTTCTGATGGGCGGAAATGCATGCATAAGCGACTGTCAGGCAGACAAACGTGCAAATGGAGTGGATAGTAATTCTGAGTTTAATTTTACAATATGTGACAATGCATTTATAAAAGGAAGTGTTAAAAATGAGGGTATTCTAAATGCAGATGGAGGCAGCATAGAGGGAGATGTCAATAATAATTCGGAATATGCGAAGATTACCGGTACAGGAGCGGGAAGTACAGAATTTAAGAATGGAACGGTAACAAATACAGGAATAATTGAAAAAGGCGTATTTAGTAGTAATGTGACAAATGGGGTGGATAGTGATGGCACCGGAACCATTAACGGTGGTATATTTAAGGGCAGCGTTGTAAATCAGGAAGGTGCTTTAATTTATGGTGGTGATTTCACTCAGGCTGGATTGACAGGTTATCTTGCAATCACATTTGATCCAAATAACGGGGGAGGACAAAGTACACAGAAGGTTGATTTGAGTGGGAACCGGAAATTAACAGAACCTGATCCTTCTCCGGTTAAACAGGATCGTACTATGGCAGGCTGGTACTATACAAAGAATGGTGTCGAAACAAAGTGGGATTTTATAAATGATACAGTCCAATATACCATGACATTGAAGGCTGGATGGGGCTACCAGATTGATGCAGCTGCAAATCCCGCAACAGGCGGAAAAGTCGATGGTGTAGGAGTACATATTGAAAATACTTCTGTTACACTGAATTCGAAAGCCAATTTCGGATACAGGTTCGTGAAATGGACCGAGGGCGGCATTGAGGTAAGTAATGATGTAAATTATACGTTTATTGCTATGTCAAACAGAAATCTGGTTGCTGTATTTGAAAAGGAGAAGCAGACACCAACGGCGCCGGAGACTGAAGCAGCAGGCGGCAGTCATGCACAGGACAATTCCGGTAGTAACAGTTATATAGCGGACTCTGAAACAGGAGAAAGCACCGGTTCAGGCAGTACAGCTCCGGTGATCTATCCGACACTCACTTTTGATACCTGTGGTGGAAGCAGTATCAAGCAAGTTCGTGCGTTCGAAGGACATACGATCTATCTTTCCGGCTACCTCCCAACCCGTGAAGGCTATCAATTTAGCGGCTGGTATGCGGATCAGAATCTGAGACAGCCCGTTACGGAGATCCGGCTGAATGGAAACCGGACGGTTTATGCAGGCTGGATAAAGCAGGCAGAGCAGGCTGGTGAAAGCTCCAAACCAAAGGCAGCTCCGGCACAGCTTATAGTGAATGATAACGAAAAGACCGCAAATAAAGACAGCAGTCAGCCTCTTATCGAAGATTATGAGCCGGGTTCGACGGACACATCGGAGGATCAGATTACAGAAGATCAGGCCACAGAAGGTCAAAGCACGGAGGATACCGGGGATAATCAGAAACCGGCAGTGGATAACAGTTCCACGGGCAATGATTCAAAGCCGGATGACAGTGCTGATCTGGCGCCGGAGAAAACCCCCGGCAATAATGTGGGAATTCTGATTGCCTGTGCTTTTGCAGGCACCGCATTGATTGGAGTTATCATATATATCATATATCGGAAGGGAAATAAAGGCAGAAGGCTATAGAAACTGTAAAACCATAATATTGCGAAATGTATGTTCACAAAAAGTGGTCACAGAAAGTTCACAAAAAAATTAGCACTCACCTCTTGACAGTGCTAATAATAGGTGTTATATTACATTTAGAACAAAGGAAAGGAGATCAATCAGAAGAGATCTTCTGAAAGGAAGTTCCATTCCGATGAATCAAAATCCTTCGTTCCGTAATAATAACAATAAGACATAGGTTTCATGAGCAGTGTGCAGAGGTTGCACAGCTGTTGGTGTCAAGAGAATGGAGGAATGACTTATGATGATGCCTAGTGTATTTGGTAGAGATATTTTTGATGACTTTATGGATGGATTTGCATTTCCGGATGTAAGCAAGGAACTGTATGGTAAACATGCAAAGAACGTAATGAAGACCGATGTCCGTGAACTGGACAACGGATATGAAATTATCGTAGATCTGCCTGGTTTCAAGAAAGATGAGATCGAGGTTCAGCTGGAAGATGGTTACTTAACCATTTCCGCAGCTAAGGGTCTTGATAAGGATGAAACCGATAAGAAGGGTAACTATATTCGTCAGGAGCGTTACACCGGTTCGATGAGCCGTAGCTTCTATGTCGGTGACGGTATTTCCGAAGACGACATTCATGGTAAATTCGAAAATGGTATCCTGCAGTTGGATGTTCCTAAGAAGGAAGCCAAGGCAGTTGAAACCAGGAAACGGATTTCCATTGAAGGATAACAGGAACGATCAGGTTCCTGAAGCAATATAAGGGATAATGAGACAGGGGTGTCCTCGAAGGAGGGCACCCCTGTTTGTGCAGAGCATTTAGTGCAAGTCAATCATAGACGTTCTTTTATAATATGGTGTCGTTTTATGACGGTACAGCATCAATAGTCCACGGACGCACAATTCTGTTGCCATGGCAATCCACACGCCTTGAAGTCCAAGAGGACCGACCAGAAGCAGAGCCAGTCCGATTCGCACGATCCAGATGCTTCCGAGGTTCATCAGGCTTGGGACAAAGGTATCTCCGGTGCCACGCAAAGCACCGGCAGCGACGATAGAGACTCCGTACAGAGGCTCTGCCAGCAGCCCAATTCGCAGAACCTGTGCTGCAAGCTGACGGACATTGGGATCGGGAGTAAGCACCCGGAAGACAAAAGGACACAGGAACATCATCAGAAGTCCTGTCAGTCCCATAAAAACAGCCCCCATAACCGTACAGATGATCCCATACCGCCGGGCAAGGGTCTCTTCCTTCGCCCCGATACTTCTTCCAACCAAAGTGGTAGCGGCAGATCCGATTCCGTATCCCGGCATGTAGCAGAAGCTTTCAGCAGTGATGGCAAAGGAATGGGCAGCAATTGCAATCGCACCCAAAGGAGCAATGATGGTAGTTGATACGACCTGTGCTCCGCTCATGGCGATTTCCTGAACAGCGACGGGAGTCCCGATTTTCAATGCTTTCTGTAAAATATTCCGTTCGAAGCATCCCTTTTCCTTACGATGCAGAGAAAGGGTAGGATTGCAGAAGTAGCAGCGCCATGCCATCGTCAGACTGATTACGGCGCAGGCAAGCGCTGTTCCCATACCGGCGCCCATAACGCCAAAGTGCGGAATCAGCAGAGCGTTGAAAACTACATCGAGAACGCACATGGCAGCATTTAAGATACTTGGTGTCACCATATCCCCACTGCATTGCAGAAAGGCAGAGGACAGGGAATTTAGCTGCGAAAAGGGAATCATCAGTGCAAACACCAGAAAATAAGCAGAGGCATCCCGGATAATATCCTCACCGCCGCCCAGCCAGGTGGGAAGATGCGGACTTAATAAAATTCCGGTCAGACACAAAATTCCCGACAGGCAAAAAGCAGTAAGCAGACCGTGACGCTCCACGTTGCGGGCTTCTTTTTCCTCACCGGCACCGATGTGGTGGGCAACCTGTACCGAAAATCCGGCAGAAACCGCGTAAGTAACGCCGCCAAAGAGCCACGTTGTTGTAGAAACAAGCCCGATGGAGGCAGAAGCATTGGCACCCAGTGCGCCGACCATGGCAGAGTCAATGTATTGCATCACAATCGTGGTAATCTGTGTCAGAATGGCGGGAAGACTCAGCTTCCATACCTGTAAAATATGTTGTTTCAGTTCAGAATGATTCTGTTTCATAAGTATTGTAAAACCGTTGCTATACAGCATTCCTTTTGGTCATAAGGTATCTTCGTTATCTGAAGCCTGTCATAAAGATAGTTACAGGATTATGTATGGAAACCCCGTTCTTCGACCGTATCATATCCCCACAGGCATGTCAAGATATGAGGGGATACATATCATTTCCTGAATTCTTCCTTATTTTACACTCTCAAGTCATATGGATAGAAAACACAAACTTTTCACAAAATCTTTGTTCTTTTATCACATTTTCCCAATACAGTGTTATCAGACCAAATTTGTAAAGGAGGCTTTTCGATTGATTGAAGTAGAAAATCTGACAAAAGTGTATGGAAAGCATATGGCACTTGATCATGTGACTTTTCAACTGGATGAGGGAAAGATTTATGGATTCTTAGGTCCCAATGGTGCAGGAAAAAGTACGACCATGAATATCATGACCGGCTATATTGCACCATCGGAGGGGACGGTGAGGATCAATGGGTTTGATATGATGAAGGATGCACAGGAGGCCAAGCAGTGTATTGGCTATCTGCCGGAGATTCCGCCGGTTTATCCGGATATGACGGTGGAGGAGTTCCTGACCTTTGCGGCAGAAATTAAGAAGATCCAGAAGCAGGATCGGAAGACGCAGATGGAAGAGGTCATGCAGATGACCGGCATTGCAGATATGGGACACCGTCTGATCCGCAATTTGTCAAAGGGTTATCGGCAGAGAGTCGGCTTTGCGCAGGCGATTCTGGGATATCCGGACATCATTATTCTGGATGAGCCTACGGTTGGACTGGATCCGAAGCAGATTATTGAAATCCGTGAGCTCATCCGGAAGCTGGGGGAAAAGCACACGGTGATTTTAAGCTCCCACATTTTGTCCGAGGTACAGGCGGTCTGTGATGAGATTATGATTATTTCGAAAGGAAAAATGGTGGCAAGAGGCACCTCCGAAGAGCTGATTCATCAGATGGAAAAGGATGTTTTACTGGAGCTGGAGATCGAGGGCACGCCACAGGAGCTTACGGAACTGCTTCAGCGGTTTGAAAAAGTGGAATCCTTCGAACTGGTTGAGGGAGAGCATCCGGAGATCACGAAGGTAAGGATTCACACTTCGGCAGAAAACGACATCCGCCGCGATCTGTTCTTTGCGCTTGCCGATGCCCGAATGCCGATCCTGTCGCTTTGCCGTAAAGAGGATTCACTGGAAGAGGCATTCCTTGAACTGACAGGGGAGGCTGCTGTGAAGGAGACTCTGGAGCAGGAAAAATCGGGAAAGGCAGGTTCCTTTTTACATAGGAAGAAAAAAGAAAACGATTCGGTTGATTTTGGAAAAATGACAGATCATGACAGAGAAGATCAGGAGCCGGAAAAACAGGAAGACGTACAGGGAGGTGAGGAAGATGCTGGCAATTTATAAAAAGGAATTGAGGTCTTATTTTCATTCTTTTGTAGGACCGTTGTTTATTGGTGTGACGTTGTTTTTATTTGGTATTTATTTTACGGCGTATGATCTGTTTATGGGTTATCCCAATATTGGATATGCGCTGTCGGCAGTCATTTTCCTGTTCTTTTTCAGTGTCCCGGTGCTGTCCATGCGGATTCTCGCCGAGGAGCGGAAGCAGAAAACAGATCAGTTTTTGTTAACAGCACCGATCCGGGTTTCAGATATTGTGTTGGGTAAGTTTTATGCATTGTCCACATTGCTTTTTATTCCGGTTGCGATTATCGGTATTTATCCTCTGGTTCTGAGTGCGTTTGGTGAGATTTCTTTAACGGAATCCTATCTGGCAGTCGGGGCATTTTTCCTTTACGGTCTTGCCTGTATTGCAATTGGAGAATTTGTATCCTCCATTACGGAAAGCCAGATGATCGCAGCAATTATTTCCTTCGGCATTCTGTTTGCAGGTTATGTAATGAATGCAATCTGCAACATGATTTCCTCTACGGGAAACTGGCTGACAAAGCTTCTTTCAGCATTTGATATGTCGGGAAGATTTGATGAGCTCATGGACGGAAGTCTTTCGCTAGCAAGCTGTGTATACTTTTTAAGTGTCATTCTGATGTTCCTGATTTTTACGGAGCAGTCCATTCAGAAGCGGCGCTATCATGTTTCAAAAAAGAATTTCAGCCTCAGTGCCTACAGTTCTACCGTAATTGCCGGAAGCATTGCCGCTGTGGTGATCTTAAATCTGATTGTTGCAGAGCTTCCTGGCCGGTATACTGTTTTTGACCTGACTGCAAACAAGCTGTATTCGCTTACGGACGATACGAAGGAGCTGGTAAGTAATATTGGCGAAGATGTCACGATTTATGTCCTTGCCAATGAAAATCAGGCAGACAGCACGTTGGCAAACACTTTGGACAGCTACGAAGGATTAAGCTCCCATGTTAAGGTGACCTATGTGGATCCGGCGGTGAACCCGAAGTTTTATACGAAGTACACAGATGGAAGCATCAGCTCGAACAGCGTGATTGTGGAAAGCAGCAAGCGCAGCCGGGTTGTGGACTACAACGATCTTTATGTTACAGAGTTTGATTATTCCACATATTCCCAGAACGTGACCGGGTATGACGCAGAGGGACAGATTACCAGCGCGATTTCTTATGTGCTGTCAGAGGATATGCCTAAGCTTTATATGGTGACCGGACATGGCGAGCTCGAACTGGACGCTGCCTTTACGGACATCCTGCAAAAGGCGAACATCGATACGCAGACGATCAATCTGATGGATTATGATGCAGTTCCGGAGGATGCGGTGGCTGTATTTGTGAATGAACCGACTGAGGATTTGTCTTCGGATGATGCACAGAAGATTTTGAATTATCTGAACAACGGTGGTGATATTTTTATTAATACGGCCTATACCGGAAAGGATATGCCGAATCTGAATAAGCTGCTTGATTTCTACGGGGTGCAGGTTTCCAAAGGACTCATCATCGAGACGGCGTCAGACAGCTATTATCAGGATCCGTTTTATCTTCTTCCCTCGGTCGAATACGATACAGTCACATCGGATATTTATTCCGGTAATTCCTATATTTTCGCACCGTATTGTCAGGGCTTAACCTTTACGGAAAAAGAGGATGTGGAAGTGACTCCGTTGCTTGCGTCATCAGAGGAGAGCTATGTGCGGGAGGATATCGAAAACAGTACCAGCTATGATAAACAGGAGGGTGATGTGGATGGACCATTCTACATCGGATTATCCTGTACAGCACAGATAACAGACGGAACCCCGGATGAACAGGAGACGGATGAGCTTAGTGAAACAGATGTGTCTTCGGGTGATGCAGCAGATAATGAGTCAGCTGCAATGATCTTTTCCTGTGAGAATCTGTTTACGCAGGAAGCCGATTCCATGGTTGCCGGAACGAACCAGAAGCTGTTCTCCGGAGTGCTGCAGGTATTCGGAACGGAAGAAGGAGAAAGCAGCAGTGTGGTTATCCCGGTAAAGAATTATGAGGTAGAATACCTCACGGTTCCCCAAAGCTGGATTTCAGTGCTGGCGCTGGTGACCGTTATTGTGATTCCGTTTGGATTCATTGTTATAGGCTTCGTGATCTGGTTCCGAAGGAGAAAGCTGTAAGAAAGCAGGTGACCGAGAATGAACAGGAAAAGTAAGAGAAACTTAATTGTGCTGCTGATACTCATTGTGGTGCTGCTGGTGATCTTCCTCTTCCTTAAAAAGAATGAGGATGCAGATTTCATGCAGGAAGAGGCCGGCACCACAGAGGAAAGTGTGCCGGTGGTCAGTATCAATAAAGAGGAAGTAACGGATATGGAGTTTATCCGCAGCGATGGTGGCTCATTTACCCTGCATAGGCAGGAGGATACCTGGAATTATCTGGAAGAGGCTGTCATAGATACGAGCGAAGCCACCGCCGGAAAGATCACTGAGGCTGCAGCTGAAGATGACACCGAAGATACCACGGAGGACACTGCCCAGGGTGCAGACGGGGAAAATGCAGAAACCATCAGACAGGTTAATCAGGATACGGTATCTGCGTACCTGGACGATATCTGTGCATTTACGGCAAAGCAGGAAATTACCGATGTGACGGATTATTCGGATTATGGAATCAGTGACGAATCCGATACTGTCACCTTACAGCTTGCCAATGATCTGTATGTATTCCGGATCGGAGATTACAATTCCCTCGCAGGCGGATATTATCTTACGGTCAATGACGGCAGCAGTGTTTACCTGATTGACAGCAGTACCTATTATCTGCTGCATAAGGATTCTTCCTATTTTGAAGCGGCGGATGAGGAAGAGAGCACGGAAGCCACAGATCAGGAATAACTCAGATCAGGAATAACTCAGAGCGGGAAGCTCTACTGCGATGGTGGTGCCCTGCTTTGAGCTTTCCGCTACCCGGACGGAACCGCCATGGAGGTCTGCGATTTCCCATACCAGAGAAAGCCCCAGCCCTGCACCGCCGTATTCCCGGCTGCGGGATTTGTCTACCCGGAAAAAGGGCTGGAAGATACTCCGCTGAAACTCTGCAGGGATACCGCATCCGGTGTCTGTCACATAAATGTGGATATTCGTATCCTCCCGGGTTACACAAACCCGGACGGAACCGTTTGTGCGGTTGTACTTGATGGCATTTTCTGTCAGGTTAAAGAGCAGCCGGTAGATTAAGGCATCGCTGCCAGTCATGACACCATCGCCATCCTGCTCCAGCGTGATGCCGCGCTTCTCCGCCAATGGAGCAAGATCTGTAAAGATTTCCTCAATCATTGGAGCAAGATGGATCTGATCATTACGTGCCACCTGTTGAAGACCGCTCATTTCCAAAAGTGTCTTTGACATCTGGGTCAGACGTTCCGTCTGTTCTCCCAAAAGCCGGAGAAATTCTGCTGTTTCCGCATTGATATCGGGATGCTCTGCGGAAAACAGCTCCAGCTGGGCCTGCATGAGCGCAAGGGGGGTACACAGCTCATGGGCAGCATTACCGGTAAACTGCCGCTGGGCTGCAAAGGCCTGATTCAGCCGGTCCAGCATCTGATTAAAGGAATGACTCAGCCGGTAAAACTCCGGCAGAAGCTTTTCGTTCATTTTCATGTCTGTAAGATTGTTGATCTGTACCTTTTCTACCTGCGCAGAAAAGCTGCGTAAGGGCTTTAAGGCATGTCCACTGACAAAGTAGGCCAGAATTCCGCTCAGTACGATCACGATAGCTGTAATATACCAGTTGGTTATACAGAAGCTTTCCTGAGCGCCATAGATGATGATGGTGAGATCCTGATCCTGATCTACCGTTTCAGGATCGAAAAAGTCTGTCTCTCCCCCCGGGGTTAAGTCCTGAAGGGATTCACCGATGGAATCCATATAATGGATGCCTGACCTGCACAGCAGAAGCTCCATGGAAACACAGGCAATACCAATGAGCAGAACGGTCATGAGTGTGATACGCCATTGCAGGGATAATTTTTTCATATGGTATCACCTCCAATCAGATAGCCTTCTCCGATGCGGTTACGGATGGGATCATAGCCCAATCCGGAGCGTAGCTTTTTGCGCAGGGAAGAGATATGCACCCGGATGGAGTTACTGAAATTGTCTACACTGTTGTCCCAGACATGCTCCATCAGCTCCTCCTGACTTACCGGACGTCCCTGATGTACCATCAGGTATTCCAGAATGCCGGTTTCCTTACGTGTAAGAGACAGGCTCTGTCCCTTTACGCTGGCAGCTCTTGTACGTGTATCGAAGGTCAGAGCTCCACAGGTAAGAAGTACATCCTGCTGGGTGAACTGCCGCAGGGTCAGGCTGCGGATCCGCGCTTCCAGTTCTGCCAGATGAAAGGGCTTGGCCAGATAGTCGTTGGCTCCGGCATCCAGTCCGGCCACCTTATCCTCCACTCCACTCCGGGCAGAGAGGATCAGAACCCGCGTTTCGTGGTCAGTCTGCCGTAAAGTACGCAGTACCGTCATGCCATCTTTGCCGGGCAGGTTCAGATCAAGCAGTACCAGATCATAGTGTTCCGTATATAACAGCTCCAGTGCTTCTTCTCCATCGTGACAGAAGTCTACGCTATAGGCAAGACGGCGCAGGTCACGGACAATGGTTTCGCACAGGGCACGTTCATCTTCAATTACTAACAGGTGCATGAAAGAAGTCCTCCTTTTTATAGGATAAGAATCCTGTGATTCGAATCTGATAGAACAGTTCAGTTACATTATATCAAAGATAAATAAATTCCGCGTTAAATTTCTATTCTTAACAGAAACTTTAATTTCCATATGCTATACTGGGGTCATACCTGCAGCAGAAGGTGTAAGATAACAATGAACCTATGCCGGCAGGATGGATCATTCCTTACAGACAGTAAGGGGGATCCGCCATAAATATATTGTAGTAGAAAGGATAAGAATAACACATGAAAAAAAGAAATTTAGCCGGCAGACTGCTGGCAATACTACTTGCTGCTTTGCTGGTGCCGGCTATGACAGCCTGCAGTGCAAAGGATGGAGATCAGATGACAGAGCAGACAGAACAGACAGAGCAGAGTGAAACCGGCTCTGTCACGAGTGACGAACCGCAAAACGAAGAGGAAGCGCTTGCCCTGTACAGGGAACTGATGGAGCAGGAGAACAAAATCCTCTCAGAGAATACAGATCTCTGGGAAAAGGTGTATCTGGAGGCTGACAAGGGAATGGCCATGCTTGAGGATGGGAAAAACTACGGTGAATTTCTGCTTAAGACCATTGAAGCAGCGAAGGATCAGTTTACAGAGGAGGAGCTGAAGACGCTTCAGAGTGAGGCGGAGAAGATCAGTGAGCTTGAAAGCAGACTGACGATGCTGGAGGAAAAATACCCGGAGGTTGCCCAGAAATATCTGGATAGCGCAATGAATATGGAGGCAGACAGCGATGATGCGGACGGCGGAATGAGTATGCCGGCAGACAGTAATGGAGACGGCAATGACAGCAGTGACAATATCACGGAGACGACATCTGATGACAGCAATGCGCAGAAGTTCCCTGGCTTTGAGGGAAAGGATCTGGACGGAAATGAAGTAAAGAGCAGTGAGCTGTTTGCAGGTAATGCCGTTACGGTTGTGAATTTCTGGTTTACCACCTGTGGTCCCTGTGTGGGTGAGCTTTCAGAGCTGGATGCACTGAATAAGGAGCTTGAAGGAAAAGGAGGAGCGCTGATCGGCGTGAATGCCTTTACACTGGACGGTAATGAGAATGAAATCGCAGAAGCAAAGGATGTGCTGTCAAAGAATGGTGCAGCTTATCAGAACGTGTACTTTGCGTCTGACAGCGAGGCAGGAAAATTTACAATGAATATTTATGCCTATCCGACTACGTATGTGGTTGACCGCAACGGCAACCTGGTAGGTGATCCTATCGTAGGAGCCATCACGGAAAAGAAGCAGAAGAAGATGCTTGAGGATCTGATTGATCAGGCACTTGCAGCCGATCAGCAACAATAGTTGATAGAGCCTTACCTTTCGTGCTAAAATAGTAACGGTTCAGAGAGTAACCGCAAGCTGCAGATTGCACGGAAACAGAGGTCAAAATGCCAGAAGAAACAACACATAAGCGCCGCGTGCGTTATAAGGGAACACATCCCAGAACATTTGAAGAAAAGTATAAAGAGCATGATCCTGAGAAATATGCCGATACAGTAGCAAGGGTAATTGAGAAGGGTAGTACTCCCGCAGGAATGCATATTCCCATCATGGTAAAGGAGATCCTGGACTTCTTACAGATCCGTCCGGGACAAAAGGGACTGGATGCAACACTTGGCTACGGCGGACACACCCGGAAGATGCTGGAAAAACTGACAGAGATGTCAGGGACATCAGAGCTGACAGATGAAGTCTATATAAAGGATGACGCTCAGACAAAGGATGATTCATGGGACAATCCGGCGGACAATCCAGAGGACAATTCAAGGGATAATCCGGCGGACAACTCAGAGAATAATTCAGAGGAAGTGTTCAGAAGGAAAGCTCCAGAGGGACATCTGTATGCACTTGATGTTGATCCCATCGAAATTGTAAAGACCGGAGAACGGCTTCAAAAAGCAGGATATGGAGAAGAAATCCTTACGATTCTTCAACAGAACTTTGCCAATCTGGAAACGGTAGCCAAGGAATATGGTCCGTTTGATTTCATGCTGGCGGATCTTGGTGTGTCCTCCATGCAGATTGATGATCCGAAAAGAGGATTTTCCTATAAAGCAGACGGGCCGCTTGACCTGCGTCTTGATCCGCAGCACGGGATTCCGGCTTCACAGAGACTCCGGGAGCTTAACAGGGAGGAACTGATCGGAATGCTGGTGGAAAACTCCGATGAACCCTATGCAGAACAGATTGCATCCGAGATCTGCAAAACGTTCAAAAAGGGAGGAAGCATGGATACCACAACGGCATTACGTGAGGCTATTGAACGTGCATTGTGTTTTCTTCCGGAGAATAAAGAAAAGAAGGATATTTTAAAGAAGACCTGTCAACGTGTATTTCAGGCACTGCGTATTGATGTGAACAGTGAATTTGAAGTTCTGGAGGCGTTTCTGAATGCGCTCCCGGAGGCATTGGCTGATGGGGGAAGAGTAGCAATTCTTACGTTCCATTCCGGAGAAGACCGTCTGGTAAAAAAGGCATTCCAGCAGTACTATCGGGAAGGAATATTTGAAGAGATTGCAACAGATGTCATCCGCCCCACTGCGGAAGAATGCCGTCAGAACGGCCGTGCCCGGTCAACCAAGATGCGCTGGGCAGTCCGTGCAGGACGGTAAATTATCTGGTAACAGTACAATCATTTATTCATACAGAATAGTAATTTTATATGGCGAAGTAACCACATGAGGTAAACTACGCTGCGCGATAGCCTGGCTGGGCTGTGGCGCAGCTTTTGTTTTCACGAGATTATTTCAAGCCACTCTGTTTCTGGCGTGATCAGCAGCCATGAGATTTCCCAGAACCATTCTGTCATAAGATTTCCAGGAACCATTCTGTCATAAACTTTGCAGGAATCATTCTGCCATAAGAATTGCAGGAGCCATTCTGTCATAAACTTTGCAGGAATCATTCTGCCATAAGATTTCCCGGAACCATTCTGTCATAAACTTTGCAGGAATCATTCTGCCACAAGAATTACAGGAGCCATTCTGTCATAAGATTTCCAAGAAAGATTCTTGACATAATGTATGATACACAGTATACTATATTAAAATAATAGTGTGCGACACACAATACTGTGTGATTAATATTGCATTTTAAGAAACGATGATTTGAAGGAGGAAATAGGGTGAATTGTGATGAAATTGTTTCAGGATTAATTTTGGAATTCCGAAGAGGAACACTCATCATGGTAGTGTTGGCACAACTGAATAAACCAATGTATGGATATTCACTGGTAAAGGAATTAGAGGGAAAAGGTATTCCGATAGAAGGCAACACATTATATCCTTTACTGAGAAGACTGGAGAGTCAGGGGCTGCTAAAAAGTGAATGGGAAACTGACGCAGCGAAGCCGAGAAAATATTATATCATCACGGAAGACGGGAAGCTGGTTTATAAAAAAATAAAGGCACACTGGGAAAAGTTTTCCCAGTCAGTCAATGCGCTTATGGAGGAAGAATAGATGGTAAAAAATGATTTGATCGACAGATATATTTATGCAGTTACAAAACATATGAAATCTGCCATGAAAAAGGATGTGGCAGCGGAATTAGAGACAATCATACAAGATATGCTGGAGGAACGCTGCGGGGATGTTACTCCAACTGAGCGTGATATCAAGGTTGTCCTGACGGAACTGGGAACTCCGGCTGAGCTTTCTTCGAAATATAAGGGTGAAACACAGGATTGTCTGATTGGACAGCCATATTACAGTTTATATGTGTATGTACTGAAAATTGTGACAGCCTGCGTCAGTGGGGGAATGCTGCTTGCTCAAATTATGGCAGCATTAACATCGCATACGATCTGGTATATAGCTATCTATAATACGATTGGCGGAATTTTGGGCGGTATATTGACAGGATTTGCATTTGTGACATTGCTGTTTGCTTTCTTTTATAAAAAAGGAATCAAGGTGGATGGGTTAAATGACGGAATAGATAATTTGCCGCCTGTTCCACAGAAGCGGAATAGAATTTCGAAAGCAGATGCGATTGTTGGCATTATTTTTTCGGTTATCTTTACAATTGTATTTCTTGTATGTCCACAGATTTTATGCATTGCATTTGTGAAAAACGGGGTCGATGTGTATGAACCGCTTTTTAATCTGGAATACATCAGACAAACATGGTATCTGATTCTTGCATTTGGAATTCTGGGTGTTGCAAAGGACAGTGTGAGACTTATTGATGGCAGCTATACCAAAAGAGTGATGTTTGCTACCATGATCACCAATATTATTGATGGGGTATTAACAATCATCTGGTTGTTAAATGATAAGGTTATGAATCATGAATTTTTCGATGGTATTGAGCAGCTGTTTGGAAAAGATGCAGAAGTTATTTCACAGGTTTTTATACACTTTAACATGGTATTTCTTGCAATCATCATTTTCGCGTTAACAATTGATTGCATTGAGACAGTTGTAAAAACAGTAAAATACAGTCATCAATAGGAAAAGAATTTCAGAAGGATCATAAATCTCCATTTACAAATAACAGCAGCAGATTTCCTGATTTTGAGACGGAAATTTTAGAAACTATTAAATGTAAATGGAGCTATTTTATTTAAGTGAGCCGGGTATTTTTGTATTTTCCCACATTTCTTTTGTCATAATGTTTGTATGACCAATCCGGGTCTCATTTAATAAAGGTACAGGAACGGCATCACAGGTATGATGATATTGAAAGCCAAGCTTTTCCTGTACTCTTTTTGACTTCTGGTTTCCCTCATAGTAACCGCACCAGATTGTTGTCATGCCAAGCTCCTCAAATCCTCTTCGAAGAAGCTCTCTGGCAGCCTCCGGCATATAACCTCTTCCCCAGAAGGGTTTTCCAAGCCAGTATCCAAGCTCACATTCGTCATCACGATTGGTCATGTCGGTGTGCCCGTTGAGCATTAATTCAACCGCACCGATAGCAATATTATTTCCTTTTTCGCAGACGGCATAACATTCCGGACCATGAAATACCTGCTCAATTACGTTACGGCTTTCTTCGATGCTTTGATGAGCAGGCCACCCGGCAATCGGTCCCACATCGGGATCCCTGGCATATTCAAATAAACTTTCGGCATCTTCTAAGGTCCATTTTCTTAAAATCAGACGTTTGCATGTCAGCATGAGTGATAATTCCCTTCTGATTATATAATTTCAATGATATAAGATGGCATTAGTATATCATAAGATTTTATATCATAACAGATTTTTTAAGTTGACCTTAGGTAAATGTCAACATCAACATTA
>OCLD01000226.1_pt1 | contig 15184 bp, 10 predicted proteins | sample 1495911 | NCBI WGS metagenome assembly OCLD01 (sample SAMN03418271, study PRJEB22391) | human gut metagenome | biome: human-gut; feature: organic feature; material: feces | host: Homo sapiens | place: Tanzania | collected 2013-01
GACGAGATGATGTATTGTTCTCAAGTTGCCGCATTACAAAGACATATCAAAATGGTGAAGGAACTTCACATGGACAGAAATAGGCTTGTATATGAGTAAATATATGCTTATTTTTTTTGTGGAAGCAAATAATTATGTATATTTGCATTGAAAACTTACTAACACTTGTTTAAATCAAACAAATGAGGCCATCGGCACATGCTTGTGCTGCAGGAAGTGCCCATTGTGAACTCACACAACATCTAACATACTAATTTAAACTAGCTAAAGAAAATGAAAACAAAAGTCTTATTAACTTCAATGATGCTCATCTCAGCATTAAGCATACAAGCCCAAGGCAGACGAGTGAGCTTCACTGCAGACATCCAGCGACCGCTGGATGCCGCATCGCCTACGGTATTGGAAATGCCCAAGACTCTCTTGACAGGAGCATACGGCATGGGCAACATGGACAAGGTCGACGCAGCGTTAAAAACTGGCAATCTGTCCATGATAGCCACATACACATCATCATCAGGCAAAGAATCATTCTACTTGCCATACACCATCGGTTCTGGCATAGGACATTGGTTCAACAGCACTGGAATAGCAACATCCAAGGTTGCAAACCGCCGCATCAGCGTCAAGTATGAAGATGGAGGCCGCTTGCTGGTAAGCCACAATGCAGATGCCAACATTGAAGAAGGTTCTGAATTTGTAGTAAAGGAATCGTTCGTCAGCAAGAGTGTCAAAGACACTATCACATACGTGTTTAACGTCAAGATTGGCGGAACAAAGGAAAGCATCAAAAGCAATCAGACAGCCATCGCATTCGGGCGCAGAAACTATGTGGACTCATGGACCGTGACCCCACAAGTGCGCGAGGCTGAAAACGAATGGAAGCAAGGCTACAATTTCATACAAGTCAACGCAGGCTCAAGTTTCACACTTTCTGCCACGCCAAAAGACAAGGATGCAACCGTGCGCTATTCATGGCAAGACAAATCTGGCAAGACCATAAAAGGATACAAGAGCAGCGCCGACCTGACCTTCACCAATGCCCAAGAAGCTCAGTCGGGCATGTATATCCTTAAAGTCCGCTCCACTGGCAAAGACAACAAGACAAAATGGTATTCATACAGGTATTTTGTGGATGTCCAGCCAAATCCAGGAGCTTTCTACGATTGGGAACAAAACACAGCCACATTCTCATACGATTTCCGTGATGAATATCCAGAACTGCCAGAGCCTCAGAAAATACACAAGTTCTACAAGCGTACAGCTAATGGAGGCACAGCTCCTGCTAATTACTATGCAGGCAAATGGTGGACGATATATTGGGGAGACAACCTTAACCCAGAGGTGGGAAAAGACTCTGCCACAGTATATGCGGCAGCCAAAAATATGATAGACCGCTTCGACAACGACTTTGCATATTTGCGCAATCAAATGGGCTGGCCTCCAGATGCAAGCGCACGAAATGGATACAAATCCATCATATACATCTTTGGCTCAGGACTCACCAACGACAACACATCACAAGAAGAGAAAGGCGGATACCAAAGCGCAACTCAAGCAGATGGCGCCACATGGGCATGCGTTTGGGCATCATGGTATCCATTCAGCCGCGCACGCAAGGACAAGGACTACGGAGACAACGAATGGCAAGTGGGAGCGATGGTGCACGAGGGCATCCATGCCACATTCGCCGACATGCCAGGCGTCAAAGGCTCTTCATGGTTCCATGAGGCAGGAAACACATGGGCGCAGAGCCAGATGGAAGCCCTGAAAGCAGAAGAAGCCGGCAAGGTGGAAAGCGATGACGCCACGGCAGAATGGCTCGATTCAGGACCATTCCTCGCACCATTCATGCCAATAGAATGTTATTCAGGCTGGCTGCAGGATGGCTCTTTCGGAGGCCCTCAAGCTCAGGGAGTGAATAAATACACCAGCGACGGCAAGCAAATATGCACATGGCGCAACATCCTTGGAGGCACCCAATATGCCAACTCCTTCCCTACAATACTGTCCAGCTTCGCCGGCACTGGCAGCGTGCCATGGATATGGCGCTATTGCGACTACAGAGTGCTTGAAGGCATAGGCGATTATGTTGGTGAGGAAGCAATGCGCAAGATCATACTCCAATATCGTTCACGCATGTCAATATACGACTTTGGCTACGGCTCGAAAGCATACAGAAACGCAGCCAGCAACGCCTTTGCCCAAGTCATTGGTCCAGAGTGGGAGCCTTACGATGTGAAATGCGACAAATGGGCAATGACACCATACGCACAGCCTGTCCTCAACGACAACGATGGATGGCTTGCGCCAGACACATTGACAAACCCAGGATGGAGCGGAGCTAATTTCATACCAATCCATGTGGCAGAAGACCAAGACACCGTATGTGTTGAATTCCGCCCGGAAGACACCAACATGCAGGCCCAGCTATGCTACCGCACATCAGATGGCAAGAGCTATTACAGCCAGCCTGTATACTGCGGCACAATGAAGATGGACATAACAGACCGTCCAGCCAATGGAGTCGTCATATGTGTAGTGGCCAATACAGACTATATCTATGACGACAGCAACGGCGAATGGCAGCGCTCGCATCATTGGGATTACCGCATCCGTCTCGGCAAGGGTGCCATGGCTGTGGCAGACCCTTACCAAAAGTGGTTCTTCTACGACAAAAAGATTGTCGATCCTGGATTTGACCCTACTGGCATAGAAAAAGTGGAGGACACCAATTCTGAAAAACCTCAGTCCACATATAAGGAAGGCATCTTCAACATGAACGGGCAACGGCTCACTACACCGCAAAAGGGCTTAAACATCATAAATGGCAAAAAGGTCGTTGTGATGTAACAGCAATCGCAGAGAAAAGGAATGAACCCCGAAAGTCTTGTGAACAGGCTTTCGGGGTTCATTATCATTGTCAGCATCTGCAAACTGCAAATGCCATTCTCATTGCATATTATTCATATTCCTGCCAGCTCTTGATCTGGATGTCGCCAAGACCTGTTTCACAGAATGCCTCAATGAAAGCAGAAGCAAGACGAGCATTTGTGATGAGCGGTATATTATGGTCTATGGCAGCACGACGGATGCGATAGCCATTAGTGAGCTCACGCTTAGAGTGGTTCTTAGGAATGTTGACAATGAGATCAAACTTATGGTCATGAATCATGTCCATCACATTCTCATTCTTTGAGCCTTCCTCATCTGGCCATCCCACAGGAGTGGCCTTAGCTCCGTTGTCATTGAGATACTTGGCTGTGCCTTCTGTAGCATAAACTGTGTATCCAGCCTTGACCAAAGCCTGAGCTGCATCGAGCAGGCTTGCTTTCTCCTTTGCGCCACCGCTTGAAAGCATGATGCCCTTCTCCTTTGAAGGAATCTTATAGCCTGTGGCTATGAGAGAGTTGAGAAGAGCTTCTTCAAACGTGTCGCCCATACATCCTACCTCGCCAGTGGATGACATGTCCACGCCAAGCACAGGGTCAGCATTCTGAAGGCGAGCAAATGAGAACTGCGAAGCCTTAACTCCCATGCGGTCAATGTCGAACTCGCTCTTATCAGGCTTCTGGTATGGGGCATCAAGCATAATCTTTGTGGCAGTCTCGATGAAGTTGCGCTTGAGGACCTTGCTGACAAATGGGAACGAACGTGAAGCGCGGAGGTTGCACTCAATCACCTTGATGTCGCTGCCCTTGGCAAGATACTGGATGTTGAATGGACCAGAGATGTTGAGTTCTTTGGCAATAGCGCGTGAGATGCGCTTGATCTGACGTGCCTGAGCGAATGTGATGTTCTGAGCAGGGAATACCATTGTGGCGTCACCAGAATGGACACCTGCATACTCAACATGTTCGGAGATGCCATATTCAACTATTTCACCATTCTTGGCAACACCGTCAAACTCAATCTCGTTGGTCTCAGTCATAAACTGAGATATGACGACAGGATACTCCTTGCTCACCTCCGATGCGGCTGCAAGGAAACGCTTGAGCTCATCGTCATTGTGGCAAACATTCATAGCTGCTCCTGAGAGCACATATGATGGACGGACAAGCACAGGATAGCCTACCTCGTCTATAAATCGCTGAACATCATCCATAGATGTGAGGGCACTCCACTTTGGCTGGTCGATGCCAAGCTGGTCGAGCATTGCAGAGAATTTGCCGCGATTCTCAGCGCGGTCAATTGACACAGGACTCGTTCCAAGAATTGGCACGCTCTGGCGATGAAGCTTCATAGCGAGGTTGTTAGGTATCTGGCCACCTACAGAAACAATGACGCCGCGTGGGTTCTCGAGGTCTATAACATCAAGCACACGCTCGAATGAGAGTTCGTCGAAATAGAGACGGTCACACATGTCATAGTCTGTTGACACGGTCTCAGGGTTATAGTTGATCATGATAGACTTATAACCAAGCTTGCGCGCTGTGTTGATTGCATTGACAGAGCACCAGTCGAACTCTACAGAGGAACCTATGCGGTAAGCTCCGGAGCCAAGCACGATGACAGACTTCTCATTATTATAATAGTTGACGTCGTAACCCTCCACAGCATATGTCATATAGAGGTAGTTGGTCAACTCAGGATGCTCGCTTGCAACTGTCTCTATGCGCTTCACAGCTGGCAGAATGCCAAGCTTCTTGCGATATGAACGAACAGCAAGGTTTGCCTTTTCCATATTGCCGGCAGAATCTTTCATCACGAAACGTGCTATCTGGAAGTCGGAGAAGCCCCACACCTTAGCTTGACGCATCACATCGGCCGGTATCTCTTCAATTGAATTGTATCCCTCAAGCTTGTGCTTGTAGTCTACAATATTCTTCATGCGACTGATAAACCAAGGGTCTATCTTTGTGAGCTCGTAAATGCGGTCGATAGAATAGCCCTCTTCCAAAGCCTGAGCTATAGCGAAGACACGGAGGTCTGTTGGGTTTGCAAGTTCCTCGTCAAGATTGTCAAACTTGGTGTGGTCATTGCCCACAAAACCGTGCATGCCTTGGCCAATCATGCGGAGGCCCTTTTGGATCATCTCTTCAAAAGAACGGCCGATAGACATTATTTCACCTACCGATTTCATTGAAGATCCAATCTTGCGGCTCACTCCTGCAAACTTTGTGAGGTCCCAGCGCGGTATCTTGCAAATCATGTAGTCAAGCTCTGGAGCATTATAGGCAGAGTTTGGCGTGCCCATCTCGCCAATCTGGTCGAGAGTGTAGCCAAGTGCTATCTTTGCTGCCACGAAAGCGAGTGGGTAGCCTGTAGCTTTTGATGCAAGAGCTGAAGAGCGCGAAAGACGCGCATTGATTTCGATGATACGATAGTCGTTTGTCTCAGCATTGAAAGCGTATTGGATATTGCACTCGCCCACGATATTGAGGTGGCGCACACAACGCACAGCTATTTCCTGAAGCATCTTAACCTGCTCGTCTGTGAGAGAGCAAGTAGGAGCCACCACGATAGACTCTCCTGTGTGAATGCCCAGCGGGTCGAAGTTTTCCATTGAAGCCACAGTGAAGCAACGGTCATTAGCGTCACGGATAACCTCAAACTCGATTTCCTTCCATCCCTTGAGACTTTCCTCAACGAGCACCTGAGGAGCAAAAGTGAAGGCAGACTCAGCAATGCTTTTGAATGTCTCCTCGTCAGGGCACACACCAGAACCGAGGCCGCCAAGTGCATAAGCCGAACGTATCATGATAGGGTATCCTATCTCGCGAGCTGTAGAGATGGCTTCTTCCATAGTCTCACATGCGTGTGACACAGGCACCTTGAGGTCAATCTTGTTCAGTTCCTTGACGAAGAGGTCACGGTCTTCTGTGTTCATGATAGCTTCCACGCTTGTGCCAAGCACTTCCACGCCATACTCCTTAAGAGTGCCGTTGAGGAAGAGCTCTGTGCCGCAGTTGAGAGCTGTCTGTCCGCCAAAGGCAAGCAGGATGCCGTCAGGACGCTCCTTCTTAATAATCTCGGTTACAAAAAAGGTATTGACAGGCAAGAAATAAACCTTGTCCGCAATACCTTCACTCGTTTGAATTGTTGCAACGTTAGGATTAACAAGCACCGATTTGATGCCTTCCTCACGAAGAGCCTTGAGAGCTTGACTACCTGAATAGTCGAACTCGCCAGCCTGTCCTATCTTCAGAGCGCCTGAACCAAGGACCAATACCTTCTTAAGCTGTTTCTTCATCGATATACTTTGAAACTAAAAATAATTGTTTTAATCTATTCAGCCTGCAAAGTTACGAAAAAGAATCAAAATAAATATTTCTGTTGAGGCAAAAAATATCATTCAGCACCACTTTACACTACATATTATTCAGAATTGTAAATAATACATGGCATTCAGCGTCAGATTATCACAAACAAGCCATAGCGTCGCTATGCTTTCTGTGCGTCGGCCGCAAACAGCCAGAGACATGCGCAGGCAAGAATGGACTCCTGATGAACAAGCATCAAAATCCAATGGCCTATTAGGGTTAAACCCAAATCAGGCAGTTGCCATTTGAGAGTTTCTTTCAATTGTGCACAAGGGTGCCTATGTCTTCGCCATCAATAACCTTCTTAAGGTTGCCGAGCACATCCATGTTGAACACATAGATGGGGAGGTCATTCTGCATGCACATGGCTGTGGCCGTGATGTCCATGACCTTCAGCCCCTTGGCAATAACATCGCTATATGTGATGTCGTGATATTTTGTGGCTGCAGGGTCTTTCTCCGGGTCGGCCGTGTAGACGCCATCCACACGAGTGCCCTTAAGCATCACATCTGCCTCTATCTCAATGCCTCTCAGGGATGAGCCTGTGTCGGTTGTGAAATAAGGAGAGCCTGTGCCTGCGCTCATGATGACAACCTCGCCAGCCTCCATCGCCTCTATGGCTTTCCACTTGCTGTAAAACTCGCCTATAGGTTCCATACGGATAGCTGTGAGCACCCTGTTCTTCTGTCCGATAGCGCCAAGAGCACTCGAAAGAGCAAGCGAATTGATCACCGTGGCGCACATGCCCATCTGATCTCCCTTCACGCGGTCAAAGCCTTTGCCTGCACCGCTGAGGCCGCGGAAAATGTTGCCTCCGCCAATGACTATGCCTATCTGCACACCCATCTCTGCAATCTCCTTGATCTGCTGAGCATACTGGTTGAGCCGCTCCACATTGATTCCCTGCTTCTGTTCTCCTGCCAGACTCTCTCCTGAGAGTTTAAGGAGTATTCGATTGAATTTAGCCATACTTAAATTATTTGTTTTCTTATTGAATAATACGATTTGGAAATACCGCCAAGCCTTGCCTGCACGTCATGCAGCAGCAATCATCACGCTCCCTGCATCAAACTTTTCATCATCATTCGTCAACATTGAACGAAACATGCCCACAATGAGGCTTATGCGCGTTGAAGCATCACTAACGCATAAACAGGCATGCCTGCAATTAAGGCTTGCCATTTTGCAATTCATCTGCAAATATAGTTTATCTTTAAGAGAACACAAAGACAAATGATGAGTTTTTTCCTCATTTGTGTTGTAATCTCAAATACATTCTGTATATTTGCACTAAAATTATTAACCATGAAGGGCTTGCAAAAGTCCTAATAAACAGAAATAAAAACATTCACATGAAAACATTGGAAAAAATCTTTGCTGCAAAACTGCTCGACATCAAGGCAATAAAACTTCAGCCAGAGAATCCATTCACATGGGCAAGCGGATGGAAGTCGCCTTTCTACTGTGACAACCGCAAGACACTCAGCTATCCTGAGCTCCGCAACTTCGTGAAGCTGGAGATATGCCGAGTGGTTCTCGAGAACTTCCCGAAGGTAGACGCCATTGCAGGTGTAGCCACAGGAGCCATTCCACAGGGTGCGCTCGTAGCTGACGCTCTCTGCCTCCCATTCGTATACGTGCGCAGCAAACCAAAGGATCATGGATTGGAAAATCTCATCGAAGGCGAATTGAAGCCAGGCATGAACGTGGTTGTCATTGAGGACCTCATCTCCACAGGCGGCTCATCACTCAAAGCTGTTGAAGCTATCCGCAACAACGGATGCAACGTTGTAGGCATGGTAGCAAGCTACACATACGGCTTCGACGTGGCCAAGAAGGCTTTCGAAGACGCAAAGGTCAAGCTCATCACTCTGACCAACTACGAGGCCGTGCTCGATGTTGCGCTCAAGACAGGCTACATCACAGAGAACCACGTGGGCATGCTCAACGAATGGCGAGCTAACCCAAGCCAGTGGCAAGGATAAATCTTACAGGCCGCAACTGACCGGAAAGACAAGAACGAAGAAAAACATATATATGGCAAAATACGAAAGTCAGATAAAGGCTGTGCCTTATAGCCAAAGCGCCGTGTATGCCAAGGTGTCGGATTTATCCAATTTGTCTTCTATCAAAGAACGCTTTGACGACCCCCGAGTGCAGCAGCAGATACCTGCTGACAAGATTGACGAGGTGAGAAGAAACTTGGAAAAGATGGAATGCACGCCCGACACGCTCAGCACACCAGTAGGGCCAATAGGCAACGTGTCCATACAGATTGTTGAACGCGAACCTGAGAAGTGCGTGAAGTATAAGTCGACCAACTCTCCTGTGAGCTTCAAGCTGTGGATTCAAGTGCTGCCCACAAGCGACACCGCAAGCAAGATAAAGGTGACCATCGATGCCGACATCAACTTCTTCATGAAGCAGGTGCTCGACAAACCTCTCAAGGAAGGAGTAAACAAGTTTGCCGACATCCTTTCGATGATTCCTTATGAATAATAAATGACATAAGAACTAAACCAAACGCGGGGAATAGGGAAATGGGCATCGCAATACTGCAATGAAGATGGCCCAATGCCCCATTCTCCGTCTTTTTCATAAAAAGACAAGATGGAAAAACTCTGGACTAAAAACGTATCCATGACCCAGGAGATAGAGAAATTCACCATAGGCAAAGACCGTGAAATGGACCTCTACCTCGCCAAATATGACGTGCTCGGATCTATGGCACACATCACAATGCTTGAATCTATCGGACTGCTCAAAGCCGATGAGCTGAAGGCGTTGCTCGCAGAACTGAAAGGCATCTATGCCCAAGCTGAGAAGGGAGAATTTGTGATCGAAGACGGCGTGGAAGATGTGCATTCCCAAGTCGAGATGATTCTCACCCGCAAACTTGGCGACATCGGCAAGAAAATACATTCAGGCCGAAGCCGCAACGACCAGGTCCTGGTAGACCTCAAACTGTTTATCCGTGACCAGATAAAGGATATTGCAGCCTTGGTGAAAAATCTATTTGACGAACTCATAACGCAGTCAAACAAATACAAAGATGTGCTCATGCCTGGCTACACGCACCTGCAAGTGGCAATGCCAAGCAGCTTTGGCCTCTGGTTCGGAGCATACGCCGAAGGCTTGGTGGACGACATGCAATATCTGCTGGCCGCATGGAAGATAACAAACCGCAACCCTCTTGGCTCTGCTGCAGGATATGGTAGCAGCTTCCCACTCAACCGCCAGATGACCACAGATCTTCTGGGATTCGACTCGATGGACTACAACGTCGTATATGCCCAGATGGGACGCGGCAAGACTGAACGCAATGTGGCCTTCTCCATGGCAAGCATAGCAGGCACACTCGCCAAGCTTGCTTACGATGCCTGCATGTTCAATTCACAGAACTTCAACTTCGTGAAGCTGCCTGTCGATTGCACAACAGGATCAAGCATCATGCCACACAAGAAGAATCCCGACGTGTTTGAGTTGACCCGCGCCAAGTGCAACAAGCTACAGGCTCTGCCCGTGACTGTCACGATGATAATGAACAATCTTCCTGTCGGCTATTTCCGTGACCTTCAAATCATCAAGGAAGCATTCCTTCCAGCCTTCGACGAACTGAAAGATTGCCTGCAGATGGCGGCTTACATCATCAACAAGATGAAAGTGAACGAGCACATACTCGACAACAGTATATACGACCCTATGTTCTCCGTAGAAGAAGTGAACCGCCTTGCTAAAGAAGGCATGCCATTCCGCGACGCATACAAGAAAGTGGGACTCGACATAGAGGCTGGCAATTTCACGCCAAACAAAGATATCCATCACACGCATGAGGGGTCTATCGGCAATCTGTGCAACGACAAGATCCAGGCTCTGATGGATGACGTCATAGCTGGATTCAAGTTTGACAAGATGGAGAAGGCCATAGGCGACCTCCTGGCATAAGATGCTGCACCAAGCTGGAGTCCATACATATATATAAAACGCCAAGAGCAGCTTCTCTTGGCTAATTATCATCAAGGGCATGATTTACAACTATTGCGGCCACTCTGGCATTCAACTGCCAGTCCTTTCTTTGGGGCTATGGCACAACTTCGGTTCTGTAGACGACTTCATCACAGCTACACAGATGATGATAGCAGCTTTCGATGCAGGCATCTGCCATTTCGACCTTGCCAACAATTATGGCCCCGAACCAGGATCGGCAGAAACCAACTTCGGCAAAATACTGAAGGACAACCTCGCCAGCCACAGAGACGAGATGTTCATATCTTCAAAGGCTGGACACGAGATGTGGCCAGGCGTGTATGGCGGCAACAGCAGCAGGAAAAACCTCATAGCAAGTTGCGACCAGAGCCTCAAGCGCACTGGCCTCGAATATTTCGACGTCTTCTACAGCCACCGACACGATGGCACAACACCTGTAGAAGAGACCATGCAGGCCTTAATAGACATTGTGCGCCAAGGCAAGGCCCTGTATGTGGGAATATCCAAATATCCTCCCGAACTCCAGCAGAAATGCTATGACATCCTCAACGAGGCTCATGTGCCATGCCTCCTTTCACAATACCGCTGTTCGATGTTTGACCCTAAAGCTAAAAAAGCCAATTTTCAGATAGCGGCAGACAATGGCAGCGGTGTGATATGCTTCTCACCTTTGGCACAAGGCCTGCTGACAGGCAAGTATGACAATGGCATTCCTGAAGGAAGCCGCGCGGCACGCAGCACAGGCTTTCTGAAGGAGAGCCAGGTGACGCACGAGCGTGTGAAGGCTGTGAAGCAATTGGCTGCGATAGCACGCGAGCGTGGGCAGTCGATAGCCCAAATGGCTTTGGCATGGGTGTTGGCAGACAAGCGTGTGACAAGCTGCATCATCGGCACATCATCTGTAGCGCAACTGGAAAGCAACCTCATCACACTTGACAACATGGATTTCAGCGAGGAAGAAATGCGCAGGATCGACTCCATCATCAACGACCCTGCACTTTTCTTCGAATTGGCGCAAGCTAAGTTATCTTGTATATTCATAATAAGCATTTTGAACACCTACTTATAACATGGCAAAACAACTATCCAACGCCAAATCAATGGCAAAGAACATCTTTAGCATCATGTCAGCAATCATATTGTCAGCTATGCTAACCTTGTCATGTTCAAATGACGAAGCATCATCCACATTCTCCAAAAGAGAATTTGTATTTTGCAATTTCAACGTGACACAATACCCAGAACTTTTCAATGTGATGGGCAACAATGGGCAATTCGCCTCAATAAGACGCAGGGTTGTGAATGGAGTGACAAAGATAGAGATGATCAACCAATCGGGCGGGAATCCATACAACATCGACAAGCTGTCAGAACATTTCGGATTCGGTTTGGGCGGTCTCATCATCGGCACCAACACTTTTGACGAACATCTCTGCTATGACCTTGCGTGCCCCATCTGCGACAGAGCAGAAAGGAGGCTCACACTCTTCGGTGAAGACGCTGGCCTTGCCAAATGCAACAAGTGCGGAGTGGTATACGACCTGAACCTATATGGAGCAATACACTCCACCCCTGAGAATGCAAATATCACTAAACCACGCGGATTGTACCGTTACCGCATCAAATACGACGGACAGATAGTAAATGCCTACAACTAATCTAAAGGACAAAGCAGCCAAGGGGTTCTTCTGGAGTGCTCTGAACAATGGGCTGATGCAAGTGCTTAACGCTGTGTTCGGCATTGTGCTGGCTCTGAAGCTCAACCAAGCCGACTACGGACTTATTGGCATGCTCACGGTCTTCAGTCTTATAGCCAATTCATTGCAGGACAGCGGATTCGTCACAGCTCTGACGAACAAGAGAGACGCCACTCACCGGGACTACAATTCTGTGTTCTGGTTTAATATTGCCGTAAGTGCTTGCCTCTACATCATACTATACGCATGCGCCCCTCTTGTGTCTGCCTTTTACGACGAGCCCATCCTCACAGGTCTGTCAAGATATTATTTCATAGGCTTCTTCATAGCATCATTCAGCATTGTTCCACGTGCCATACTGTTCAGGCAGATAAAACAAAAAGAACTTGCGGTGATGGGGCTGGCTGCGCTTATGGTCTCAGGCACTGTGGGCATCACCATGGCTTACTGCGGCATGGCATATTGGGGACTCGCCACACAAACCATCACCTTCAACCTGATGGTAAGCGTGCTAAGCTGGATCATATCACGCTGGAGACCATCCAAAGATGTAAGCATGGTCCCCATCAAGGAAATGTTTGGATTCTCCAGCAAGATGCTCATAACAAACATCTTCAACCAGATAAACAACAACATTTTTTCTCTCTTGCTTGGCAAGTTCTACACCAAAGTGGAGGTTGGCACATACACCCAAGCCAACAAATGGAACACCATGGGCTCATCAACCATCACCGGAATGGTGCAAGGTGTGGCCCAGCCCACATTTGTGCAGGTCGGCGAAGACAAAGGGCGTCTCTGCCATACATTCTCAAAGATGCTGCGCTTCACTTGCTTCGTTTCCTTTCCTGTGATGTTCGGACTTTCTCTCGTAGCACCCGAATTCATCATAGTGCTCATCAAAGACAAATGGCTTCCATCAGCATACCTCATGCGCATCTTGTGCATAGGCGGAGCATTCCTGCCGATAGCCACCTTGTATTTCAATCTGATAATATCAAGGGGCAAGTCGAATGTCTACATGTGGAACGTGATTTCCCAAGGCTGCACCATACTCGCCACCACGATGCTGATATACAGATTATGGAAAGGCTGCACCTTCAGCTTGCTTGGCATAGACATAAACAATATAGACATGATGGTCATCGCATACGTGGCAATAATCATCATCTGGACTGGCATCTGGCATTATTTCCTTTACAGAGAGATACGCTACCCTTTCATCTCAGCCGTGAAAGACATCGCGCCATTTATGATTATAGCGGCTGGCACAATGGCTGCAACCTACCTCATCACACTTGGCATCAGCAACGTTTACCTGCTGCTCATCACACGCATTGCAATAGCTGCAGCCATTTATCTGTCGGCGATGAAACTTGCCAATGTAAAGATAATGAAAGAATGTGTAGGTTACATCCTGCACAAGAAATAGACATACAGATAGTATATAAATTGTCAGCTGACAAAAATATATGGCAAAAATGACGGACTTACAATTATTTAATGTATCTTTGCATTGAATACATCTTATGGAAATGCACTCAAACTGCCCCAAAAAGAGCGAGACATACTCGCTAAAGGGGAGTGGCATTGCCAAGAACCAACAAATGAATCAACAACATAAATAATATAGCACAACTATGGCTCAAGCACCAGAATTTAAGTATGCTCCTATGTTCCAGATGGGCAAGGATGATACAGAGTACTACCTCCTCACAAAGGAGGGTGTTAGTGTAGGAGAATTTGAAGGGAATCCTATCCTTAAGGTGACTCCCGAAGCATTGACAAAGATGGCCAATGCAGCATTCAGAGATGTCAGTTTCTTGCTGCGCCGCAGCCACAACCTGCAGGTTGCAAAGATTCTGCGTGACCCTGAGGCATCAGACAACGACAAATACGTGGCTCTCACATTCTTGCGCAACGCTGAGGTGGCGGCCAAAGGACAGTTGCCTCTATGCCAAGACACAGGCACAGCTATCATACACGGCGAGAAAGGACAGCAGGTGTGGACCGGATTCTGCGATGAGGAAGCACTTTCCAAAGGTGTTTACAAGACCTACACAGAGGAAAACCTTCGTTACTCACAGAATGCCCCTCTCGACATGTACAACGAGGTCAACACAAAATGCAACCTCCCCGCACAGATCGACATCGAGGCCACTGAAGGCATGGAATACAAATTCCTCATGGTGACTAAGGGTGGCGGTTCTGCCAACAAGACATATCTATATCAGGAAACAAAGGCACGCATTCAGAACCCAGGCACACTCATCCCGTTCCTTGTGGAAAAGATGAAGAGCCTTGGCACAGCAGCCTGCCCTCCTTACCACATTGCCATTGTCATTGGCGGCACCTCGGCTGAAAAGAATCTTCTCACCGTGAAGCTGGCTTCCACTCACTACTACGACTCGCTGCCGACATCTGGTGATGAGACAGGCCGCGCATTCCGCGACATCGATCTGGAGAAGCAACTTCTGCAGGAAGCATACAAGATCGGACTCGGCGCTCAGTTTGGCGGCAAATACATGGCACACGATGTACGTGTGGTACGTCTCCCACGCCACGGTGCTTCTTGTCCTATAGGACTCGGTGTGTCTTGCTCCGCCGACCGCAACATCAAGGCAAAAATCAACAAGGACGGCATCTGGATTGAGAAGATGGATGACAAACCATACGAACTTATCCCAGAAGAGCTCCGCAATGCAGGCGAGGGCGATGTGGTGAAAGTTGACCTCAACCGTCCGATGGACGATATCTGCAAGCAACTCTCACAATACCCTGTGAGCACCCGCCTTTCTCTCAATGGCACTATCATCGTGGGCCGCGACATAGCTCATGCAAAGATAAAGGCTCGCCTCGATGCAGGCGAAGAGATGCCTGAATATTTGAAGAACCATCCAATATACTACGCAGGTCCAGCTAAAACTCCAGCAGGCATGGCTTGCGGCTCTATGGGCCCAACCACAGCAGGGCGCATGGACCCTTATGTGTACGAGTTCCAGGACCATGGAGGATCACGCATAATGCTTGCCAAAGGCAACCGCTCCATCGATGTCACTAACGCCTGCAAAGACCACAAGGGCTTCTACCTTGGCTCAATAGGAGGCCCTGCTGCCATTCTCGCTCAAAACAACATCAAGAGCATTGAATGTGTGGAATATCCAGAACTTGGCATGGAGGCCATCTGGAAGATTGAAGTGGAAGACTTCCCTGCATTCATCCTTGTGGATGACAAGGGCAACG
>OCLD01000228.1_pt1 | contig 15153 bp, 18 predicted proteins | sample 1495911 | NCBI WGS metagenome assembly OCLD01 (sample SAMN03418271, study PRJEB22391) | human gut metagenome | biome: human-gut; feature: organic feature; material: feces | host: Homo sapiens | place: Tanzania | collected 2013-01
CGTTCCGCCCTATCCCAACGGCCGAGCTGGATACGGACCTCAAGGCAGGCATTATGACACCGCCTACCCAGTCTATCTTCATTATGGAGAACACCGATACATCCTCAGGGATATCGAACCACTTGCCAAGGAGCCCCTTCAAGAAAACATCCAGATCGTTGAGTTTGGAAGCATAGGTAGGAACCTTGCGCACAAGGACATCGACCGTATAGAAGAGGAACATGACCACGGCCAGCATGAGGACAACGACTATGAGTACAGCTATCAAGGTGGCCAGCCAACTTGGGAATTTGGCCTTTTCAAGGGAGTTGACGATTGGAAGCATGAGGATGAAGAGGAAAAGCGAAAGCACAATCGTTATGCTCACATCCCCAGTGACCTTGCAAATAGCCATGACGATGACCACAAGTATTGCACTTAGAAGGGTCTTTATCTGCTTGAGCAGCCTTTCTTTCCTGTCCGGTGTTCCGTTCATGCTTGAAATCATGTCCAAAATGATAACCCACCTTGGAAAAAGTCGCAATATGACATATCATTCGGGCATGGACAATGTTGCTGACGATGTTGCAAAAAAGGCGGCCCAGACGTCTTTGACGGAAAATCTTAACCGAATCGAAATCATCCTATGCGACACGCAGGACGGTGCGAACATTGGAAGCGTATGCCGTGCGATGAAGACCATGGGCCTTACGCATCTTACGCTTGTAACTGACCGCATCTACGACGAGGACCGCATCAGGACCCTTGCGCTTCATGCATACGACCTCTACGAGGAAAGGAAGGAGTTCCTTACCCTTCATGAAGCCCTAAAGGACAGCGTGCTCTCAGTAGCCGCGACAAGGCGCATTGGAAAGGGCCGCAAGACAAGCAGGGTCAACCCACAGCAACTTGCCGACAGGATAAACGAAATGGGAGACGGCAAAGTCTCCATAGTCTTTGGATGCGAATCCAACGGTCTTTCAGACGAACAGGTCAGGGAATGCTCCATGGTGGTGACCATTCCAACAAGCGACGCCTTCCCGTCGCTCAACCTCTCGCAGGCCGTGCAGATAATCACCTACTCGCTCTTCTGCCGCCTCAACCCCTACGCAGGGACCAGCAACGTGGTGGATGCAGCACGGGCGGGCAAAGCCGTTGAGACCTGCGCCAATGCATTGGACGGCATTGGTTATTTCAAGAACGACGACGAGAAGGCCTTCACAAAGGAATTCCTTGGTGACATCTTCGCACGGGCTGCCATGACTGAAGGCGAGATCCAACGAATGGAGAAGATATTCACCAAAACGAAGAACATAGCAAAATATGCGAACGCAGCAGGCGTAGCAGCCGCACCAACTGCAGCGAACGCAGAAAACATGTGACGCTGAAATGACAGCAAGGGAGGAGAGACAATGAAAGGAGAAAACATGAAAAGCAAAGTCTATTTCACAGATTTCAGGACCTACAGCAGGATTTCGCTTGTAGAGAAGTTCGAAAAGCTCATCAGCGCCAGCGACATGGACAAGATTGACTTTTCAGGCAAATTCGTCGCCATAAAGCTCCACTTTGGGGAACTTGGCAACCTCGCATTCCTAAGGCACAACTATGCACAGGCACTTGCAAAGCATATCAAAGCCCGCGGTGGCATACCCTTCCTCACAGACTGCAACACGCTCTACACGGGAAGCCGCACCAACGCCGTGGACCACATCTATACCGCATACGCAAACGGCTTCAACCCAGTAAGCTGCCCGGATGCCCCCATCATTATAGCCGATGGCCTTAAGGGTACCGACGAAGTGGATCTCCCAGTTCCTGGTGGCTACTACTGTCCAACGGCCAAGATAGGGCGTGCAATAGCGGATGCAGACATAATCATATCCCTCAATCACTTCAAGGGCCACGAGTCCGCAGGCTTTGGCGGAGCCATGAAGAACCTTGGTATGGGCTGCGGATCAAGGGCTGGAAAGAAGGACATGCATACATCGGAGAAACCGCTCTACAACGAAGACCTGTGCGTAGGATGCGAAAGCTGTGCCAAGGTATGCGCCCATGGAGCCCAGACCTTCAAGGACGGCAAGATGGTGTTCGACGAAAACAAGTGCGCAGGATGCGGACGCTGCCTTGAAGCCTGTCCAACTGGAGCCCTCTCAACTCACACTGCCGACGATTTCAGAATCCTCAACAGAAAGATCGCAGAATACACCAAGGCGATCCTTGTAGGAAAACCAAACTACCACATCTCGCTTGTCGTGGACGTATCGCCCTTCTGCGACTGCTACGGCTGCAACGACACGCCAATCGTACCTGATGTTGGAATGTTCGCATCGGGCGACCCCGTTGCAATAGACAAGGCATGCATAGACGCAGTGAACGCACAGCACCCAATGGAGCACAGCCACCTTACGGATGCGGACAACCCATACGACAAGAACCTTGACAACATCTACAACAACTGCAAGGCGACCGACTGGAAGGACGCAATCCGCTACGCTCAGGAGCTTGGACTAGGAAATGCGGACTACGAACTTGTACAGTGCAAGATAAACTAATACAAGATAAACTAACAGCTGAAGCAACAGAACTTTAGAGAGTCAAAAACGAAGCAAAGGAGAATAGAACATGAAAAAGACAGTTCTACGCAAATACGCACAGCTCATTGCAAAGTGCGGAATCAACATCCAGAAGGGACAGGAAGTCATAATTGGCTGCGACCTGGACCAGCCTGAATTCATCCAGATACTCGTTGACGAATGCTACAAGGCAGGAGCAGGAAAGGTCATCGTTGACTGGTCCTACCAGCCACTTGCAAAGCTTCACTACCGTTACAGATCCATGAAGACCCTAACAACACTCGAGAAGTGGGAGCTTGAAAGATGGCAGCACTATGTGGACAAGATTCCATGTCGCATCTACATAGAGTCAGAGGATCCAGATGGACTTAAAGGCATAAACCAGCACAAAGTGGCAGAATCCCGCAAAGCTCTCTACCCTATCATCAAGCCGTTCCGCGACAAACTTGAGAACAAGTACCAGTGGTGCATCGCAGCCGTTCCAGGAGCCGCATGGGCAAAGAAGCTCTTCCCCGAGCTTTCAAAGAAACAGGCCATCGAAAAGCTTTGGGAGAAGATCCTCTACACAAGCCGCGTGACTGACGACCCAATCCAAGCCTGGGCCGACCACAATAAGGACCTCCACGACCGTTGCGCTTACCTCAACTCGCTTGGAATCGAAGAGCTCCACTACGAAGCCTCAAACGGCACGAACTTCACTGTGGGCATGATTCCTCAAGCCGAGTTCAAAGGCGGTGGGGACACAAGCCTGCAAGGAATCTTCTTCAACCCAAACATCCCATCCGAGGAGTGCTTCATATCCCCAATGCGAGGCAAGGCCGATGGTATCGTATATGCAACCAAGCCGCTTAGCTACCAAAGCCAGCTCATAGAGAACTTCTGGATCCGCTTCAAGGACGGCAAGGCAGTGGAATGGGACGCAGAGAAGAACAAGGACCTTCTTACCAAGATGATCACCATGGACGAAGGTGCATCATACCTTGGGGAGTGCGCACTGGTTCCATATGACTCGCCAATCAGCAACAGTGGAATCCTCTTCTACAACACTCTGTTCGATGAAAACGCAGCCTGCCATTTGGCACTTGGAAAGGGCTTTGCAGACACAATCAAGGACTTTGAGAAGTACTCCCTTGACGAATGCCGCAAGATGGGAATCAACGAATCCATGATCCACGTGGACTTCATGATAGGGTGCAAGGATCTGAACATCACGGCAAAGACACGAGACAGAAGAACCGTCCAGGTCTTCAAGGACGGAAACTGGGCGTTCTAGAGAAACTCTCTAATCCCAACACAGCTTTGAAGCAAAAACACGAGGAGGGCTTTTCCACAAGGCCCTCCTCTCTTTTTTCGCAACAAAACAACTGTATCAATTGAAGTTTATCCTTATCTTCCTCTCATTCTCGACACAATCACGAAGGTAAAGATTTATAAGAGTCTGATATGGAATCCCATTGTCAGACGACATGTCCTTGAAATAATCAACGGTGGAAACATCTATGTTTATGGTTATTTGCTTCTTAAGCAGTTTCGCATAGGGATTCTTTCTAGCATGCGAGAAATCATATTCATCAAGCATATCATTCCTTTCTTCCTGCATAACCCAAACTCTCCTTCTTTGTAGCCTTCCTAGCCGATATTATGCGAATCACAGAATCCTTGTCCCGCTAGCAATGGCATACGACAAGCAATCTTGCATGTGAACTGAATCCAAGGATTATGAACCTATCTTCATCCACAGAGTGCAATGGGTCATCAATCACCAAAGCGTCCTCATCATAGAACACAGTGCTCGCTTCATCGAAAGAGACACCATGTTTCTTGATGTTTATGAGATTCTTGTTTTCATCCCATTCAAACTTCAAGGACTCCATACATATAGTATAATTATCTTATAAGTATAAATCAAGCTCCTAGTGGTCAACCTTGTCTATGATGCCGCCAAAGAGGACATAGTCGCCATCGTAGACGACAAGGCTCTGGCCGCAGGTTGCGGCTTTGACGGGCGCAAAGAAATCGGCCTTGATGGAGCCGTCCTGTGCATGGAAGACCCTGCATGGTACGGGATTGCCCGTGGAGCGTATCTTGGCCTGTGCGACAAGACCGTCTTCGAAGGAGTCCGCGCTGACCCAGTTGACCTGTGAGGCCGTAACCGACGTGTTGCCTGTCATCTCCTCGTAGCCCACCACGACTTCGTTGCGCTTTGGGTCCAGAGCTATGACGTAAAGCGGACGCGGTGCAGCTATCCCAAGGCCTTTGCGCTGGCCTATGGTGTAGTTCCATATGCCCTCGTGCTTACCCAGAACGTTGCCTTGGGTGTCAACGATGTCTCCCGGCGTGGGTTTGACATCAAGGAGATCGGAATAGTGGCCGCTGTAGAAGTCCTGGCTCTCAATCTGCTCCACTGGATGGAAGCCAAGGATGCGGTCTATGCGCTTGGTCTCGGTCTTCTCCATGTCGCCAAGAGGGAAAAGGATGCCGGACAGCTGCTGCTGCGAAAGCCTGTAGAGGAAGTAGCTCTGGTCCTTGCGGGGATCCACGCCACGCTTGAGGCAATAGCGACCGTTGTGGACATCCTGAGAGTGCTCTATGCGTGCGTAGTGGCCGGTTGCAAAGTAATCGAACTGAATGCCAGCCTTACGTGCGTATTCCACAAGTGCGCCGAACTTTATCTTCTGGTTGCACCACACACATGGGTTTGGAGTTCGCCCATTGAGGTACTCGTGCCTGAAGTTCTCAAGGACCACGGACTCGTAGAGCTCGGAAACATCAAGGACGGTGTGCTCTATGCCAAGACGAGAGCAAATCTGCTTGGCCTTCTCCACGTCCTCCACCTCGCCAGGTGAGAAGCAGGCATCCTTGCTGGGGTCTCCCCTGAACGGAATCTTGTCGTTCCACATGGTCATGGTCACACCCTGCACGTCATAGCCCTTCTCCTTGAGAAGATATGCCACGACCGACGAATCTATGCCTCCGCTCATTCCAACGAGAACCTTCTCCATCTTAGCTCCTCCAAACCGGTCTTAACCACACAATATCCATCCATATCGTACAAACAAAGCCGATTTCCTTGAAAATGTATATGTAACGCGAGTTTATTACAAGCGGTGTTTTGTGCTAGTATCACATCCATGGAAAACTCAAGTGGAAAAAAAACGACGAAGGTATACTTCGCAGGCTCGATCCGCGGAGGCCGAGCGGATGCAGAGCTCTACGGGCAAATGATCGCACACATCAAGAAGACGGCGGCAGTCCTAACGGAGCACATAGGAGACCTCTCGCTGAGCCTTCTTGAAGACCAGTGCCACGACAAGGAGATATACCAACAGGACACCGCTTGGCTGCGCGAATGCGATCTGGTCATAGCAGAATGCACCAACCCCTCCCTAGGAGTGGGCTACGAGCTTGCATACGCACAGAACCTTGGCAAACCATGCCACATTCTATACCGCAGGTCTCAGACCAGCTTGTCCGCAATGATATCAGGGACCGATTTCTTTGCGCTCCACCCCTACGAGTCGCCATCGCAGGCGTTTGTCATCATAGATGAAATCCTAGGAGAATCCAAATGAATAGCGAAACAGGAACATCCAAAAAGATAGTTTTCACTGCACTTTTTGCAGCATTGACCGCTGTCTGCGGCTTCATATCAATACCTGTCCCAGGCACGCCAATTCCAATAGTGCTCCAGAACATGCTTGTGGTGCTTACAGGCCTCATGCTTGGACCGGTCTGGGGAGTGGCAGCCACGGTTCTGTTCCTTGCAGCTGGAGCATTGGGCCTGCCCGTGTTCTCTGGAGGAACCGGTGGAGTTGCAAGACTCATGGGACCTACCGGAGGATTCCTCTATGGGTACGCATTGGCAACCCTTGCAGCTGGCTTGATAGCCCAAAGGCCCAAGTATGGAGCTAGAACTCCAGTTCTTAGGCTCGTTCTGGCCACTGTTCTGGGATTTGTGGTCATGTACATACCAGGGGTCCTTCACTTCATGAGGGTGATGGACAAGACCTTCTCGCAGACAATGACGCTGTGCGTCATACCATACATTCCTGGAGATATCATTAAGATGGTCGTTGCCGTACTGCTTTCCTCAAAGCTAAGAACAGCAGCATCTTCGTACATATTCAAGGACAATCCAGAGGAAGACGTGTCCAATGGCTGACTTTGGAAAAGAAACCGTTGCAATAGAGGTCCACGGAGTCTCGAAGTCCTTCCTCAATGCAGAAGGTGGTAGTTTCAAGGCTCTCGATGAAGTGTCTTTTGCAATTCCAAAGGGCTCGCTTGCAGTGGTCAGCGGCCAGAACGGCTCAGGAAAGAGCCTCCTTATGACCATAATCGCAGGCTTGGAAAAGCCAGTATCGGGCTACATTCGAACGGATTCCAAGGTTGGGTTGGTGTTTCAGGACGCAGATTCCCAAATCCTTGGAGAGACTCCATTGGAGGATGTGTGCTTTGGTTTGTCCAACACAGGCGTGCGAGGATCCCGTGCGAAGGATGCAGCGTGCGAGGCGTTGAAGAAGGTTGGCCTCTATGAAAAACGAAACAGCCCATCGCATTTCCTTTCAGGTGGTGAAAAGCGCCGTCTTGCCATAGCTTCGATACTGGCGTTGGGCTTTGAAACCATAATCATGGACGAGCCGTACAGCAACCTTGACTATGCAGGGGTGAAGGACGTGAACAAGCTGATTGGGGAGCTGTCCACCTCTGGAGTCACACTTGTTATCATTTCGCATGAGATCGAAAAATGCCTTGCCTTGGCGGACAGATTCATTGTGTTGAAGAAAGGGCGTCTTGTGTTCGACGGCACCCCTCAGGAAGGACTGTCCCTTGGGGGTGAAACCTGGGAGGACTGGGGAATAAGAAACCCGTTGTCATCCTACCCCACTTTGGATTCGCTTGTATGGAAATGATTTGCATAGAAAACCCGGAAACGGATTGTAAAAGGACTTTCAGGAGGGTTCGTTGAATGTCAAGCCCAATCCTTTCCTATCAGAAACGAAACAGCCTCATCCACAGGACGCCTGCCCTAATGAAATTGCTGGCACTTTTGGGTATAGCCGTAGCGTTGTATCTTACAGGTTTGGAGATCCACGGAATCCTATTTGCTGTTTCACTGGTTGCGGTTCTGATATCCAGCATTTCATTCAGGGACTTCCTACACGACCTAAAACCCGTGGCGTTCTACTTGTCTCCCGTCTTGTAGTTGCAATGTCCTACACCTCCCTGTTCTTCAGAACAACAAGCAATTTGGAGATACGGCAGTCATTGGAGAGAGTTGAACTGGCTGTATCGTTTGGACATTCTCGCCTTTCGTTCTCAAAAGCGTTTGCGCTGTTTCTCAACTTTCTTCCTCAGCTATTTGCAATATGGACAGGGTTGGACAAGACTTGGAAGGCAAGATGCGGAAAACGAGGCATACGCAAAATCATAGTCCTTCTTCCTGTTTTCATCGCACTTAGCATGAAGAAAGCCAACGACACACTGATGTCTCTTAGAAACAGGAGATAGAGGAACTTTCAAAACCATGCCGTGTGTATCATGAAGTTGTATCATGAAGTTGCCAAAGGCGGGTTCCAGCCGTGCAAGGCATGGCCAAGGCGCAAGAAGGAGTTTTTGAAGTTTCTCGATAGAAACAGTGCAAAGGAGAATGTCTCATACGGAGAAATCCTCCAATCCTTCTGTATCTTTCCTCACACCAATGCCACAACACGTTGCCATAGCACGTCTTCAACATCAATCAACGCCAATCAAGAGCCAAACAAAAAAACAGCCAAACAAAAAAACAATTGACTTTTCCGTACTTCGTTTTATCCTGTGAATTGGGAGGGATGCCCTCGCCTCTGATTTGCCTATATGAAGGAGAGTTCCCTGTGATTGGATCTATCGAATCGCTCCGAGAGGAGGCAAAGGCTCATGGTATGCGCCGTCTTGCCGTTGCATGTGCACAGGAAGACCATGTGCTGCTCGCCGTCGAGAAAACTCGATGTTTGGGGATTGCAGAAGCCGTCCTTGTAGGCAAAGAGACGCAGATTCGTCGAATTGCAGTCGAGAACGGCATTGATCCCATTAACTACCGCATCATCGATGAACCTGACAATGCCATAGCCTGTCGCACCGCTGTATCGCTTGTGAGAAACGGTGAAGCCGATGCAGTGATGAAGGGCATCGTAGACACTTCGATCATTCTAAAGGCGGTTCTGGACAGGGAGGTCGGCTTAAGGGACTCAAAGCTCTTGTCCCATGTGGCACTGTTCGAAATCCCAGGTTTTGAACGACTCCTGTTCTTGACCGACTCAGCAATGAACATAGCACCGGATCTTGAAGCCAAGAAGGATATCATCCGCAACGCCGTCAGCGTTGCCAATGCCGTTGGAAACGAAAACCCGGTCGTCGCCTGCCTCTGCGCCATAGAAAAAGTGAATCCCAAAATGCCCGCCACCATCGATGCCGCAGCACTGGTCGAAGCTGCAAGAAACGGAGAGCTGACTAACTGCACCGTCATAGGTCCCGTTGCACTTGACAATGCCATTAGCATAGAGGCCGCAAGGCTGAAGGGAGTCGCCGACCCCAACGCCGGTCGTGCGGACGTGTTGCTCGTGCCCAACATAGAAACCGGCAACGTATTCTATAAAACACTGGTTTTCCTCGCCCATGCAAGCGTTGCTGGCATTGTCGTAGGGGCAAAGGCCCCCGTGATCGTTACATCGCGTGCAGACAGCGAACAGACCAAAATCAATTCCATTGCACTGGCGCTTGCTCTGGCAGCAAAGAAAGGAGAAGCTCGTGAGAGAACACAATGATTACAAGATCCTTGCACTGAACTTTGGCTCCACTTCAACAAAAATCGCCGTCTACTTGGGAGACCAGAAGCTATTGGAACACTCTTTCCTCCATTCTCGCAATGATATGGAAGGTATCCACACCATGGAGGAAAACGCCTCCATGCGAAAACCACTCATACTTGACTACTTGGCTGACCACGGCTGCACTCTTGAGAGCCTGGACGCTGTGGTTGGTCGAGGAGGCTTGGTCAGACCCATCGAAGGAGGCACCTATGCCGTCAACGATGCTATGCTGTGCGATCTTCGCGAAAGCCGCTTTGGTACGCACGTCTGCAATCTGGGAGGGATCCTTGCGGCAGAGATCGGTTCACAGATAGGCAAGCCCGCCTTCATAGTCGATCCACCTGTCATCGATGAGATGTCGGACATAGCACACCTGTCCGGACATCCTGACTTCCCGCGACGCTCGGTGTTCCACGCCCTCAACCAAAAGGCAATCGCCAAGCGACACGCTGAAGAGACGGGCAGACCATACGAAGCATTGAACCTAATAGTGGGACACATAGGCGGAGGAGTCACCATTGGAGCACATAAAAGAGGCAAAGTCGTGGACGTAAACAACGGGTTGGAGGGAGATGGCCCCTATACTGCCGAGCGTCCTGGAAGTCTGCCTGTCCTACAGGTTCTCCGTGCGGCGTTCGAACATCGCTATGGTGCTAGTTTCGAAGAACAGCGTCGTTTTTATATGACTCAATGCGGTCTGACATCCTATGCGGGAACCAATGATGGTCGCATCATAGGACAGCGCATCGCAGACGGGGACAGGGAAGCAGAGCACGCCTACCGTGGAATGGCCTACCAGATTGCAAAGGAAATCGGTGCGATGAGCGTTGTGCTGGGTGGCGAAGTCGATGCCATCCTACTCACAGGGGGTCTTGCCTACGACAAGAACCTCGTCGGATGGATCAAGGACCACGTCGCCTATATCGCACCCGTACACGTATACCCTGGAGAGGACGAGATGCTCGCTTTGGCGATGGGTGCACTGCGCGTGCTGCGTGGTCAGGAGGAGGTTTTGGAATATCACGTATGAAGCGTCTGCAGATAATAAGCGGTCATTACGGAACAGGGAAAACGGAGTATGCAATCAATTTGGCTCTCTCTCTTTCAAAGATGGGTAAAAAACTCGCATTGGTCGATTTGGATATTGTAAACCCCTATTTCCGTGCTTACGAACAAACCAAATCCTTGCGTGCGGCGGGGATACGGGTAATTGTCAGCTCCTGCGGTGGTGCTGTGGATCTGCCGGCAATCGACCCAGCGGTTCTGTCTTTGTTTCAGGACGGAAGCTGGTCTGGTGTCATTGACATGGGAGGAGACCCGATCGGTGCGCGTGTCCTGGCCCGTTTCTCCAACCATCTGCACACAGAGGATTTTGACTTTTTGTTCGTCGTAAACGCCAATCGCCCTGAAACACACGATGTAGAGGGTGCTCTTCTGTACATGAAAGCAATAGAGGAGGCCTGCGGCCAAAAGGTCACGGGGCTGGTGAACAACACTCATCTGTGCGAACAGACCACAGTCAAAGAGATTCTCAAAGGTGCGGTGCTTGCACGGGCACTCTCTAGCAAGACAGGTCTACCGATTGTCCACCATGCAGTACGGAAGGACTTTGTACCAGAGCTTGGCAATTGTTTGTCAGAACCAATTCTGCCACTAGATATATACATGAAAAAACCGTGGGAAACCACGAAAGAGGAGGAAATCTAACATGGCTGGAAAAGTGTCGTTCCGCCGTGACTGGTGCAAGGGCTGCGAGCTTTGTATAACGGTCTGTCCCAAGAACATCATCGTCATGGATGAAACCAATACCAACCGCAAGGGCTATCACCCTGCAACCGTTCGCTCCCAAGATGAAGACAAATGCATTGGTTGTGCGAACTGTGCAAGGATATGTCCCGACTCCATTATAACCGTGGAGCGGTTTTGAGGAGAAGACTATGGAGAAAGAACTTTGGAAAGGCAACGAGGCAGTCGCCGAAGCCGCAATCAGAGCTGGTTGCAGACATTTCTTTGGCTACCCCATTACCCCGCAGAACGAAATCCCGGAATATCTTGCAAAGCATCTGCCTGAGGTCGGAGGCTGCTTCCTTCAGGCAGAATCCGAGGTTGCTGCAATCAACATGGTTTATGGTGCGGCAGGCTGCGGAAAGCGGGTTATGACATCTTCATCCTCTCCTGGAATCTCACTTAAGCAGGAGGGAATAACCTATCTATGCGGTGCGGAGCTTCCATGCGTAATCGTCAATATGATGCGAGGCGGTCCCGGTCTGGGGACGATACAGCCTGCACAGGGCGACTATTACCAAGCCACACGTGGCGGAGGGAACGGGGACTATCGCCACTTGGTCTATGCTCCTGCGACCATCCAGGAAGCGGCGGATTACGTTCGCATGGCATTTGATGTGGCCGACATCTACAGAAACCCCGTCATGGTTCTTGCCGATGGAATGATTGGCCAGATGATGGAGGCCATCGAATGGCACGATGTTCCAAAGCGCACGCTGCCAAGTAAGCCTTGGGCCACCACGGGGACGCATGGAGGGCGACAGCCAAACATCATCAACTCCCTGTATATAGACCCCAACGCCTGTGCGGAGCACAACCAACGTCTCGCAGAGAAATACCATGCGATGGAAGAGAACGAGACTCTATGGGAGGAAACGGATGCCAATGGCTGCGAGATACTGTTCGTTGCCTACGGTACGCCTTCGCGCATTGCAAAGGCCGCAATCCGACAGCTCTCAAAAGAAGGAATAAAAGCAGGCCTCTTCCGCCCGATAACGCTTTGGCCGTTCCCTGTCAAAGCACTCAAACAGGCTGCGATGCAACCGACGTGCAAAGTGGTCGTGGACTTTGAATTAAGCATGGGACAGATGATAGATGATGTGAGAATCGCTCTTGAAGGATGCCGTCCAGTGACGTTCATTGGCAGGGCGGGAGGTGTGGTTCCCACGCCGACAGAAGTCGCAGATGCGGCGAAACAGGCTTTGGGGAGGTGATTGAAATGGCTATTGTATATCAGAAATCCAAGGGCTTGACCGATGCCGAGATGCACTACTGTCCTGGCTGCACCCATGGTATCGTTCATAAACTCATTGCTGAAACGCTCGAAGAAATGGATGCATTGGGGCATACCATTGGAGTCGCACCGGTCGGATGCGCTGTCTTTGCCTACAACTATTTCAACTGTGACATGCACGAGGCCGCCCATGGCAGAGCGCCCGCAGTTGCAACAGGCATCCGCCGTGCTTCCGATTCCGACACCATCGTCTTCACCTATCAAGGGGATGGAGATTTGGCAGCCATAGGCACTGCGGAAATCATCCACGCCGCCATGAGAGGAGAGAGGTTCACCACCATTTTCATCAACAATGCCATCTACGGCATGACAGGTGGACAGATGGCCCCGACCACGCTCGTTGGACAAAAGGCAACCACCGCCCCGTTTGGACGACAGAAGGATCATTATGGCAGTCCACTTCGCATGACTGAAATCCTAGCAACCATTGAAGGCTGTGCTTATGCTGCACGCGTCTGTGCAACCGACATTCCGCAGCTCAACAAAGCGAAGAAGGCGATACAGAAGGCGTTTCAGCTTCAGAAGGAGGGGGCTGGATTTACCTTTGTGGAGGTACTGGCATGTTGCCCAACCAACTGGGGGAAGACCCCTATTGCTGCCGTTGACTGGCTCAAGGAGAACATGATGCCCTACTACCCTCTTGGCGTATACAAGGACATTACTGCGGAGGGAAAGCAAAATGACAAATGAAATCATCATTTCCGGCTTTGGAGGTCAGGGTGTTATGGCTATTGGCAAGACTCTCTGCGAAGCAGGCATGAAGGAAGGGAAAAACGTCTCTTGGCTACCCTCCTACGGCCCAGAGATGCGTGGAGGTACAGCCAACTGCTGCGTTGTCCTTTCAAATGAGCCAATCGTCAGTCCAATAGTTCTGGAACCGACAGAACTTATCGCCATGAATCTGCCGTCCCTTCTCAAGTTTGAGCCGAGCGTAGTTGCAAATGGCGTTGTCTTTGTCAACAGTTCCATCGTCACGGAGAAGGTGCGGCGCAACGATCTTCATGCAATCTACGTCCCCTGTCTGGAAATCGCACAGGAACTAGGAAACCTCAAGGTCTCGAATATGGTCATGCTTGGGGCATACTTGGAAGCCATGGGAAACCTTGGCTTCGACACCATAAGGGAAATGCTCGTCCAAATGTTCACAGGTCCCAAAGCGGGGCTTGTAAATCTTAACATTGAGGCTTTGAAGCGAGGTGCTTCATGCGTACCAAGGGGGATCTTTCAATGATGGATCTTGAAATCAAGCTGGTAAAGACAAAATCACCCAAACAGAAACCCACAGACGAAACCAACCTTGGCTTTGGCAAGGTCTTTACCGATCATATGTTCATCGTGGAATACACTGTGGATAAAGGATGGCATGATGCTCGCATCGTACCCTATAGCACATTGAGCATAGACCCCGCTTCTCCAGTGCTACACTATGGTCAGCAGATATTCGAGGGATTGAAAGTCTATCGTCGCAATGACGGCGGCATTCAGATGTTCCGTCCAATGGAGAACGCCCTGCGCATGAACAACAGCGCTGAACGCCTCTGTATGCCCTCCCTTGATCCCGAGTTTCAGGTAGAAGCCATGAAAAGACTCGTCCTATTGGACAAGGACTGGATTCCTTCGTCTGAAGGCACGTCGCTCTACATTCGTCCTATGATGATCTCCAATGGTGCCGAGCTTGGTGTCCATCCGGCGAAGCACTTCTTCTATATCATAATCTGCTCACCCTCCGGTTCCTACTACAAGGGGGGATTGAAACCACTGCGCATCCATATAGAGGATCGCTACGTCCGAGCCGTCAAAGGAGGTCTGGGTGCAGCCAAGACCGGTGGCAATTACGCCGCCTCTCTCAAAGCGACCTTTGATGCCTACGAAAACGGCTTCGACCAGGTTCTTTGGCTTGATGGCCGCGAGAACAGATACGTCGAAGAGGTTGGTGCCATGAACATGATGTTCGTCATCGACGGCAGAATCGTCACTGCACCGCTCGAAGGCAGCATTCTGGCTGGCATCACGCGCAAAAGTATCCTTCAGCTTGCCCATGACAAAGGGTATCAGGTACAGGAACGTCGCATCAGCGTGCAGGAGCTGTTCGATGCCCATGCCTGCGGCAGTCTTACAGAAGCCTTTGGTACTGGTACGGCAGCCGTTATTTCACCTGTCGGGGAGATGAGATACAAGGACAGATCCATGGTACTCAATGACCGCAGAATAGGAAAGGTCGCACAGGAGATGTACAACACCCTTGTTGGGATTCAACGCGGTGACCTGCCAGATCCTTACGGTTGGACGGTCGAACTGTAGAAGGCACACCAAGCGTAGTCTCGTCTCATTACGGTCCTGCACGAAAACGTGGGGATTCGCAAGAGGATGTTTCTTCTTCCTTGGTTCTTGGATCCTTTGAAAGAAACTTTCCTTCCAAAACCCTTTTGGGTTACAGAAGAAACCCGCAGCACCCCCACAACACCCACCGACTCTACAAAGATGACATGAAAAATTGAAATATATGCACAGCCTCTATGAACTTCATCCTCGTGCATTTCATCCACAACTGTGGATGAAGCAGAGTGTATATTCATTCAGAATTCCATGGGGACACCACAGAATCCTCATGGACAAGTGTGGTGGAAACGAAGAAAAGGCTCTGTTCTACATTCGGAAAACCATAGACAATAGTTGG
>OCLD01000233.1_pt1 | contig 14830 bp, 13 predicted proteins | sample 1495911 | NCBI WGS metagenome assembly OCLD01 (sample SAMN03418271, study PRJEB22391) | human gut metagenome | biome: human-gut; feature: organic feature; material: feces | host: Homo sapiens | place: Tanzania | collected 2013-01
ATTTGGTATAAGATATATTTATGATGCGCAGGAGTCTACTTTACAAGTGGTGCTTATTAAAGACGTCCTCAATGAAACTAAATGTCAGGAATTGCCAATGCTTATCAGTTCTCTCTCGAAAGAAGAATTGCACACAACTGGATTTATATTGAAGTATAGCAGTTCATCTGACTATAAGAATCGTGGCATCACTGGCACACTTCTGAAAACATCTGGCAACGATGATACTTTCTACAATTACTACGACTACAAAGATGTAGTTTTATTTGGGAAGAATAGCAAGAATGACAATGCTCCTGCATCGTACAAAGAAATGCTTCAGTTCTGTTCCAATGATAACAAAAAACTGTACATAGACTCAGAGACAGGAAATAGCTATCGCCTAAAAGTTGACAAAGATGCTAAGACAACATCTGAATGGTATCCATCTTGGTTTGAGGTTGGTGGGTATAGAGATGTCCGTATCGGAGATTGTCATTCTGAGGACACGACTGAAGTTGTCAGCATAGGGTTTACACCTGTGGAGGTATCTGATGTCAACGGCAAAGCTGAATATATGGAGGGTTTTAACATATTCTCTGAGAAAGATGGTAACATAGAATACAACAATCAAGAAGCATTCCCTAAGTATGCTTTATTGGTCGATGGAGAGACGCATGTAAATTTTGATAAAGATGGCAATCCAGATGGTTCTTTGTTTAGGCAAGATTACACCTATGAGAACATGGGGATAGAACCTTACTACAATGAACGTAATGAGAAAAAATTCATGTGTAGTTTGAATATGACTGTATCCTTCAGTTGTAAACTTAACTATGATTATACTCAGGGTGATATTTTCCATGATGGTAAAGCAGACTTCGTGTTAGGTATTGCAAGAGGTGGTAGAATTGCCCCATACAAATATGAGCACAACTATGACTTTGATGGAGAAGGCAATTCCAATTGGACTTACGTGGCTGGCAGTGAATCAGAAACGACGGCAGATAGTGTAAATTCATGTGGCCAAGTTCTGAGAAGCACCATCAAAGATTCGCTTTCTCTGAAGCTAAAAGCAGAAAAGCCATACAAGGGCGGACTGGTAATGAAAGATGAGGATGGTAAGCAATATCTCGTCACAGACTTTCTTTCGAGCACGCGACCAAAATACGATTCAAACGGATACGAAACAGGTGAAACAGAAAAAGCGTATTATGACATTAGTAGCCAATTTGCAAAACGCTCTATTTTTGACAACTTCTACACAGAATATGCATATTTCATCCTCAACAGGAAGGTGGCTAAGATTGAAGGAGAAGCATCAATAGCCTCTTTGCTTAGTATTGACTTTTCTAAGAAGTATCAGATTAAAGAAGTTGTAGGGTGGATAAAAAAATATTCATTCACTCTAACTAATAATAGTTTAAATGCGGTAAAAATTGAGTTGTATTATCTGTAAAACAATGCAATTATGGAATCATTTTTTTTTGTTAAAGAACCTGTGATTATATCTTTAGATGTGTCGAGCTCTAAACCTATGCTTACAATAGCTGTCCATCTTACCATCGGTACAGGAAGGTACTCTTTCAGCAAGGAAACTCTTGGCAACAATACAATCAGCTTTGATGTGGCATCAGCTTTTGAGGCAGAGTTTCTAAAACAAGCATCTGTATCTCCAGATAATATGAGTTATACTCCCCTGAACGGCACTTACAATGTCATAGCCACATTCTTGGAGAACGGAGAAATAGTATCCAACCCTATTAGCAATGGCTCCATCGGCCCTGTTTACTTGGGAGGAATGTCTGAGGCATTGAGATGGCAAGGAGTAACACTTAATGACTATAATCATTTTTCTTTGAAACCTTCAAATGAAGTCATTGGAACTAATGATGTATACATTCGACCAAACACTAACAGTTCTGAAATTCTCGAACAAGTGCCACCTGAAGTTTATGTAGAAAATGACCCAAGCAGAAGAACTTTTGCTTTCATCAACTCTTTCGGATTACTCGAATCGGCCTCTGGCAAGATGTTGGACAACAAGAACTATGACGTTGACTCCACCTTATATAATATAGTAGGCGATATTGTATACAATCCTCAACCACGCATAAGAAGCAAGAAGAGTGGGGGATATGCAGAATGGAACATGTCAAGTGGATTCAACACAGAAGAATGGATTGATTGGTGGGCCACCGAGTTTATCATGAGTGAACGGCATTGGATGCTTGTTGGAGGGAAATGGTTGCCTGTGGTAATCACCGTAAATGATACCATTACTGTGTGTGACAAAAGTAAAAGTCAATTAACAGCGGTAAACTTTAAGGTAAAGGCTGCTGTTTGCGGAAAAATATCTGATTAAGATGGAAACTGTAATATTGCCAAATCCACCCTCTACATGGGATGAGCTCACAGAAGAGCAACTCATTTATATACACACCCTCTTAAAAGAAGATCTACCAGAAAGCGTGTATAAAATGAGAGTGTTTCTTTCCCTCTGTGGTCTTGAGTTGTGTGGTAAATCATTTTTCACGCACGAGGATCAACTATCTGTAAAAGATAACCTTTCAGTTGAAGAACTGAACATAAGATTGGCATGGATGGAGAAGGTGATCCGAAACGAAGCACCAGTCACCATTGTTTTGAAAAAAAAAGATGACGAGGAATCTCCTCTTATGACTATCTCAGCAGAAGATTTTTTTTATGCTTCCGAACACTTTACTAAATTTCTTGACGAACCATTTACTTTAACTGACTGCCATATAGACACCATACGCATTGGTTCACATACATATAAAGGGCCAGACCCCATGCTTTTGTCTCTTACATACGAACAGTTTCAAAATGCACAGACAGCTGCTTCTAATGTGCAAAGCAGCAAGGACAATATGGATATGGTTCATAAAAAAATGCTTTCTGAACTAAATAAATTGTCGGGAGAGAATAAGAATCTAAGCCAGGAAGAGTTATATCTGAAATTAAGTCCTCAGTTAATTAGGAATATAGAATCTTGCACGAAAGATTTAAAAGATGCGCAAGGGGAATTTATTTCTTCTGTTTTAGTTCCAATGGAAGCTGTTGTCATGGAAACTGAGGTGTATGATGATGATGTAAATATAAAAATTGATAATGAAGGAAACATCGTCACAAAGAAGGAAATCTGTTGGCAAACAAAGAAATATGATTATCATGAGATGCAGAGACTGAAAGATGAGATTGCCGACAAAGCACCAGACTGGCTGTTTCCTATCCTCTACCAGTGGTTCCAAGGTTCGCTTCTTGCTCTTCAAAAGAAATTCCCAAAATTATTCTCAGGCAAGAATAGTCAAGATGAGTATGACCCTATTAAGTCTTTCGTGCAGACACTCAACACTCTCATGAAGGAACAAGGTTTTCCTTCTCAAAGAGCAGTACTTGATGCCGATGCCATCCTTAACTTTGAAACTCTAAACAGGCTGACCATTCAAGCAGAGGAGATTACGAGAATGAGAAAAAAGATAAAGACATAATACAGGCCAATTGTGTTTCATTTTAAATTTTAAAAGAGCAAAAGTTTCACAACTTCTGCTCTTCATTTAATTCATTTTCTTAATTTAAACATTATAACCGAATAGATGATAATCAATATAATATATATATAGCCTGTCCATGAAAGCTTAAAAAACATTGAATCTTTTTTATCTGTTTCTCGTGATGACATGCTATTATTGATAGAAGAAACTGAGTCTTTATTTATTTGTTGTTTAATAGTTATTTCTTTATCAATCGCATTTAGAGTATTATTAGAGCATGAATCTCTTATCCTATTAGTAGTCACATTTTTGTGGCTGCGGTCTTGATGTACAACTCCATCAGAATCTGTGTACTCTCTCACGTATATAGAATCAACAACAGAAGTATAGTCATGATATACCATAGTCGAACTTTTTATCTGTTGTTGCATGATATTGTACAATAGTGAGTCTATCATTGAGTTTTGGTATTTAAAATCGGAATTACTTACACTCGTGTTTACTGATGTTAGCTGTTTCCTTTCTGTTCTACAGGAAGCAAGTGCTATCAGGAGTATAAGAGATATGATTACACCTATTATTATTTTCTCTTTTTGACTATACATGACTACACTTATTAGTTAAACCATTTTATTTTTGTATCACCATGATACCCCTTTTCCCAAACAAACCAGGCATAAGCGGTCGCACTTCCTTCAAAGGCATTAAAGTCACCATTCATTGCACATTTCATTCTTGACGAACTGACCCAAATGCGACAGGGTGGGGAAGATTTAAACAGTGCCCTACGTGCCTTGCCTTCGAGGAATGTCAGCTTAAGGAACATTGCAACCTTCTTGCCTTTAGGAATGATGCTCAGAGCTTTTTCCACAAACTTCTGTGCAAACTTGTACGGTGGGTTGGTAACTATGTTACCGTCAAAACCCACGTTGTCGATGGCAAGGAAGTCAGCCACCTCACCGTAGCCTCTATCTACAAGGTCGCGACTCACCACATCATACCCTGCCTCCTTCAGCACCTCACTTATGTGACCCTCGCCACATGAAGGCTCCAATATGCTACCTTCAAACTTTTCCAACTTGCAGAGCCATTCCGTAGCCTTGGGTTCTGTGGCATAATAGTCATCACACTGTCGCTCCATATCCGCATGGTTGCTCGCTCCCAATGTCTTAAACACAGCAGCTGCTCCGCCAGTCCAGTCTTTAGCCATTCTTTTCTCCCTTCTCTATTTCATTTTGCATTCCAGAAACGACACCCTTAGAGCGAGAAGCTTGTTCAATAGACAAACCTCTTAAATAGACATTAAGAAACGGAATACGCTTGATGATTTCAATCGAAAGTACATAGTAAATAAACGAGAAACATTTATGTCCTACACTTTCTTCTGGAAGTATGCTCATGAGGTTGCGTGTAATGTTAGTGCCATAGTAATATATCAGAGCATAAGAAACAAAGCTAACACATTGCAAAGCACCGTTCATATTACTCTTGATATAACCTATAGAGTAGATAATAAGCACAAAGAAAACAAAAAGCAAAGCTTCGAGAAAAGCCCATTGAAACTTTTTCTTGTTCCATTTCTTGTTATCCACAATATCGGCAAGTATTCCAAAGAAGGCATTGAAGCCAAACAGTATCAGCATTACATAGAGATCTGCTGATAAAGGAGATAAGAAAGCAAGAATTGCTGAGCCTATCGTGACAATAAGAGAACGAATTTGTGTGTACATATATTTATAAGTTATTATGACGTTTTAATTTCGTGAACAAAAATACAAATAAACTACAATACTGTATAGGACAAAATAATCAACCCAATACCACACCCGACACAGGCACGTCCGCTACGCCCCAACGGCTCGAGCTCATACCGGGCATGTGAGAGCGCATGCCGATTATCATATTATCAAAAGCGTCTGAGCAATCAGTTATCTGATTGGCAGGTAAGCCATCTTCATTCAGCTTGGTTTTTAGCTTTTCCCTACTCTTATCCTTACGATGAAGTTTGCCTGTCATTTTGTTTTTAGTTGTATTCAGTGATGCTATAAGGAAGTCGTTATTAAACTTATTTATCCTAATCATAAACGGCAAAGCTCCACAGAAAGCATCGTTCATGAACTGATACTTCAAGTCATGATCCATGGGCTGTCCCATATCTATAAGATAAACAGACCAGCCACGTTTACTCAATTCATCTCTTATCACATTGTAAAACCTTAGTTTTTCCTGTTCTTCCAAAGCGTAGTTGGATGCTTTGTTGGTAGAATCATAGAAGAAGAATACATCAGGACAAGTCTTTTGGTGTGGCGCATAATACAGGTGCCAATCAGCGCAAAGAGAACGTAGACGACGTTCATTGAGCACAAACATAGTCTTCAGGATAACAGCAGAATCGAATCCCAATAGAGAATATCTTTGAGCTGTAATAAAGGTGTTGATATTCTTGTTTGTATCAAGAGATAGAAACAGAGGTTTGCCGTCTATGCAGTCTACATCAAGAGAACAATCTTTTTGAGCATTGCTTATCTCATCCAAGTCAGGAGCTTCATAGTCCACGCTCTTCATCATACCGCCAATGTCGATCTTAGACCTATACTTTCGCAGGAAGTTACCCTTAATAATATCTTCTTCTAAGGTCTGATTTGGTTCGTAGCAATGGACATCCTCTGAAAAATTGGCGTAGTACCTATCTTGCTTTGACAAACCTTTCATGCCGTTCATTATTTGAATATTGAAAATAAGAGGAGGAAGCTGACGTAGTTGTTTCTTGATATATTCCTCACCTCCAAGCACTTCAAGATTCTCCACAGTAGAGAAATTGAAGAAATTGGTGGACTTACTTCTCAAATACTGAAGTCTATCTCGAAAGCGAGGATTGTTGTATAACTCATAATACCATCCTTCTTCGGCTGCAACTTCCAGTTCTGCAAGCATTTCAGCTATCTCATCATTTATATCCACACAGTCAGCTGCTTCGCTTGCCAAAGTTTTCTCCCATCGTGCTTGGTTGTCGGAAATAGCAGCATCTGACACAAACCATTGTCCACAGAGGTATGGATTCTTTGACAGTTGCCATCCCCAACCGCCATCATACACACCAGCACGTACAGCAGGACGAACCTCTTCCGATACGGCATCCCAATTGACATATCGAGTTTCATCACACTCAAAGAACTGAATGCTCATACCATTCGTTGATCCCTTAACAGCAGAAGAGCATAGCTGTGTGACAGCTCCAGTATACCAATGTATACAGTTAGACCACGACTTAGGACGAGCTAAAGGATTGGGGAAGTGAGCAGACTTGGGAGCTTGCCCTCGAAAGAAATGCACACCCTCTACCCAATGCCATGTGTTTTCAATTTCCTTTACAAGTGAAGGCATGGTACGCCCATATATCTGAGCATAGCTTGACCCATATAATACAAGGGTGCCGCGCACTATTGATTGAGCCGCACCAACCATAGCTCCTGCAAGCGTAGCAGTTTTACCTGTACCGCGTCCTGCTCTTAAGCCAGTAACATTAGCAGAGAAGCCCAACGATACTGCCTGGCAATCGTTCTGATACACTATGTTCACAGGCTTGTCAGATGGTGCGACAAGAGGACTTTGACGTGCGTCTTCAACAATATAAAGTTTATTTTTCATAACTCGTGTGCTTTACTCAGTTTCTTCATTGTTGATAGATAACCCAATTATTTGATTCTTTTTTTTGCGGATATTCTCTGCTGTGGCATCTGGAACACCTCCATACTTGGCTATAATCTTGTTCTTGTGCTCTATAGATATAGGATTTCTGTTAGGGTCAATCGCTTTAATATCGCGTGTGATAGCATAAGGAAGAGTGGCAGTTCTACTTGCCACATCCTCTGGAGGAGTTTCCTTGTCAAGTTTATGATACTTGCCTAATAACATCAATCCTCTTTCCCATAGACGAGGGTCGCCTGTAGCATCACCTGCTTGCAAAATCTTTTTGGTGTACTTATCCATTATAAATTCAGCATCAGGTCGAGAGATTGTAAGATCGTTAGTCATACTGCATATAAAGTTAAAGCAGTACATATCATTAAGCAAGTCTTGTGAGCGTCTATGATGCACCTCTTTGAGAAACATTTGCTTGTTAAGCATAGGATTCTTGCGCCATGCTTTATATAAGTGAAATACTGCCTTGATGCGAATTATTTCATCTGGTGTAAGTCGGTAGTTCTCTGAACTAATAGGTATGCCAGTCTCTATATGAGAAGCTATAGCCTTAATAATTCTTGATTCTGAGGTGAGAGTTGTAGCCATAGTTTTATATTTTTTTGTGACTAAGGATTCTTAATACAGTTGATATTTCCTTTACATTGGCACTATCGCATGTGGCCATGAGTGACGTGAAATTCTGTTTAGAAGTAGAAGCTACAAGGTTGGCCGTGCCTGAGAATGCGTATTCATGCTCAGTATTCTTCACAACAAACATCATGTGTGATGTCTCTGCAATAGCAATAGATACTCTTTCCCCGAACTTACTAAACTCCTTGTGCACTATTCTTGTACCATTATTTTCGTCTTCTCCAATGCTTTTAGCATACTGTCTGAACGCATCCTCAGATGCAATCAATACAAGATGATTAAGCATATACGAGTCATTGTCTTTCCCATTAAACCAGTGCTTAGACAGGGCGGTGCATAGACAGTTTATTAAGTCTTGATTTATGGCTGGAGTAAGCAAGGAGATGTCTGACACAGGTATGTGCAATAGCACCTTTGACAATACATTTTGAAGAGTGTAGTCGTGTTGCATAAATAGACTTGTGGTTTTCTCAGACATATTCCATAATTGTATAACCTCATCGGCTTCATCTGAAGTGAGTCCATGCACAAGCTGCTCTTTTGTGAAAGGCAAACAAGCAGAAGCAGATGAGTGAAATACTTTTGATCACAACAAGGTGGTATATTATATTCATTGCCAAAAAACATAATGTGTTGTGTATTTAATTATTTGTTGAGTAAGTGGACCGTTTGTTTTTTTTCTTAATAAGAAATAGAGAACAGGAACATCAAGTAAAGTGCCAACCTCCTAAATCACAGATGGCGTCCATATAGGGTGTAGGAGTATTGATTTTAGAGCCTGGACATTCAGCATTATCAGGGAAGGTCTCGCCTTCGTTTAAAGGAGGCTTTGTATTTGAAGGTTGGTCTGTTTTATCAAGCGACTTTAAATAATCTTGCCATGTTTGCTTAGTGTTACGAGTATACTCATACTGAAGGGTGGGGTATTCATCTATATATTTCTTAAACTCGCGTGGATGCTCCACGATAACATCTATAGCCATCGCCATTTCTCTATCTCCAGAGTCATGATATGTGCTTTCCAACTCAGAGCGAGTCTTTGACTGAGCGGAATTTTTTTCTGACGAGGCTCTTAGATGAAGCAGCTCTATATTGGCATAGTTAGCAAGAGCCTGCTTAATATGCGTTGAAAGTTCAATAAAGAATGGATATATGTCAGAATCTTCTGAGCAATCATCCTCCACTATCATAGTGGTAAGGGTCTTGCCTATATGAGTAGTAATGTATTGGTTTTGAGCATTCCGCAGTCCAGGTGTCAGCTGTATGTATGTAGCTCGCCCCCCTTCAATATTTATATAATGTGACAGTTCATCGGCTGTGCGGAAGATAAGATCAGAGTGACGATAATAGTATACAGACTGTTTCCATAAGGCTGTATACACCTGATTTTCTTTTGCATCTTGCTCTAAAAGTATAAGCAAAGAATCGAGAGAGTCCATCGCATTACGCCACAGTTCAACAGACAAAGCTTTGAGTTGAACATCAGAAGAAGGATCGTAGTCACTTGTTGACATTGAGTTGAAGCCGCCACCTTTATTGAATGATGATGAAAGTATCCGTACATTATTACTCAACGTCACATACACAATAATTTCCTGACATGCACGCAACACGTCAAGCGTTAGTGCTTCAGGAATCTCAGAACATACATCTTTGTTTTCCTGTTCATTATATACTGTTTCTTCTTCAGCAGCATCAGACTGAATAGAGTCAATATAGAAAGTAATGCCTCCAGGGTGGACCGCCAATTTTTTATATTCTGTATTAAGCTCAGTAAGCAATGGAAGTCCTAAATACTTACTTAGTTTGCTCCTCTCCACTTTGGAGAAAAGGTGGAGTAAGTCTGATATATTATCCCACCGTGAGGTTGGATAAATAGCGGTAAGTTCTTCGATGTGTGATATAAGCATAAGACTACGTTATTCTAATAGTTTGTATTTTCATCGTACTTCATTGTCTTTTGAAAAGAGTGACATGGAATCATCGCCTTTGTAAGGAGCAGCTACCTCAGTCATTGCCGCTGTATGCAGAGCTTCGCGTTCCTCTCTTGCTTTGGCTCGCTCTTTTTTGCGTTCCTCGTTGCGGACTTGTTGCCGCAGTTTTTTCCGTTCTTCCGTTGGTAGCTCTATCCACTCTGTCGGGATAATGTAACCATACCGAGCACAGTTATTAGCTTGTGTTTTAGTTATCGCCACACCCCAATCATGCAGTTCTTTTGCCGCATCCATAAGATTTTGTAGGTGTTGATCATTAGTTGTGCGGTCATCACGACGAAGGAACTTCTTGTCTCTCAGCATGCGTGCGTTTTTAGCCAGTTCCTTAGTTTCCCCTTCTGGCATAGCATCAATCTCAAACTTTGTCATTTCGGCCAGAGCTTTTTCTTTTACCTCGCCATTGATACGCTTCATCTCATCTTCCAGATATTTCTTATAATCAGTTGATACATTTTTGCCTGTAGCCTCGGCATAAGCCACATCTATACGATTCCATAGATTACGAATCTTATCTTCTATATTACAGAGTTTGACGGCATAATAAGCTCTGTCTTTTTGTGTCGTCTTTTCGGGGTCGGCACAGAGGTAGTCAAGTTTGTTGGCTATGTTAGCCATCTCGGTATACATGTCAGATATAAGTTTTCCCTCTTTTTGTAAATCGGGTGGAAGTAGATGACAATAATCAGCAAAATGCTGAGGTCTGTCAGCTATAGTCGGTCTAAGGGGGGCACGATTCCCCTCTGGATGAAGTACACTATCTCTTATTCCTGCTACAGCCACAGATGGAATGTTCTGCGGTTTGGATGGCCTTCCAGCCTTACCTGTAGGAGGCTTGAGTTTAAAACTCTTGCCTATCATAAGCGATGATGGTGGTGTAGTCAAATAGCCGCTATTATCTTCCTGCGACGTTTTCTCTACATCGCCAGAACTTACAAGGGTATTGAGTAGAATGTTCAATTGAACATCAAGACCATTAAGACGCTTGGATGTATCCTTGTAACTATAAGCAGACAGGCAAAACATACGTGCGTTGAAGAGTGTAGATATAAGCATTAGACCTGAGTCGAATGCCTTAATGGTTTCTTTACTCCAAGGTGTAGGCATCTCCTTGAGAACAGGAATAACCTTGTCTTTAAATTCTATAGCTTGTTTAGCAAGCACTTGTCTTTCTTCCGTAGAGAGCATAGAAAACTTCTTTATAAAGTCTTTCTGTGTAATCATGCTGCTTGTTGATTTTTATTAGACGTTAGGCCCAATAGCCATGATAGGGCAAAGGATGAAAGAATACAGCTCATTGTAGACTTTCAATGAGCTGCATCATTCATCCTTCTGGCTTTTTAAACATTTTTCTTCTCGATAGTCCAGTCTGTGAGGTCTGGTGTACCTGCTGCTGGTGTCCAAGTTGTAACCCCGAACTCAGAAGGCGCTGCTGTCAAAGTGACTGTAAAACCATGATCCGAGTCGTAAGTTGTGCCTGAGTCGTAGTTCGATTCCAGCTGAGTTTTCTTATAAGGAGACATGATGACGTAGAAGCCTCCACCTACCTTCGGGATGAGACATCCAAAGTCTTTGAAGCGAAGGGCGTGCTCAAGCTCATTAAAGGCATCTATATTGTCACACACCACGAATGTTCCGACCTGCGATGAAGCCTCATTCTCTGCACCCTTTTCAGAAGTAACCTGTCCCGAGTTCGGTTTGATGTCCACAGCTGCGAGAAGCCCTTGAAGTTTTACAAAAGCATCTTCCGCATACTTTCCATCAGCTTCAGGTTCAGGAAGCTTATGAGCCTCGATGGCTGCGATAAGTTCATCTTTGTCGAAAAAGAATGCTCTGTCACCTGTTCCAGCCATGTTTATTTTGCATCGGCCAGAGTCCTTAAGTGCCGATTTTAGATTGCATGTACCTGCCATAGTTGTTTGTGTTTATGTTGTGGTTAATAGTTTTTGATTTGCAGAAAAAATCTACTCCTGTTTAGTATCAGTTTTCTTCTCGATAGTCCAGTCTGTAAGGTCTGGTGTACCTGTTGCTGGTGTCCAAGTCGTGACTCCGAACTCAGAAGGCGCTGCTGTCAAAGTGACTGTAAAACCATGATCCGAGTCGTAAGTTGTGCCTGAGTCGTAGTTCGATTCCAGCTGAGTTTTCTTATAAGGAGACATGATGACGTAGAAGCCTCCACCTACCTTCGGGATGAGACATCCAAAGTCTTTGAAGCGAAGGGCGTGCTCAAGCTCATTAAAGGCATCTATATTGTCACACACCACGAATGTTCCGACCTGCGATGAAGCCTCATTCTCTGCACCCTTTTCAGAAGTAACCTGTCCCGAGTTCGGTTTGATGTCCACAGCTGCGAGAAGCCCTTGAAGTTTTACAAAAGCATCTTCCGCATACTTTCCATCAGCTTCAGGTTCAGGAAGCTTATGAGCCTCGATGGCTGCGATAAGTTCATCTTTGTCGAAAAAGAATGCTCTGTCACCTGTTCCAGCCATGTTTATTTTGCATCGGCCAGAGTCCTTAAGTGCCGATTTTAGATTGCATGTACCTGCCATAGTTGTTTGTGCATTATCTTATCCAAGGATACTTCTATCCTTGGATAAGTGTTAATATTGATTTTTTGCTACACGCTACCTTCTTGCTTATGTTTTTCTTCCTCTGCCTTTTTCCACGATTCGATGGAAGGATAGTTTTTCTCTCCATTTGTGGCAAAGTAACCTTTTGTAGGGTTGCGAACGATAGTATCAGCACGGAGGTCAATCTGAATTATGATGTTGTGAGCATCATCAGGGTCTTTGTTTATATCAATAAAGGCCTTGTTTGGCTCGCCGTCAGTATTTATATCAGTTCCATAGCCAAGGTTTCCTTCAACAGTAGCAATTATATTGTCACCATAACCCATAGTAGGGTAATGGAGGAATTGCACGTTCGGCATATCGGTAAAGCGGAAGTCTGGATTGTTAACATCAGGTGTCTGCATACCTACATAAGTGAGGTTGTATCCTTGTTTGATAACATTCCAAAGTTTAGGACATACGTAGAAATATATAATCTCTTGCGCAAGCAGATGAGCATCGAGGCTGTTATAGAAGTTTACCACACTTTGATAAGTTTCTTTCGCTCCTGTTGCAGCCCCAAGCAGAGGATCAGTCTCAATAAGGTTTCCCTTCTCAGAACTGATAAGAGGTTTGTTCTTGTCATCTTTGTCATCATCATTTGTACCAGCAATCATGTTGGCAATTTTGGTATAAATACCATCCATGAGAGCGTATTCTTTCTGCTCATCTGTTGTTAGACTGTCAAAGTTGGTTTTGTTTTTTGGACGGCTACCCAAAAAGAAGTTAGAACGTACCTGTGCCGAAGTCTGTTCAGACGCACGCAAGAGTTGGAATTGGGTATGTTCCGCTGTAACGCCTTCGGTTGAAAGACGCTGCATGGAAATAGGAGCCTTTTCAAAGTAGTTGTCAAGAGAGTCTGGTATGCGATTCCATACAGGCTGCACCTTGAGTTTGCGTGGAATCATCTGTCCAAGTGTATTGTTGAGCGTTGACCCCTTGTACTTAGGAGCAGCACCCTTATAGTTGCCCTCATAAATGTACTCAGTGTACTCATTTTCAATACCAGGCTTAACAAAGATTTTAAGTTGTTCCCACATTGCCTCTGTAATACCAGAAGCAGTAATAAGAATCTCATCACTAATAACATTCTTGACGTCGCGAATCTGGTCAAGCGAAACTGCTGTGTAGTTTGCCATAATTTATTTGTGTTTTAATTGTCGTGTTTGTGATTTGTTACGCAACTATCAGAATTTGGCCTGAAGTTGCTTCTTGCGATTTTGGAGAGCTTTGCGAGCTTCTGCTGGACTCATACCTGGCTCATAGAAGTGAACTGGATTTTTTTCTTCTTGCATTTCTTCTTCATTTTGATTCGATGGTGTTGGGATAGGGGCAGAAGGGGCATTCTTACTGAGTTCAGAAATCTCTGCTTCCTTCTCTGAGAGAGACTGCTTAAGAAAGTCAATCTCGTTTTGTGCTTGTTTCGTTATCTTATCAGCTTTTTCCAACTTCTCCTTAAAGTCTAAGATAGAGTCTTCTGCCTCAGTGAGTTTTTGCTCTCTTTCTGCCAACGATTCCTTAAGGTTAGCTATTTCCATGTTGAGATCAGTCACTTTAGCATTGAGTGAACCTATAGCCTCATTAGCTCTTGAAAGAGCCTGAACATTTGCATCGGCAGTGATAGTAGTCTTTTCTGCCTCTGCGAGGTATGCCTCAATCTTTTCTGCTGAGATTTTGTCGCAATAGAATCCACTACATACATCTACTGCAAGCTGCTGGTTCTCTTGCAATCCAAGAACCTTTTCGATATTCGTGTACTTGAGCATAATTAATTGGTTTTAATTGATATTATTGTTTTTCTTTCTGTTGAGTTCTGGTCGTAATCATCATTCTTGTCAACAATGGTGACAAGCGGAACATGTTTGATTGACTCCGCATTTCCCTCATGAAGGTCTACTATGCGCTGTATCACCTCATCCAAAGATTTAATGCCATCAATAAAAATTCCCATTACCTCCGAAGCTTTATATATGTTGCCATGGAGCATATCCTCGCATACTGCTGGACGGTTTGATTTGACAAGAGAGCGGAAGGCGGCTCCATCTTCAGCCAGTTCTGCAAGGAGCGGATCAGGGTTGTTATTGTTGGCAAGTTCACGATAAGACTCATTTTTATTGAACGATTCTGGATCATACTTCTCATGGTAGACATATCCATCCTCATCAGAACTTCCATCTGCAAGTGTGTAGAATGCCGCCATGGTGCCTATGCATCCATATTCACAGTTGGGATGGCGTGCATAAACCTCATCCGTCTGGCAAGAAGCGGCCACTGCTGCTGAGTAAGCACCACCATCAATAAGAGAAACGATTGGTTGACCTGCGGCGCGTGCTGCTTCAATACCCTGTTGGTAGTCGTTCTTTGCATAAGCAGAGCCTCCTGGAGAATCTATAATAAATAG
>OCLD01000239.1_pt1 | contig 14709 bp, 15 predicted proteins | sample 1495911 | NCBI WGS metagenome assembly OCLD01 (sample SAMN03418271, study PRJEB22391) | human gut metagenome | biome: human-gut; feature: organic feature; material: feces | host: Homo sapiens | place: Tanzania | collected 2013-01
TATTACCAATTCCACAAAACCTGCATTTTCCATTCACGGTTTTGGAAAGATTTTTCGAAGAAATCCATTATAACGACACCAATTGATTGTATCAAAAGCATTTATAAAACAGAGAAAAACAACTTGAAATCTCAAGAATCGAGGAGTTTGGTTCAGGAAGGTGTACAAGCATTTACAGCAAATGCTTCACAAGCGGGCCGTATTTCTCTTCCAGAGCCTTGTTGAACTCGTCTCCACCTGGGAGGTTTGCACTCTTGAACACCGGTGGAGTGAAACCTTTGGCGGCAAGGGCCTTTGCAACCTCCATCTCTATGCAGTTCATGACAAAACAGTTGCAGAATGTGGAGGTAGAGCCCATTGTGGCCTCACAGCCTTCCACTTCGGTGACGGCATCGCCGTAGGGGAGGTGGTTGTTTATGTAGATGTCCGCCTCTTCGAAGAGATTCCTGTTGCTTGGATGCCTTGACCTTGCGCCTGCAGGCACTTTAGCGCAGTAGCTGTCGGATGTCACGGCAATGGTCGTCACTCCACGCTTTCTACATTCAAGGACGGCGTCTATGGTCATTGAGTTTATGCCGTAGGCGTTTACGATTATCATAACCTCTCCTGGTTTGAAGCCAACCCTGTATGCATCGAGCACACCAATGGCATAGCCTGGAGTCCTTTCAATGATGTTGGAGCGCTTCGCACCATGTATGAGGTTTGTGCCTGGATCAAGGATTGGATTCCATGCCGCAAGGCCTCCGGCTCTCCAAAGGACCTCTTCCGCTCCCATGTTTGAGTGGCCACCTGTTCCAAGGATGTGGACCATGTGGTCCCCAATGATTGCATTGGCTATGATGTCCGCAGCCTTCCTTATGGTTGGCTCTTCTTTTGCTATTCCTTCAATGATTCCTTCCATGGTCTTTGCGTATCTTTTGATTTCGTCTGACATATCGAACCTCCAAAACCGAACTTCAAGAACTAAAATCTAATACACTGCAAGTAAGAGCGGGTTTCTCCGCTTTCCAATGCCCTGACAGCGAACTTTTCCTCGATTTTTCCGGAAGAAACGCCAAGATCGGCCATTCCATCCCAGAATTCTATGCATACAAAAGGATTCCCGCCTCCAACAGGAGCCCATACGAGCACATATCTGAATCCTTCGCCCGACACCTTTGTAAAGGGTCCTTCCAAACCTCCAACTCCTATCCACGAGGCGTCAAGTTTCCTCAAATCTAGGATGAGGGAGGAGTCGTCTATGAGTCCTTCAAGAGGTACGACGAAGCGGCCCTCAAGGACATCGGCCTTTATGGTCCCATCTGCAAGGTCCAAGCATCCTGCGTGCTGGGAAGTAGGGAAGTGCAGGTAGCATTCCTCCTGGATTCGTGGCAGCTGGTATGCATAGTGCGAGCCAATGGAGTAATACATGGTGCAAGGGCCTTCGTTTGAGACGTGGTACTTAACGACCAGCGAGGAATCTTCAAGCAGGTACTCTATCTGTAGACGATACTCGAATGGGTACATCCCAAGCGTAGTCGAATCAAAGCGGTCCTGCAGGACAAGATGGTCATTGCTGTGTGATACGACTGCGAACTCACGCTCTCGTGCAAATCCGTGGCTTGGAATCTCGTATGGAACTTCGTTGTAGGTGTACCTGCCATCCTTGCATTTGCCGCAGAACGGAAAGCACAATGCCGTGCGCCTTGGCCAGCGAGAGGCATCGTACTCCCATGCGTGGTCAAGACCTGTGTGTTTGTCGATGATGGACTCTATGAGGCCTCCAAACGTGTTTAATGAGGCTTTGATGCAGTCGTTTTCAAGAACCAGAACGGACATATTCAACCAATCCAACAGCCTACAGAATCTTCGCCGCCGAATCCTTGTCAAGGTAAAGACGTGCATCGGGCTGGTTGCGAAGCGCTGTTGCCGGGCACTGCTTTCCAATCTCGTCGTTTAGCATGTGGTACACCGCATTCGCCTTTGTTGGTGCGGGTACGCTGCAGAACATGTGCTTTGCTCTAAGAAGGGCTGGAATCGTTACTGTGAAAGCGTTCTTTGGAACTTCATCGAATGTGTCGAAGCATCCGTCATGCACCTGCTGCATACGACAGATATCTTCAAGCTCAACGATCTTCACTCCCTTTGGATCATTGAAATCCGCTACGCTTGGGTCGTTGAATGCAATGTGGCCGTTTTCGCCAATGCCAAGAAGACATACATCCAAAGGATGCTTTTCGAGAAGCTGCGAATACCTTCTTGCTTCCTCTTCGCAGTCTTTTGCGTTTCCATTGATGAGGTTCACGCTCTTGAACGGCTTGAGGTCGAAGATGGCCTTTCTCAGAAAGTTCCTGAAGCTTGCCCTGTGGTTTGGATCTATGCCAACGTATTCGTCCATGTGGAATGCGTTTATGCGCGACCAGTCTATGCCGTCTGCTTCAAGAAGGGCGGCCAATGTCTCGTTCTGGGATGGAGCCGCTGCGAACATGACGTTGATCTCCTCCTTGAATGACAAAAGCTCTCTTATCACCACTGCGGCTTCCCTTCCTGCACAGTCGCCCATTTCCTTTCTTGTATCGAATGCTTTCACAACAAGCTTGTCCTTGCCGAATTCCTTCAACAATGCCATATCAACCCCCTTGTATTTTTCTTTTAGACCGATGTCACTGAGCATAACAATGGCTTAAAGATGACGCAGTATGCCAAAATACTTGTCCATACCTGCCTGATTGGACTCCGTTCCTCCTGGAATGTTGCCGCTTATCCAAACAGGTGGCTTGACGCCGCGGTTTGCCAGTATCTCGCAGGCCTTTGCGTTTATCGCATTCACTATGAATATGTTGGCGATGGTGGATGTAGGTGAGACCTTGAATTCGTAGCCTTCAAGACCAACCACAGCCTCTCCAAACGGTGTGTAGCTGTCGATCACAACGTCTGCCAAGTCGCATAGGTTCTGGCGGCTTGGATGTCTTCCTTCAAAATCCTCCGGAATCGAATGGCTGAGCTTTGGAGACGTGACTGCAACCACTGTGACTCCAAGTCTCTTGCATTCGAGCACTGTGTCTATGGAACATGTATTGATTCCGTATGCGTTGAACTGAAGCATGACATCGCCTTTCTTGACTCTGTAGTACCTAAGGACGTTCTGCGCATAGCCCTGGACCTTCTCGCACCATCTTGTTGCGCCGTGTTCACAGCTCAGACCCGGATCCAGTATCACGTTGCAGGGGATCAGATTCCCCGCCCTGTGGCACATCTCGGTTGCGACCATGTTGGAGTGTCCTCCGGACCCAAAGACATGGAACACGTTTCCGCTCTGCACGGTGTCTGCGACGAGTGCGGCAGCCTTTTCAATGGGTTCCTGCTGTTCGTTCATTATGTTGTCCAGGAGTCCAGTCACGGACTCATAGTATTGCTTTACAGCTTCTTCCATGTCTTCTCCTTTTTCTTGGAACTTTTTACCCTTCGGAAATACTAAAACTCACGGGCGGCCATGTCAATTAATTTGTTTACTAAACATGTAAATTCTGTAGCTGCAGTCAGTTCTGTAGGTTTTTTTCTTTTACAAGCAGGCTTGTAAAGAAAAAACCCGCCATGCATGCAACAGCAAGGCCAAGAAGATAGTTGACCATGCTCGCAACCGGCGATCCTGCGCCTTCAGTCATAAGGGGCAATGCAAGAAGCCCAGATGGTCCCCATCCTGCGCAGCCAACCTTTGCAGCTACTATGAACGAACCTCCAAAGCCTGCGCCAAGGCATGTCGTGAGAAACACCTTGGAGTGGGGTACCGTAACACCGTAGAGCAGGGCGGATCCTATTCCCATCATTCCTGGGAGGATTCCACCTGCGGCTGCGGCCCTCAGGTCGTCGTCTCCATAGCGCTTGGCTTTGAACATCACGGAGATTCCAGCACCAACCTGGCTGGCTCCCGCCATTGCAAGTACAGGATAGAGCGTTATGCTTCCAGTGGATTCAAGCTGTATGGCATAGAGGGCTATGAATGCGAACTGCAGGCCAAAGAGGTTTGCCGGCAGGAACAACGCTGCGCATATATAGCCACTTACAAGTCTAACTGCAAGGCTTTCGTTTGTGGTCAGAAACTCCAAGACTCCACACAGCACGTTGGATATGAATCCAAAGATTGGCATGAAGACGAATATGCAAGGAAGAAGACACACTAGAAAGGCTATGAAGGGTGTAACGACGACATCAAGTGTTTTGTTCATTTTCTTGTGGAGAAAACCTTCGACGGCACTTAGAAGCCATACCCCAAATATGACGGTCATGACACCGCCGCTGCCTGTTCTAAGTATGGACGTAAGAGGGCTGGCTTCATTGTATAGTCCAACTATAGACGACAGCTTGTTTATGCCGTCGAGGCATGTCGTCATTCCAAGCATTCCGCCGCATATTTGACTGCAGCCAAAGCATTTGGCGGCGGAGAACCCTATCCATGCGGACAGATATGTCGTGAACGAGGTGTTCACTAGGTTCAAAACGGTGTGGACAGCGTTCCAGAAGGGGATGGTCCCATAGTCCGGCATGAACTGCGCAAGAAGCGATGCAAAACCTGCACACAGGCCTGCAATGACGAATCCTGGAAGCAGAGGGATGAAGATATCCCCCAGTTTCTTGAAAGGGCTTGTGTTGGATGTCGATGCCCCGCTCGAACCCATGCCAGCCACGCTTGAACTCATATTGCTTGAACTCATATTGCTTGAACTCGTATTGCTTGAACCAGAATCCAAACTCTTCATCTGAGCATTTCCAAAGCCATCATTGCGGCCCCTGTTGCGGCATCATGTATCGGATCCATGCATATCTTGTTTTTATCGACTTCACCAAGTTTTGCAACGAACGCCGCCCTTAGGTTCGTTTTGTGTGAGAGAAGTCCTCCAAGCATTGCAACGCACACTTTCTCGACTCCAAGCTTGCAAGAGACCGCCTCCACAAGCTGCACCAATGAAAAAGCGTTCTTCCTGACTATGCATTGGGCCACCTTGTCCCCTTGGGAACATGCCTTTTCCACGATTGGAGCTATAGCCGCCACTGCGCTCTTGTCTTTGGTATAGACGTATGAGATTATTTCGGCACGGGAGGCCAGGTTCATGTCCTGAGCCAAAAGCTCTTGTATAAGTGTAGGCTCTCCGTAGCCGTCATACGCCCTTGCAACCGCAGCCAAGGCATCCCGTCCAAGCCCATAGCCGCTGCCTTCGTCTCCAATGAGGTGTCCCCATCCTCCTGCACGTTCGAACAGTCCCGTGGCGCTCTTTCCAAAGCAAATCGAACCGGTTCCGGCTATGAGGCCAATGCCTCCCTTGCCGTCCAATGCCCCGCAAAGGGCGATTTCGTGGTCTCCCACAAGACGCCAGTTGTGTATTCCAAACTGCTTCATGTGGACGGCTATGAGCTTCTCCATCTTCTTGTTGCTTATCCCCGCAGCTCCTATGCAAAGGGCCTTGCAGGTTCCAACAGATGTGATGTAAAGACAAATCCTGTCAAGAAGCGATTCAAAAGCCTTGTCTCCAATGCTGTTCAGATTGAATGCTCCAAACTGCTTGGATGACAGCTTTTTCCCATTGAGGTTCCAACATAGAACCCTCGTTTTGGTTCCGCCGCCATCTATGCCGGCGACAAACTCAACGTCGTTTCCGTTCATGTCGTTCATTTCAAGGCTTCCCTTACATGACCCTTGGAGACTTCAAGCTTGGCCTCCGCTTCTTCTCGAGAGCAGTCCGCCATTATCATGACGATTGCCTTCTTCACGCTTCCACCAGCCTTCTCCAAAGTGGCTTTTGCCTCATCTCTGGAAACGCCTGTGACCTCCATAACGATGTTCTGCGCTCTTACATGGAGCTTTTCGTTGGACTGCATCACATCAACCATGAGGTTCTTGTAGCACTTTCCAACGCCAACCATGCTTGCAGTCGATATCATATTGAGCACGAGCTTTTGTGCTGTGCCGGACTTTAGTCTTGTCGAACCGGTAAGCACCTCAGGTCCAACGACGACCTCTATGGCAAGCTTGGCTACCTTTCCTATGGCACAACCCTCATTGCAGGATATCGCAACGGTCCTGCATCCAAGTTCGTTCGCGTACTCAAGGCCTCCAATCACATAGGGGGTCCTCCCGCTTGCGGCAAGTCCCACCACCGTGTCCTTCTTTCCAAGGCCGATGTCCTTGAGGTCGTTCATTCCAAGTTCCTTGCTGTCCTCGGCGCCTTCCACTGCCTTTATGAACGCACTAGGGCCTCCTGCAATGAGACCTACCACCATATCCGCAGGGACACCAAAGGTGGGCGGGCACTCTGAAGCGTCCACGACGCCAAGCCTTCCGCTTGTACCTGCTCCCATATATATGATGCGCCCGCCCTGTTCAAGCGATTCTATGCACCACTGTACGGCTTGGGCTATCTCTCCAAGGTGCGGCTTTATTGCAAGTGGGACCTTTGCGTCCTCCTCGTTCATGAGAGTGACGACTTCAAGCGGCGTCATCCTATCAAGCTCAAGCGAGGCTTGGTTGCGAGTCTCCGTCGTCATTCTGCTTAGGTCTATCCTGGTGTCGTTCATATAGTTCTCCGTTTCGGTGGTTTTGATATGGTTCTCCTGAAAGTCAGTTTCCTTTCTTCTCTTCGAAGAAAAATGCAAAGGCCTTTTCTACAGCTGGATCCCAGAAATCCCAGTTGTGGACTCCGTCCCAGCTTTCGAATGTGCAGTCAAGCCCTGCACTTGAAAGCTCTGATGCAAACCTCTCGTTCTGAGCCAAAAGTTCGTCCTGTCTTCCGCAGGACATATAGAACTGCGGCATCTCTGATGCAGGTGCACCCGAATGCTTGAAGGATTCCAACATTGCAAACAGGTTGCAGTCCTTAGATACGGTTCGTCCTTTTCCAAAGATGGCCTCGTATTCAAGCGCCCTTTGGCCCTGCATGTTGGCCACGCTGTCTGCAATGTCCGTCACAGCCGAGAACGTTGCGCATCCCTCATAGCGGTCAGGGAGGTTGAAGACGCTCTTGAGGGCGCCGTAGCCTCCCATGGAAAGGCCCATTATGTAGTTGAGCCTCCTTTCCTGCGACAGTCCAAACATGTTGGAGCATATCCTTGGCAGTTCCTTTGAAACGAACGTGAAGTAGGGGAGCCCCTGCTTCATGTCTGCATAGAAGCTCCTTTGCACCTCCGGGATTATCACAGCCACGTTGTAGCGCCTTGCATAGCGCTCCACGCTCGTGTAGCGGGCCCAGCCCGTGCAGTTGTCGGCAAGGCCGTGCAGAAGATACACGACCCTTGCCTTGGAACAGTCAATGCTCTCTGGAAGGAACGCCGTCATGGAAGTTCCCATGTCAAGCGACTCCGAACGGAAATCACAGCGGATATGCGCCATCATGCTCCTCCTTCTAAAGTCCTTTTCAATTGCCTTCCGTGCACGATACGAAATGGCCTGGCTTCACTTCCTTTAGGCAATGCCCTTCCTTGCACTTTTCGCTTGCATACGGGCAACGTGGAGCAAAGCGGCATCCAGGTGCCGGGTTGATTGGGCTGGAGACCTCTCCTGATATGGTCACACGCTCTCTGTTGCGCCTTGAAAGGTCAATCGTAGGGATCGAGTTCAAAAGCGCCTTTGTATATGGGTGGATCGGGTTTGCAAAGAGCTCGCTTGAGCTTGTGTACTCAACGACCTGTCCCATGTACATGACCATGATGTCGTCGCTTATATGCTTTACGACTGCAAGGTCGTGCGTTATGAACATATAGCTTAGTTTGTGGCTGTCCTGAAGGTCCATGAGGAGGTTCAGGATCTGGGCCTGTATGGAAACGTCAAGCGCCGATACCGGCTCGTCGCACACTATGAACTTTGGGTCCAGTATCATGGATCTGGCAAGTCCAACCCTTTGCCTCATTCCTCCGTCAAGCTCATGTGGATAGAGGTTGGAGTAGTGGGATGGAAGTCCGCACATGTCCATTATGTGGTCAACCCTCTCCTTGAGCTGTGCAGAGGAAAGCTCGTTCTTCTTGTTGAGCACTTCAAGAGGCTCTGAGATGAGGGCCCTGATGGACATTCTGGGATCAAGCGAGCTGTATGGATCCTGGAAGATCATCTGCATGTTCCTCTGGACCTTGTGCATATCGCGCTTGGAGTATTTGAGGATGTCCTCGCCCTCGTAGAGCACCTGTCCGCTCGTGGCCTGATGGAGTCTGAGCACGGTCCTTCCAAGGGTGGACTTTCCGCATCCGGATTCGCCTACGACCCCAAGGGTCGTTCCTTCGTATATCTTGAAGTTCACATCCTCAACGGCATGGAGCTGCCCCTTTGGGGTCTTGAAGTATTTGCAAAGGTTTACGGCTTCTACCAATGGTCTATCCATCATTCGGCCTCCTTGGTGGTGTCATAGAGATGGCACAGGATGAGATGTCCATCCTTCTCGTGCATTGCAGGAGGAGTGTTTCTGCACTTCTCCATGCAGTGCGGGCAGCGGTCTGCGAAGCAGCATCCAGTTGGAATGTGCCTTGGATCGGCCATGTGGCCTGGAATGGGCTTGAGCCTCTTTTCGTCCCTTGTAAGGTCCGGGATGCAGTTTATGAGACCTGCTGTGTACGGATGCTTCTCTTCTCTTGCGAAGATCTGCTCCACCGTTCCATGCTCTACAACGCGCCCGGCATAGATCACCGACACGTTGTCGCAGAACTCGGCCACAACTCCAAGGTCGTGGGTTATGAGGACGACGGCTGAGTTGAACTCGTCCTTGAGCCTTCTCATGAGTTCGAGTATCTGTGCCTGTATGGTGACGTCCAAAGCCGTTGTCGGCTCGTCTGCAAGCAGAAGCTCAGGCTCTGCAATGAGGGCCATTGCTATGACGATCCTCTGCTTCATTCCACCTGAGAACTGGTGAGGGTATTCCCCCTTCCTTGATGCAGGGATTCCAACAAGCTGGAGCATCCTGTCAACCTTATCCTGCTTCTGCTCCTTGGAAAGGTTGGGGAAGTGGAGATGGAGCACTTCGTAGACCTGCTCGCCAACGGTTTTGGTTGGGTTCAGGCTTGTCATTGGGTCCTGGAATATCATGGATATCCTTCTACCTCTGAGACCCAGCATGTAGCTGTCAGGCTTGCCCAAGAGCTCTTCGCCGTCATACATGATCGAACCGCTTGCTATTTGACCCACCTTCTTTGGAAGAAGCTGGAGAATCGACAGCGCAAGGGTGGTCTTTCCGGCTCCTGTCTCGCCTACAAGCCCAAGCTTCTCGCCCTTCTTGAGCGAAAGGTTCAGTCCGTTCACTGCGTAGACCACAGCGTCATCGGTATTGTACTGGACGTGCAGGTCCTTGATTTCAAGGAGGTTGTCGTCTTTGTGTGTTTCGTTTGGCATTGTCGTTTCCTTGTCAGTTCTTCGATTTTGGGTCGAATGCGTCCCTCAGGCCGTCGCCAATGAAGTTGACGGACATGACGGTGAGCATGATGCAGATTCCAGGGATGATTCCAAGGTACGGATAGTACTGGATGTTGACTTTGTTCTCGGATATGATCGTGCCCCATTCAGGTGTAGGGGAGGCGACTCCAAGGCCAAGGTATCCCATGGATGAGATGCTAAGGATCACGGAGCCCAGCGTGAGGGTTGCCGATACGACGATTGGTCCTATTCCGTTTGGCAGTATGTGCTTGAGGATTATTCTTGGAGAGCTCGCCCCAAAGCACTTTGCAGCCTCAACGTACTCCATGTTCCTAAGTGTGAGCACGCTTGAACGCACCATTCTTGCAAAACGCGGTATCTGTCCAATCGAGAGTGCCAGTACGAGCTTCCACACGCCGTTTCCAAGGGCCGTGATGATGGCCATTGCAAGAAGGGCGGACGGCACGCTCATTAGCATGTCAACGACTCTCATGAGGATGGTATCGACCTTGCCTCCAAAGAAGCCGGCCGTGCCACCTATTATGGCGCCTATTACAAACGCTATACCGATGATGGCGAGGCTGCAGAACAGCGAAATCCTTCCACCATATAGGATTCTGGCAAGAAGGTCCCTTCCAAGCTCATCGGTTCCAAAGATGTGCTCTGCACTTGGACCCTGGAGCTTGTTTGCTATGTCCTGCTTTATGACCATGCTGTATGGCCTGATGAGAGGTGCTATGAGGATGAAAAGGGTTACGAAAGCGAACATGGCTACGCCTATCATGGCAAGCTTGTTCTTCCTGAACCTGAAGAGTATGAGCTCTCCAGTGCTGTATTCGGATAGCGGTTTCTTCTTCTTTTTGCTGAAAATGCCCATTTGCCGCCTCCTTACGATGCAAGGTCTATACGAGGGTCCACTATGGCGCAGATGAGGTCTACGACAAGGTTTATGACTCCAACGATTATGGTGATGAAGATGACCGTCCCCATGACTACGGGAACGTCCCTTCCCTTGACTGCGTTGATCAGCATGCTTCCAATGCCTGGGATTGCGAAGATGTTCTCTGTTACGACAGCACCTCCAATGGTTCCGGCAAAGCTTATTCCTATCTGCGTCACGACAGGAATGAGGCTGTTTCTTATGGCATGGTGGAGAATCACGTCATGGTTGGATGCACCTTTGGCCCTTGCTGTCCTTATATAGTCCATCTTTATGACGTCAAGCATGCTTGTACGGCTCATCCTTATCATTGATGCAAGCGTGTTCGCACCAAGGATCATAGGCGGCAGTATGAAGCACTTCCAGGTACGTATACCTGAAACCGGCAGCCAGTGCAGGGTAAGGCAGAAAAGTATCTGACACATGGTTCCAAGCCAGAACGCAGGCATGGAGAACAGCAGCATGACCACGAACGTGCATCCATAGTCCAAAAGGCTGTACTGCTTTATGGCGCTTGCTATTCCAAGTGGGATTCCTATCCCCGTTGCGAATAGAAGTGCCAGAACCGACACTAAAAGCGTATATGGTAGTCTGTGGGCGAACTCGGGCAGAACCTCGAAACCGCTTATCCAAGAGGTTCCAAAGTCAAGCTTGAGTGCGTCTATCATGTAGTTTACATATCTTACGAGAAGAGGCTTGTCCAAGCCCATTTCATGGTTGAGCTGAGCGACCTGTTCCGGTGTTGCGTCCTGTCCTAGGACGAGTCGTGCAACATCTCCAGGAGCCAGGGAGAGAATAACAAACAGAATGAACGTCACGGAAAGTATGACGGGAATCAGCATAAGCAGTCTTTTGAGTGCATATTTCAACCAACTCACTTCTGTTCCTCCTTGTTTAATCGAATGTCTTATAAAAGCAGGGCAGGTGCAAACGCATCTGCCCCACTATGCGAATCTTCGCGAACTGTCAGTATGAAACGCCTGCTGCTATGCAAGGTCTTTCAGGGACTACTTCCATGACCAGTATCTGAACAGGTAGTAGCCAAGGCAGTGTGCCTGGACGCCTTCGAGGCTGTCGTTGTAGGCAACTGTCGTGATTCCGTTGTAGAGAGGAACCGTGTAGGCTTCGTCGAGGAGGATCTGTGCGATTTGTCCATAGACCTGCTTGCGTGCATCACCCTGGAGGCTGCGGCCGCTCTGTGCCATTGCGTAGATTTCAGCTGCACGTGGATACCATACTGATTCGTCGAATCTGCTTGGTGTGAACTGCGTTGCAATGGAGTCTGCATCTATGAGAGAGGATGCTTCATCGACAAGCCTTGAATCGAAGTTTCTCTTCTTTCCCTTCTCTTCGTATGTCGTGTTGTCGACGGCTTCTACCTTTGCATTGATTCCAATCTCAAGAAGCTGAGCCTGGATGACCTTTGCAACGGTCTCGAAAGTCGATCCTGCGACACAGGTTATGGAGAAGTCCTCGCCGTTGTAGCTTGACTTTGCAAGGTATGCCTTTGCTGCTTCCACGTCGTAGTCAACTCCCTTGATCTGGTCTGGATAACCGCCGTACATAGGACAGATATCGACAGTAAGGATCGTTGCAGCTCCGCTGTTGACAGCCTTGTTGATGTCGTCCTTGTTGATTGCAGCCTGAACGGCCTTTCTGAAGTTGAGGTCCGTTCCAATTCCTGACCATGCATTGAGGTTGAGGGTGATTCTTGACGTCGAGTCGCCAACGCTTGTCGAAATGCCGTTCATCTTGTCAAAACGTCCGCACTGCTCGATTGATGGAGCTCTCATGACGTCGTAGTCGCTGTTCTGGAGTCCAAGGATCTGTGTGTTGGTGTCTGCAACAAGAGCGATCGTGACGTGCTTGATTGCCGGAGCGCCTCTCCAGTGGTCTTCGAAAGCCTCGAGTGTGACGTGGTCGCCTGTGACGTATTCGACGAACTTGTATGCACCGGTTCCAATTGGAGCTGCCATGTATCCGTCGTCACCAACCTCTTCGTAGTATGCCTTGGAGCAGATTCCGCCAAGACGTGATGCAACGCCGTATGGGAATGCTGCGAATGGGGAAGAGAGGACGATTTCCACTGTGTAGTCGTCAATGATGTTGCAGTGGTCGAAGTTGATGAAAAGTGCCTTTCCAAGAGGACCTGCGGCGCCCTTGTCGAATGTGAACTTGACGTCTTCTGCTGTCATCTCGGATCCGTTCTGGAACTTGACGCCCTTTCTGAGGTAGAAGGTGTAGGTAAGTCCGTCTTCGGAAACTGTGTATCTCTCGGCAAGTGCTGGTGAGAGGGATCCATCTGCTTCAAGAGCAAGAAGGCAGTCGTAGACGTTTGCGAGTACGAGGTTGTCGTCTCCGCCGCATCCCTTTGAGGAAAGTGCGTAGAAGCGATAAGGGTTTCCTGTAACGACGAGTGTTACGGAATTCTTAGCCGTGGTGGCCTCCTGTCCGCCCTGGGCGAATGCAGGAAGAACCATCATGAGTGCGAGCAAAACCAAAACGATTTTCTTCATGTTGACTCCTTTTGTTTACTAAACAAATCGTTTGCAAAGCAAATCAAACTATATCATACACCTGTTTTCTGTGCGGTCAAGCAAAAACTTCATGTATTTGTTGCGTTTTGTTGCACTGCTTAACATCCCTGATGCTGCAAATACAATCCGTGCGGTATCCGTGCGTCCCATGAGGCCCATGAGGCCCGTGAGACCCGTACAACCCGTAAGCTCCATGCGCCCCATAGGCCCCATGCTCCCCATGCGCCCCATAGGCCCCATAAGCCCCATGCGTCCCATAAGCCCCATAGGCAACACAACCTCTCAATCGTTGAAGTATTCGCTTATAGCATCCTTTATGGAATCTGCCGTGTCGCCTGCGGTCATGCTTATTGGATTGGATTTCGTCTGCGCGATCTCTCCGGCCCTTCCATTTATATATGAACCGGCTGCGACTGCAAGAAGCAGGGTGTCTTCCTTTCCATGTTCGTTTCCAAGGTTCACAAGGGTAGGAGCCCACGAGCATATAGCCGCAAGTATCCCTGAAAGAACGTCTCCGCTTCCTGCCGTTGCCATGCCAGGGCATCCGCTGTCTGTAAGGTACACGGTTTTCCCGTTCGTAATGATTGTAGTCGGTCCTTTGAGAAGGACAATGGCATTGTTCTGCCTTGCGTAGAGTTTGGCCTCTTCTATTGGATTTTCCATATAGTCGTCTATGCTTTTCCCAAGGAGTCTTGAAAACTCCTTGGCATGAGGGGTAAGCACTATGGAGCAGTTGGCATCCTGCAATACCGCAGGGTTCTGTTTTGTTAGGCTTGAGAGAATGTTGAGTCCATCTGCATCTATTATGAGAGTGCCCCTATAGTTTTCCATCATATACAAGAGCATCCTCGTCGTCTGCTTTGTGACTCCAATGCCCATGCCAAAGGCAATCGTCCTCACGCCTCTCATAAGCTCGTCAAGCTCCTTCTTACAGAACACAGCCTCCCCATTGTCGTCAGAAAGGGGGAAGAGGGTGCTTTCAAGTATGTATGGAGCAATTGCTTGTGTTAATGAGTTTGGAGCTGCAACCTTCACGACTCCGGCTCCAGAGCGCATTGCAGCATTCGCCATAGCTGCAAGCTTTATGGCCCCACTGTATCTTGCAGAACCTCCAATAAGAACTATATAGCCAAAACTTCCCTTATTGGAATAATTGCTTCTTGGTGTGAACAAACCATTGAAGTCTTCATGCTGCAATAGCCAGTATGGTTCATCTACAGGCTCTATTCCAATGCCGCAGTTTATGCGCTTTGCCATGACATCCTTTGCCATGTTCAGAAAATGTCCCGGCTTGTAGTCTCCAATGGAGACCGTAAGGTCCGAGTGTACGCACAGTTTCGAAAGGCCGTTGTCTCCATCAAGGCCGCTGTTGATGTCAACGGACACCCTGTAGGCACTGCTTTCGTTGATGGCTTGTGTCACCTGTGCAGTCAGGCCTTTCACATCACCTTTGAAGCCTGTTCCAAAGATGCAGTCAAGGATTGTGTTGAACCTCGCAAAGGAAGGAATGCCACAGCTTTCAATGTTGTATATGGCTATTCCTCTCTTCCTGCATCCTTCAAGATAGTATCCTCCATCTATGGAAGTCTTTTCTGAAAGCATGAAGACGGAACAGTCAACATCGTTGTCATAAAGCAGCTGAGCTACCACATAGCCATCCCCAGCATTGTTTCCACTGCCGCAAACGATGGCTACAGGAGGTTTCCATGTAACATTTTCATATATAGATTTCCCAGCTAGGAACATAAGTTTCTTACTTGGAGTAGTGGTTGCAATGGCATGTGCATCGCTCTTTCTCATGTTGTCAACTGAAAGAACTCTTATCATGGAAGCCTCCTTCTTGCACTAGACATCCTCAATTATGCTAT
>OCLD01000242.1_pt1 | contig 14588 bp, 14 predicted proteins | sample 1495911 | NCBI WGS metagenome assembly OCLD01 (sample SAMN03418271, study PRJEB22391) | human gut metagenome | biome: human-gut; feature: organic feature; material: feces | host: Homo sapiens | place: Tanzania | collected 2013-01
CCGTTACAATCCGACGTTGGACGGCTTACCGTTGCATTTGCTTTTTCAATTGGCAGGCGCATGAAGTAGTTTTGAAAGTTCCTCTTTTGACTTGTCTTTATGTTGTGATTCGTGGATAATAGGGATTTGGATGTAAGGAGGGGATGCATGCTTGTGTTTCCTCTCTGGCGTGCGTTTGTGTATATTCGTACATATTCGACGTTGTACGTATTGCAACGAACGGATGCTTTCCGTGATGCACGTCGTACATCGCAACAATGAGGCACTTTTTTAAGGTGGAGGGTCTATGTACCAGATTGCTACTAAAAAAAATCTTAATCCTACCGTTACCCAAATGGAGATTGTTGCTCCTTTCGTAGCGGCCAAGGCAAAGCCGGGTCAGTTCATCATCCTTCGTGTTGATGAGGATGGGGAGCGCATTCCTCTCACAGTCGCAGGCTGCGACAAGGAGAAGGGAACCGTCAAGATCATCTTCCAGATCGTGGGAGCCACGACTGAGAAGCTCAACCACAAGAATGCAGGTGAGTACATTCAGGACTTCGTAGGACCACTTGGGGTTCCTACCCACACGGACGGAATCAAGAAGGTCTGCATCATAGGCGGTGGTGTAGGATGCGCAATCGCAATGCCTATCGCTGAAGAGTTCCACGCACAGGGTGCTGAAGTGACGAGCATCATAGGTTTCAGAAGCAAGGATCTCCTCATCCTTGAGGACGAGTTTAAGGCTTACTCCGACAAGCTCTTCGTCATGACTGACGATGGTTCATACGGCCGCCACGGCAACGTGACCGTTCCTTTGAAGGAAATGCTTGAGGCCGGAGAGAAGTTCGATCTCATCATCACCATTGGACCTCTTATCATGATGAAGTTCGTCGTCCTTACGGCAAAGCCATTTGGCGTGCCTGTAACGGTTTCCATGAATCCAATCATGATCGACGGCACAGGTATGTGCGGTGGTTGCAGACTCACCCTCAACCAGGACGGCAAGAAAGTCACAAAGTTCGCATGTGTGGACGGCCCTGACTTCAACGGCTATGAGGTTGATTTCGACGAGGCCATGTCCCGTGGCCGCATGTACATGGACTTTGAACGCAAGGCCCATGAAGAGACATGCAATCTTTTCAAGAACGCTTAAGGAGACAGGTTATGGCAATTGATCCTAAGAAACATGAAATGCCTGTGCAGGAGCCTCAGGTAAGAGCACATAACTTCAAGGAAGTGGCCTTGGGCTACACCCATCAGATGGCTATAGACGAGGCCAACAGATGCCTCCACTGCAAGAACAAGCCTTGCGTACAGGGCTGTCCTGTCAACATCGACATCCCTTCATTCATAGACTGCATAAAGAAAGAGGATTTCGAGGGTGCCTACAACGTAATCAGCCAAACATCCTCTCTGCCTGCAGTGTGCGGAAGAGTATGTCCTCAGGAGACGCAGTGCGAAAGCAAGTGCACCCTTGGCATCAAGTTCGAACCGGTTGGAATCGGCCGTCTTGAGAGATATGTGGCAGACTGGCACAACGAGAACTCCAAGGAATCCCCTGCAGTTCCTGCCTCGAACGGCCACAGAGTCGCTATCGTTGGTTCTGGTCCTTCAGGCCTTACATGTGCAGGCGACTTGGCTAAGAAAGGCTACAAGGTGTCTGTATACGAAGCCCTGCATGTTGCAGGTGGTGTTCTCGTCTACGGAATCCCTGAGTTCAGACTTCCAAAGGCAATCGTTGCCAGAGAAGTCGAGAACCTCAAGGCAATGGGCGTTGACATTGATACGAACATGGTGATTGGAAAGACACTCACGATCGATGAGCTCTTCGAGATGGGCAACGAGGCCGTCTTCGTAGGTTCCGGTGCTGGTCTTCCAAACTTCATGGGCATTCCTGGAGAGTCCCTCAAGGGTGTCTACTCTGCAAACGAGTACCTTACGAGAAGCAATCTCATGAAGGCTTTCAGAGAGAAGGACGACACTCCTATCATGAAGGGTGGAAAGGTTGCGGTCGTTGGTGGTGGAAACGTTGCAATGGACGCAGCAAGAACAGCTCTGCGCCTTGGTGCCGAGAAGGTCTACATCGTATACCGCCGCTCCATGACAGAGCTTCCTGCAAGACGTGAGGAAGTGGAGCATGCTGAAGAGGAAGGAATCGACTTCCAGCTTCTCAAGAACCCCATCGAGGTCCTTGGCTACAACAATCCAGACAACCCACGCGACCCAAGAAACGGTTTCGTGACCGGTCTCAAGTGCGTCAAGATGGAGCTTGGCGAGCCTGATGCAAAGGGTAGAAGAAGACCTGTTCCAATCGAGGGTTCCGAGTTCGTCCTTGATGTGGATACTGTCGTCATTGCAATTGGAACTTCTCCAAACCCACTCATCAAGTCCACTACAAAGGGCCTTGAGGTCAATGCACACGGCGGTATCATCGTGAACGAGAACGGTCTTACCTCCAGAGAAGGCGTCTACGCCGGCGGCGATGCCGTTACAGGTGCTGCAACTGTCATCTCCGCAATGGGTGCCGGTAAGGTCGCTGCAAAGGCCATAGACGAGTATCTTAGCAACAAGTAATCCAGCCTCCGGTTTGGTGGTTCGTATCGAAGCCCCTTCGCTGATTCGTTCAGTGGAGGGGTTTTGCTTATTCTTGGTCTTTTGATGACATCCATCGTCGATGCGCTCAAGCCGTGCAGAAAGCACTGTCTTTCGCTGTCTCCTTGGCTGACGTCAAAATACCGGCGAATACGATTTGAAACCTTGAGTCTCAAGGTTGGTGTAATTTTGGCATTGAAGGACGTTGTGGGGCGCTGTATGGCGCTGTGGGACGCTGTGTGGCGGTGTATGGCACTGTGGGACGCTGTGTGCAGTGTTAGGAATGCTACAGACATTGGAATTCGTTTGATTTTTTTGAGGGTAATGTTGGCTTTGCAACTTTACAAAGGGTTGGCCGTTTCTGTATCCTAAGGTGCGAATTTGTTTCTTTGAGGTGCACCATGACCAAGTACATTTTCGTAACGGGTGGAGTTGTTTCGGGCCTAGGAAAAGGCATCACTGCGGCAAGTCTTGGACGTCTGCTGAAGAATAGGGGGCTTAAGGTCGCAGCGCAGAAGCTGGACCCCTACATGAACGTAGATCCTGGAACCATGAGCCCTTTGCAACATGGTGAGGTGTTCGTAACGGAGGACGGGGCTGAGACGGACCTCGACTTGGGGCACTACGAAAGGTTCATAGACGAGGATCTCAACAAGTACTCGAACCTGACAAGCGGAAAGGTCTATTGGAACGTCCTCCAAAAGGAACGTGCCGGAGAGTACCTTGGAAGTACGGTTCAGATAATCCCCCATGTCACCAATGAAATAAAGAAGTTCATATACGCCGTTGGCAGCAAGACGAACGCCGATGTCGTCATAACGGAGATTGGCGGCACAGTTGGCGATATAGAAAGCCAGCCGTTCCTTGAAGCCATAAGACAGATAGGCCACGAAGTGGGGGAGGCCAACAGGCTTTTCATCCATGTTACTTTGGTTCCTTACCTTGCATCAAGCGGCGAGCACAAAAGCAAGCCCACCCAGCACTCGGTCAAGGAGATGCAGGGCTTGGGTCTTTTCCCTGATATCATTGTCCTTAGAAGCGACAACTCAATAGAGGACTCCATAAAGTCCAAGATAGCGATGTTCTGCAACGTCCAGCCCGATTGTGTCATAGAGAACAAGACCCTTGGAAGTCTCTACGAAGTCCCTCTCATGCTCCATGGACAGCATCTTGACGACATAGTGTGCCGCATACTTGGAATACAGGCCCCCGAATGCGAGCTTAGCTCCTGGAAGGATGTAGTGGATAGGGTCGAGTCATCCCGTTCAAGCACATTGCATACTGAGATCGCAATCGTTGGCAAATACACAGCACTGCATGATGCATACCTTTCCATTGTGGAGTCTCTGAACCATGCCGCAATATGGAACGATACACGCCTTTCTCTACGTTGGGTGGAATCCAGCGAGATCTGTTCCTATGAGGATGCCGTTTCCCTTCTAAGCGGAGTCAATGGAGTCCTTGTCCCAGGTGGTTTTGGAGACAGAGGAATCGAAGGGATGGTCCTTGCATGCCGCTATGCCCGTGAAAACCGCATTCCTTACTTTGGGATATGCCTTGGAATGCAGATTGCCTGTATAGAGTTCGCCCGTGATGTAATTGGTTGGAATGATGCTCACTCCAGCGAGTTCTCTTCCACGACCGCCCATCCTGTAATTGACCTCATGGAGGATCAGAAGGGCCTTCAGAAGGGTGGTACCATGCGCCTTGGAGCATATCCGTGTTCATTGGCCTCCGGTTCGTTGCTTGAGGGTCTCTATGGTTGCTCGCAGGTTCAGGAGAGGCACAGACACCGCTACGAGTTCAACAACGCTTTTGAAAAAGAGTTCGTGGACGCAGGCCTTGTCCTTAGCGGCAAGTCACCTGACGGCTCTCTTGTAGAGGCCGTGGAGCTTGGACGGGATGTACATCCTTTCTTTGTTGCAGTTCAGTCACATCCTGAGTTCAAGAGCAGGCCTACCAAACCACATCCAATATTCAACGGCTTCATCAAAGCTTCTCTTTCTCTCTAGGATTTTGGGTTACAGCCGTTGTCGATGCGCTCAAGCCGTGCAGAAAGCACTGTCTTTCGCTGTCTCCTAGGCTGTAATCCCAAACTCCGTCGAGCTTTTTCTAGGATTTTGCGGTGATAACTGCGTCGAGTTTTCTCTTTGATTTTGGGTTTCAGCTGTTGTCGATGTGCAATTCTGGGTTTTTTTGGGTTCTTCACGGAAAGTTGGGGGATTGGGAGATGGGAATCGAAGGAGAGCATCCAGCCGTGTAGCTGTTGGGGCTCTTTGGGCTCTTTGGGCGCTTGGGGCCTACTGGGCCGTTGGGGCTTTTGAAGACCGTTGAAGCAATCGAAAGTATCTGTTGCTCTTGAGACGGTTGAATCAAGATTGAAGCAGAGCGTTCTAGAGCGCTCCTGAGCGTATCTGAGTGTACCTGATAGTGCCTGACCGCATCTGAGCGTGCCTGAGTGTGCCTCATCCATGGAACCAGACCGTTTCAGCGTGGCTGGAGCGTCCGGATTGTCCAGATGTACAACGACAGTGCCATCCATTGTTTCCAATCCCCGACCTTTCCGTGAAGAACCCAACAATTCCACAATTCCAAAAGCAAGCTCTCAAACAGTGCGCCACAGACTGCCCAGTGCGCCCAGTGGGTCCTGTCCGCCCACTGGTTTCCACCTCTTTACGAACCCTTTCCCTCTGCTGCCTGCCCCTCCAATTTTGTGCATGACCCCTTTTTCTAATCTTCTACTGAAAGGAAAGACTTCTTTTTCCTATTGACCAACAAAAACTCGGAAGTGCCTGTTTTTATAAAATTGGACATTCGAAAGGGCGGGCGCAAGGATATCGGTCTAAAATTTTGAATAGTATATTGCAATGTATAATAGCTTGTGTTATAGTGTAGCTGTCGTGGAGGTAGTGACCATGAATGCACAATACAAGAAGGGTGCGTTGGAGATTTGTGTTCTGTCTCAGCTTGTTGGCGGGGACCGGTACGGCTACGAGTTGACGGAGAACATTTCAAAGACGATGACCATTGCTGGTGGGACGTTGTATCCAATCCTTAGGAAACTGAAGGAGGACGAGTTTGTGACCACGTATTTGGTGGATTCGGGGGCCGGTCCTGCGAGGAAGTACTATAGGCTTACGCAGAAGGGTAGGGCTAGACAAATCCAGCTTAAGGAAGAGTGGGAGGAGTTCACACATGCAGTGCAGAGCCTCATAGAAGTTGAAGCGAGTGAGACGGTATAGCAAGTTGATAAGGAGTTGACTATGAGCAGGAAAGAATACATGGAGGAACTTGCCTCGAGGCTTGGCAGGTTCAATGAAGAGACGAGGAATGAGATAATCGAGGACTATAACGAGCATTTCGATGAGGGACTCAGGCAGGGTAGAAGCGAAGAGGAGATCATAGAAGAGCTTGGTGACATCCAGGACATGATAGACAGTCTACCTGCAGAGGATGTGCGTGAAGAATCCAACAATGCCAATGCCTCCGAGTCTTCAAGACCCGTATGGGACTACAGCCAGGACTGCGAAGGGTCAAGCTCAATCAGAAAGGTGGTTGTAGATGCCTTCGATGCTGATGTAGAGCTTATACAGTCAAGCGACGAGGAGGTCCATGCAAAATACTCGGAGAGTGGAGATACGAACCTCCATTACTTCTACAGCTATGAAGTTGGAGATGTTCTGCATCTTGAAGTGAAGCCCATAAAGGGTACGGGTGTGACGAACTTCCTCAATGGACTTCTTAGGTTCCATGTGACGGTGGAGAACACCTTGACGGTAAAGGTTCCAAAAGGGTTTGAATCTTTACATATCAATACCTCTACAGGGGATATCGACTGCACTGATGTGAATGCAAAAACCATAACCTGCGCTACTGTGAACGGGGACTGCTCGTTTGAAGGCTGCGAGATTGCAAGTGTATCGCTCAATTCCACCAACGGAGACGTGGAAATCAATGGCACCAAGGCCGATTCCCTTAAGGTCAACACCGTAAGCGGAGACTTCAATGTGGAAAAGTCATCGTTCGGAAGGGTCGAGCTATCAGCTGTGAACGGCGACTTGGATTTTGACGGAGAAGTCTTGGATTTCAAAGTGGTTACCAAGGGAGGGGACTGCGAGTTGGATCTTTCAGGAGATCTTCGAAAGCTTGATGTGCATACTATATCAGGCGATGTGGATGTTACACTTCCATGTGGTATTGGCATCGACATCGAAGCCAAGAGCCTTTCTGGGGATTTGAACTTTGGGGATAGCCTTGGTAACGGCCTCGCATACGGCGAATCCAGTTATGTGAAGACTGTAGTTGGTGATGGAAAGGCTGCAGTGTGCATAAGCACAGTTTCCGGCGATGTATCTGTCAACTAGAGATGACTAGAGATTTAAAAATCTGCTATGCAAAAAAAGCATAACGGGTATTACAAAGATTTTGGAATGCCCGTTTTTGTTTTCTGCTTTGTTGACCCTTTGGGTTGAAAATGTTATCACCACAGGTGGCTGTTCATTCAATAGTATCTGGATATCAGAACATCAGGGTATCAGGATATCAGGTGAACCGGCACGGAGGAATTTATAATGAAGAAAGCATTGGTATCTCTTCTCGTTGTATGTTCGATTTTCTGTCTTGTTGCTTGCTCAAAGAAGGCTGACACGACAAGCACAACAGCTACAACAAACACAACAACAGCAACTAAGGCTTCCACACCAGCTGCGGAAGTCAAGACTGAAGCTCCTGCAACAAAGCAGGCTCAGACCTACAAATTTGGAATGGGCATCGTTTTCGACGATGGACAGACCAAAGATACTACAGCTGCATATGATGCAATCGTTGCAGTCGTCGTAACGGATGCCAACGGCAAGATCGTCGCATGTCAGATCGATGACGCTCAGAACAAGATGAGCACAACCGATGTCGATCCAGATAAGAAGTTCCTTTCAAAATACGAACTCCAGTACGACTACAACATGGTCAAGTACTCAGAGGCAACGAACGAATGGTTCCAGCAGGTCGATGCATTCGAGAAATACGTTGTTGGCAAGACAGCTGACGAGGTCGCTGCAATGCCGACCAGAGTCAGAGGTGCAGACGAGCCACATCCTGGCTATGTCGTAACGGCTGACGAGACTCTCTTCGCTTCCTGCTCAATCCAGATTACAGAGTTCGTCGAAGCGGTCGTAAAGGCTTGCAACGATGCAAAGGGCAAGACATTCTCCACAGCAGACGATTTCACAGTTGGTGTTGCAATCAACTCCACAGCCGCTGATTCCTCAGTCGCAACGGAGGATAAAGATGGTTCCATCAAGATGTATGCAGAGTTCGCAGGTGCAGTCGTTGGAAAGGACGGCAAGATCCTTGCAGCTCTCACAGATGCAATCCAGCCACAGTTCACAGTGGATGTCGATGGTGAAATCACAGGAAAGACATGGAGAGGAACCAAGAAGGAACTCGAGTATGACTACAACATGGTCAAGTACTCAGAGGCAACGAACGAATGGTTCCAGCAGGCCGCTGCATTCGAGGACTACTGTGCAGGCAAGACAGCCGCTGAGGTTGCAGGCCTTCCAACAAGAGTCAGAGGGGCAGAGGAAGCTCATCCTGGTTATGTCGTAACGACTGACGAGACGCTCTTCGCTTCCTGCTCTATCCAGATCACAGGAATGATGGATGTCATTGCAAAGGCTGCAAACAACGCCAACTAATCCTAATCCATGAATCTTTCGAAAAAGATAATGCCAAGTGTCGGTCTAGTGCTGGCACTTGGCCTTATTTTACTTACAGGATGCAGCAGAAATTCTCTGACGGACTCCAAAGCCGTTGATGGAACGGAAGTTTCCAAGATTTCCAGCGAATCTTCCAAGAGGTCTTCGGCTGCAACCAAGATCGAGCCTCGTGGCAAGGCATACTTCTCGTTCTTCGATACGGTGTCGTATGTCTACAGCTACGCAGGTGACGATGACGAGCGCTTCAACGAATGTACGAATGGAGTCGCTGCAATCCTGGACGAATACCACAAGCTGTTTGACATCTACTACGAATACAGCGGTGTCAACAATCTTTGTACTGTGAACAGGATGGCTGGGGGAGACCCCGTGAAGGTGGATCCAAAGCTCATAGAGTTCCTCCTTTATTGCAGGGATATATATGAGCTTACAGACGGAATGGTCAATGTCATGATGGGGTCCGTCCTCTCCATTTGGCATGATGCGCGCACTTCAGATGAGAAGTACCTCCCAACACAGGATGTCCTGGACGAGGCAGCTTTGCATGTGGGGTTCGAATTCCTTGAGATAGACGAAGCCAACTGTACAGTGAGAATAACTGATCCGGAGGCATCGTTGGATGTGGGTGCCATTGGCAAGGGCTATGCGACCGAGATGGCCGCAAGGTGGCTTGAGGAGATTGGTGCGACAAGCTATGTGCTCAATATTGGTGGAAACGTGAGGATAGTTGGCACCAAGCCAAACGGTGATGGTTGGGTTACGGGAATAAAGGACCCAAAGGAACCGGACTCCTCGTTCTCACTCCGCCTTGAGCTAAGCGACTGCTCCTGTGTCACAAGCGGGGAGTACGAGAGGTTCTTTACCGTTGGGGGAGTGAGGTATTCGCACATCATAGATCCAAACACTCTTTGGCCTGCCCAGTACTTTGCATCGCTGAGTGTGATAACGAAGGACAGCGGCTATGCCGATGCCCTTTCCACTGCGTTGTACTGCATACCTTACGAAAAGGGGCTTGAACTTGTGCAAAAGCTTGGAGATGTACAGTGCGTCTGGGTGTTCCATGACGGCGAGGTTAGATATACTTCTGGACTGGAAAAACTTGTTGTAAAATGAACCTTTCATTATAATGGGTCTTTGATGAAACATGTTGAGGTTTTGCAAAAACCTCGAATAAAAATGAAATCGGTTAGGTGTGGCGCTGGATATCATGCGGTTGCACCTTTTGTTTTGAAATCAAATTAAGGAGGGCATTGATCGATGCTTTTCAAAAGAAAGATATCAGCTGTGCATGTGCCTCATTGCAAGGCGACGCAGGACATGCATTCTGAGATTGTTGCTCCACCGGAGTCAGTGACTCTTCCAATGTCAATGCATTCTGGAGTACCTGCCGTACCAGTCGTTTCCGTTGGCGACCATGTCTATCTTGGACAGCTCATCGCAAAGGAAGGAGAGGGTAGGGTTTCGTCTCCAATACATGCATCGGTGTCTGGAACGGTCAGCGCAGTGAGCGAGAAGTCCGTTTCCATCAAGAGCGATGGCAAGATGGAGAAGGATCCTGAAATGAAGGCTCCAAAGCTTGAGACCTTGGATGATTTCCTTGATGGATGCCGCAGATCAGGCATCGTTGGTCTTGGAGGAGCAGCCTATCCTCTTCATGGAAAGTGGGAGGCCCTTAGAAAGAACAAGATTGAGACCATCCTTATCAACGGCGCCGAGTGCGAGCCATACTGCACCGCAGACAACCGCACCATGGTTGAGGATGCAGAGCATATCAAGCAGGGTATCGAGATACTCAAGAGATTCGCAGGTTCCAAGGAATACGTCATTGGAATAGAGGAGAACAAGCCAGAGGCCATAGCCCATCTTACAGAGGTGTTCAAGGATGACCCCGCGGTCATCGTCAAGCCTCTCAAGAGCGTATACCCTCAGGGTGCAAAGCAGGTCCTCCTGTGGAATGCAACCGGAAAGGTCGTAGCTGCAGGACAAAGGCTTGCGTCCCTTGGTGTAATCATCACGAACGTCACGACACTTGCCAAGATGGCACGATTCTTCGAAACCGGAATGCCTCTTGTTGACAAGTGCATATCAGTCGATGGCTCTGCCGTCAAAAATCCAAAGAACATAATCGTGCCAATTGGAACGAGCATGGAGTACTGTTTCGAGCAGTGCGGTGGCTTCAAGACCCAGCCTGGACGCGTCCTTGACGGCGGTCCAATGATGGGACGTGCCGTCGCTTCCTTGGATGAACCTGTGGTCAAGGCTACAAGCGCCCTCGTTGCCATGGATCTCAAGGATTCCGTTGTAATAGAGCCAACAGCCTGTCTTCACTGCGGAAAGTGCGTTGAGGCTTGTCCTCTCAACCTGAACCCTGTCGAATTCGCCAGGGCATTGGACATCGACGATGAGGACGAAAGGGAAGCCATACTCAAAAAAGAGGATGTGGCGCAGTGCATGGAATGCGGATGCTGTGCATACGTATGTCCTGCCCATAGACCTCTTGTTGCAAACAACAGAGCTGGCAAGAAGTTCATGAGAGGGAGGAGAAAGTAATGGAACACTACGATCTTATCACCGTTTCTTCACCGCATTTCCACGACAACTCTTCCAGCCGTGGCATAATGCTGGATGTCATACTGGCTCTGCTTCCAGCTGTTGGAGCATCCATATACATCTTTGGAATCAAGGCTCTTTGGCTCATCCTTACATGCGTCGCTTCATGTGTGGCCTCCGAGTGGATCTTTGACCTATGCACGAAGAAGAAGGAGACGATAGGCGACCTTTCAGCTGTCGTCACAGGCGTTCTTCTTGCGCTGAACCTTGGAACTGAGGTTGCCCTCTACGAAGCCGTCATAGGAAGCGTGTTCGCCATAGTGTTCGTGAAGTGCATCTTTGGTGGTCTTGGAAAGAACTTTGCAAACCCTGCAATCACAGCACGTGTGTTCATGCTAATTGCATTTGGATCCGTTACATCGTTCGTCAATCCTCAGCTCCGTACAGTCGAGATCGCATCAAGCGCAACTCCTCTTGCAAACCTTGCATCCCACTCCTTGGACGTCCTGAGCTCTGGAGTGCTTCCTCCAATAAAGGACATGCTCTTTGGCTTCCATGGTGGTACGATTGGCGAGACATGCATCATAGCCCTTGTGATTGGCTGGATATACCTTTCAGCCAAGAAGGTCATAAAGTGGTACGTACCTGCTTCGTTCATTGCAACTGTCTATGTTTTGTTCCTTGTTGCAACGGGCTCTCCGTTGTTCGCCCTCTATGAAATACTGTCTGGCGGTCTTTTCCTTGGTGCCATATTCATGGCAACGGACTATGTCACCACACCTATAACAGTGAAGGGCAAGGTTGTGTTCTGCATATGCTGCGGAATCATAACGTTCATCATCAGAAGGTTCTGTTCGCTTCCAGAAGGCGTTTCGTTCTCGATCCTCATCATGAACATCCTCACGCCTTTCATCGAGAAGCTTACTCACAACGTTCCACTTGGAGGTTCCAACAATGGCAAATAACAAGACGATACAGGCTTTGCTTCTTGTGGCTGTCTTCGTCGTCATGGCAGCCTTGGTTTTGGTTCTCAACATCTTCACAGCCCCTCTTATAGAGGCCAATGCACAGGGTGCTGAGCTTGAGCCCCTCTATGGTGTAATGCCAGAGGCATCGGGCTTTGAGAAGCTTGAGCTTGATGGCGTCCCTGAGACGGTTTCAAGCGTGTGGAAGGAGAACGGTGGTCTTGGGTACGTCGTAAGATGCGCCACGAACAAGGGCTTCACCGGCGACTACATTGAGCTTACGGTTGCAATTACAGGCGATGGCAAGATTTCAGGAATATCCCTTGATTCCTATCCTGAGACGAAGGACTTTGGTCAGGACACATATCCTGCAACTTTCATGGGTCAGGATTCTACGCTTGCCGGAACCTCGATCGTTGCCGGCGTGACATATTCTTCAAGCGCTTTCCGCAATGCCGTAGCCGATGCCTTTGAGGCTTTGATCTCCAACGGCCTCATCAAGGCTGGTGTGAAGGAGCCAAGCCAGGTCATCTCCGAGATGCTCCCTGTCGTGTTCAAGACAGCTGCAAACCCTGCTGGGATCGCTCAGATATCGGAGTTCTCATCCGCTGTCGCAGGTGTTAAGAACGCATGGAAGACGAACAATGGAATAGGAGTCGCCTACTGGTATGAAAACGGCGACGACTATCTTGTGATCTTCAATTCTTCGTTGTCGTACAAGGTATTCGATCTTGAGTCAAACGATGTGACATCCTCGTTCGACGCCGCTGTCGCAGAATCCCTTTCAAGTGAAGCAGCAGGCAAGATGTCAAAGGTTGCATCCAAGGACAAGAGGAAGGTCACCAAGCTCGTTCCTGAGGATTCCGTCCTTGAACAGATATCTGTCGATGGAGTGTACAACTCCGTTGCAACGGTTTTCCGTGCAGACAGCGCTTCTGGAACATACTACTGCTTCACATGCAGACCTTACGGATTCTCCAACGAGACCATGGTCATATATGTGGTGCTTGATTCCAACGGACTCATCTATACATTCAATGCAGACGAGCTCATCATCGAGGCCGAGTACTTCAGCGCCTACACGCTTGAGCCTACTTCGTACAAGGCAGGCTTCGTTGGACTTGGCTCTTCCTGGTCTGGCGATGAAGCCACCATTTCTGGTGCAACGATGACCTCTCAGGCTGTAAGATGCGCTATAGACGATGCATTCGAAGCCTTTGGTGCCGTTGTAGGAGGTAACAATTGATGGAAAACAACAATCTCAAGGCTTTTTTGTCCAATAATCCTGTAATGATTCTTTTCCTTGCTGCATGTCCGGCCCTTGCCGCCACGACGAATGTTGTTGCAGGTCTTGTCATGGCAGCTGCAGTGTTTTGCATACTGGTCCTGTCGTCCCTTGTGATGGCTCTTCTTGGAAAGGTCTCATCAACGTATGTGAGGCTTCCTTTGGCAGTAGTCGTCACTGCTGGTTTTGCATCAATGGCAAATATGCTCATTGCCGCATTCGTGCCAAATGCAAGCTCAATGCTTGGTGTGTACGTTGCAGTATGCGCTATGAATGCAATGATAGTCCTCAAAGGTGCCGTTGCATCTGATGGTGGAGTGGGCGAGTCTTTGAAGTCCGCCGTCGTATCAGGGCTTGAGTTCGCACTCCTTGTGGTCGTCATGGCCATTGTAAGGGAGGTCCTTGGTCTTGGAACATTCGCAGGCATGAAGCTTTCGTTCATGTCCACACTCGTGGTTCCCGTCCTTGCAAAGACTTCCGGTGCATTCATCGTATTCTCGATCCTACTTGCAGTTTCCAACTGCTTCAAGAAGGAGGCAAAGTGATGACGTTCAAGGAATTGATTGCTGTAATGTTCTCTTGCGTTCTTGCAAACAACTACGTTCTTTCCAATTTCATGGGAATCGAGTCTGTTGGCTCAGACATCTCCAAGTCCTGGAAGTCCATGGCCTTCAGGGGCTTGTATGTGACATTGGCGGTCGTTGCATCATGCGCCATCACATGGCCCCTTGATGCATACGTACTGGTTGGTGCAGCCGCATCTCTTCGCATTTTGGTGTTCGCAGTGGTCGTGATGGCCGTCTCCGCTGCAGCCGGTCTCCTTTTCAAGAAGGACGGCTCCAGCTTTGACCTTCCTGTCATGCTCAACAGCGCCGTGCTTGGTGCATGCCTTCTCAATGTGTCCAATGGCTACACGTTCCTTGCAGGGCTTTTCTCCGCCCTTGGCGTTGGCATTGGATACATGCTTGTCACGTTCGTCATGGCAGGTGTGATGGGTAGAATCAACATGAAGAACGTTCCAAAGGCATGGAGAGGCGTTCCAATCACGGTCGCAGCCATTGCCATCGTGTCGATGGTTCTCGCTGCATTCTAATGAGCGATTGTTCAAGAGGCAGGCTCCTTAGGGATGCCTGCCTCGTTCTTTTCTTTCTGGTTCTCTCTGTGGTCCTTATCTTCGTAATAAGAAGTAGAGAGGGCACTGGAAGCAAAGTGGTCGTAGCGGTCGAGGGTGTGGAGATTGGCTCGTACCCGCTGTCAGTGGATGGTCGATACGTTTTGAATGGCGGTTCCAATGTCATCCTCATAGAGGACGGCTGTGCCCGCATGGTGGATGCAAACTGCCCTGACAAGCTTTGCGTCAAACAAGGGACCGTTAGGTATACGAACCAATGCATAACGTGTCTTCCAAACAAGCTGACCGTCACGGTAGCTGGCGGAGACGACTCGGTTGAGATCGTTCTTTAGAGAGGGGATTCGATATGGATACTAGAAAGGTTT
>OCLD01000246.1_pt1 | contig 14492 bp, 12 predicted proteins | sample 1495911 | NCBI WGS metagenome assembly OCLD01 (sample SAMN03418271, study PRJEB22391) | human gut metagenome | biome: human-gut; feature: organic feature; material: feces | host: Homo sapiens | place: Tanzania | collected 2013-01
CTCTTGTAATCATCTTTTCTGCAAGACGAATACCAAATGTAACTGTCTTTCCAGCGTAACCGCCTTCAATCAGCTTCTTGGATTTAGCCGGAGGAAGTGGAATGCTGTTTCCTGCAACCTTAAGACTTGCAGTATCGCCATTTACTTCTACTGTAGCATCTAAGAAGTTCATCTGAGGTGATCCCATGAATCCTGCTACGAATAAGTTGGTCGGCTTCTCATATAAGTTCTGAGGAGTATCAACCTGCTGGATAACACCATCCTTCATAACAACGATTCTATCACCAAGGGTCATAGCTTCTGTCTGGTCATGTGTTACGTAGATGATGGTTGTACCTAATCTCTGATGTAATTTAGCGATCTCGATACGCATCTGTACACGTAACTTAGCATCCAGGTTGGAAAGAGGTTCGTCCATAAGGAATACCTTAGGATTACGAACGATTGCACGTCCCATAGCAACACGCTGTCTCTGACCACCGGAAAGAGCCTTCGGCTTACGATCAAGAAGAGCTGTTAAGTCAAGGATCTTAGCTGCTTCCTTAACCATCTTATCAATTTCATCCTTCGGTACTTTTCTTAACTTAAGACCGAAAGCCATATTGTCATATACAGACATATGAGGATACAGAGCGTAGTTCTGGAATACCATCGCGATATCTCTGTCCTTAGGCTCTACATCGTTAACAACTCTGTCACCGATCTTTAATTCACCGGAAGAAATATCTTCCAGACCTGCGATCATACGAAGTGTAGTAGACTTACCACATCCTGAAGGTCCAACGAAGATGATGAACTCCTGATCCTTGATTTCAAGGTTGAAATCCTTAACAGCTTCGAATCCGTTAGGATAAACCTTGCAAATATTCTTTAATGATAAACTTGACATTTTTATTTGCCTCCTTAAAAATTAGTTACATCTTTAAAATCTATGTTTAGTATACATGAGATTGTACTTTTTGACTATGCCACTATTCCACAAATATTTTTCTGTCCATTGTAAAAAGTGTTGAAAATCCGGTAGGTTTTCCGGTCGTCACAGCAAGTTGACTAAAAAAGTATTTTTTTCATAGGCAGATTGTACATGTACTATTTCCGGTCGCGGTCATCAAAGAATGCGAGCTGGTTTTTGCCCCGTTTCTTTGCCTTGTAGAGTGCGGCATCGGCTGCCTTATACAAAGTTTCAAAGTCAGCGCCATCCGCCGGGAATACGGCTGCACCGATACTGGCCGTTGCAGCATACTTCACATAATCGCCAACCTGGAAATGCTTGAAAAAGTATTCCAGCTTCTGTGCCTCACGAATCGTATTACTGTCATCTTTGAGGTTCTTCAAAAAGATCGTAAATTCATCGCCACCGGTCCGTCCGATAATATCGGTCACTCGGAAGTTCACACCGATCTGTTTTCCAAGTTCCCGCAGTACCTCATCACCGAAAGCATGCCCCATCGTATCATTGATCTTCTTAAAATTATCAATATCCAATACGAACATGACGGCCAGCGAATTCGGATATTGCTCCATGTATTCCTTAATCCGGCGTTCGGTTGCAAGTTTATTGCCAAGACCGGTCAGCAGATCACTGTCTGCCTTTTCCTTAAGCTGCTTATTGCTCTTTGCCGCAGTAAGACGTGCTATAAAGTTAATTGCCGCAACCAGCAGACCTCCGAGAAAAGTGGTAAAGATAATCCAGCCAAGTCTTGTCATAAGCTTCTTTGCCTGACGCTGTTCCATATTGTCCACATAGGTCTGATTGACTCCTGCAACCAGAGACCATTGGCCCACCGGTGCATAAACAACCGTTCTTTGTTCTCCGTCTACAGTAACTGCAAGGCATCCCGTGTGACCGTCGCCTGCTTTCTGTCTGGCAATCGTTGCCTTTGTCAGATCCGTCTTATCCACATTTCCCCAGAAATCTCTCGTTTTAAAGAATGTAGAGGTTTCATCTGTTGTAACAATCACGTGTCCGTTTTCATCCAAAAGCGTAGCAAATGTTGCACTGTCAAACGCATCCTTCACAACGATCATACTGCAAATCTTCTGAATCGGATAATACAACACAATCTTCTGTTCCTGCCCTTCTGCAGGAACAACCATTAAAACTGCATCTGTTCCGGTAATCATGTCATTGCTCACATAGCGGTAAGAAAACTGTGTTGCTTCGCTTACCCACTCATAGTAGTCAGCATCCTTAAGCAGTAAGGTTCTGCCATCGTGAAGAATGGCGCTGCCATCGGGCCGGCACACCAGCGCTTCGGAAACTCCGGTCTGTTCGACTGCAAGATTCAGCAATTCCTTTACCTCTCCGGGCTGTCCGGTACCGGATGATGCGATCGAGCAGATCATTTTCCCCACCGTATGGATTTTTTCTAATTCCTGCCCAAGCTTTGCTGCGTAAAGCTCTACCTCATTCTGCATACTCCGTTCAAAGTTGCTGGCAATTCCCGCATTCACAGATTTGGAAAAATTTGCAAACAGCACAGCCAGTACGGAAAATAAAACAATTAACGGGCAGATCCATTGGAATAAAATCTTTTTCCATTCGTTCTTCATAATATTCTCCCATACACACCGGATAATTATTCTTATGCCTTCCCAGTTCCTACTATCCCTATTCTTCCGACGTTTCCTTTGTTTCTTCTATTCCCTCAGCAGAGCCTTCCCCTGCTGTTACATCCTTCTCCTGCGTGTCTATTGCTTCTGCAGTTTCCGCGCCTTCCTCTACCGGTACGGTCCAGTCATCGGCATCCTTCACATCCTGTTCCGGCTCAAACTTTTTGAAGGTCTTATTATATAAAAATGCATTCAACAGTGCCGGACCGGACATTCCGAAACAGAAGGTGACCGGCATGATCTGCGGCACCCAGAAAATAATAATGAGCGGCAACGCCCAGCACGCTACCATCAATATGGTCTTGGGAAGAATCATAATTCCCATCAGTGCAGAGTTCTTAAGTGTCATCTTTACACTGTTATCAAATTTCGCCAGCAACGGAAAAGCCAGCGTCAGTGCAAGTACCGCCAGAATGGCAACACCGATTAGCAAAAGGTTCATCCAGGACGGAAGACTGTTTTCCGCATTCCGGATTACCCAGAAGTCCGCTGCAAAAATAATAATCAGTACAACTTCAATCAGCCAGATCCCCGTTGCCTGCTTGAAATTCTCTTTAAAAGATTTAAAAAAGCTTTTTACAATGTAGCATTCTTCATCACGTACAATCTTAAGCACTACATAATGCAGCGCTGTCATGGATGCTCCAACCGTAATAATCGGCAGACAACAGAAAAATGCCAAAAGATTTACAATAATCAGATCGGCCATTTTGGTTAAGGCAACCATGACCGGACTGTCCAGATTAAAAAAACGTCCCATTTTCTCTTCCTTTATAAGTTTAGTCTCATTGGGGTATAGATGATGCCGCTGCTGTGTGTCTGCAGTCCGACATCGTGAAACCCGATTTTGTGGTAAAACCCGACAGCATACGGTGATGCATTCACCGATACGGCCGTCTTACCAAGCTCCTGTTTTACATAATCGTCCATTGCCATGATAAGGCTCCGTCCGATTCCCCGATAATGATACTCTTTATCTACAAATAACAGCGAAATATGACTCTCGTTCCGGAGTGCAATCATGCCGACCATACGCTCTCCGTCATAAGCTCCCATCACCTGATACATTCCTCTGTCGAACATTCTCTTCAGATTCGTGTCGGTAATAAAGTCCTTAAAATTCGCTATTCCCTCTTCTGAATAATCCGCAGCCTCAAACTTTAAAAATGTTTTCCAGGCCAGCGCCATAGCGTCATCCCATTCGTTCTGTCCGATGAAACGGACCTCATAGGATGTATCGTTTTCCCTGATCATATTATAGTCCTTTTTCAGCCAAACGTCTAGTCCTTTGGTACTATCATTTTCTCATTTAGAGTAACTTTCTACTCTCATTTAAAAATTCCCTGTAAGGTATCCGTCACAGACTCTTTCAGATAATCCGTAAAGCTGTCTACTGCATTGGAAGCAGCATCCTTGACCGCATTCGTCACAGCTTCATTCACATGATCCACACAGTCCTCCCCGTACTTTTCATAAAGGCTCTTTGCCTCATCAATTACGGTGTCCGGTGAAAAGCCGAATTGCTCGAGCTGATCCACCGTATCCACAATTTTCTGTGCATCCGCTTCACTGATTTCCACACCGAACTGCTCTTTGCCTTCCTGCAACGCATCCTTCAGGCCTTCCTGTGAATCGAGTGCTCCGCTGTCAATCTTGTCCTTGACAAAATCAAGCACCTGATTTGCAGTATCCGCATCCACGTTCTTCACAAGCTGCCCGAACTGGCCCGTTACTTCTCCTACTGCCGCGGAATAATCCACGGAAGAGCTTTCCTTCTGTGCCGTATAACGCTGCCCGAGCACGACCATATAGCCCGCTGCTCCCAGCATCAGGACAAATAATAAACATAAGAAAAACTTTTTCACTAATACTCCTCTACGCGCTCCATAACCCATGCATAGATGTCATCAAAAATCTGCTGTTTTATGGGCTCATTCAAGATTTCGTGCCGGCAGCCTTCATACAGCTTCAGGGAAGTCCGCTTCATTCCGGCCTTCTTAAAGTCCTCCTGTGCCTTGCGTACGCCCTCACCGTAATTTCCGACCGGATCATCTGTTCCTGCAATGAACAGAACCGGCAGGTCCTTCGGCATCTCTTTCAGGTTTTCTTCCTTGTTCAGGCGGTCCAACAGGGTAAACAGGGTCCGGAAGCCATTTAACGTAAAGGTGAAGCCACACATCGGCTCATCCAGATACTTCTTAACTTCCTTTTCATCCGTACAAAGCCAGTCAAAGGCTGTTGCTGCTTCCACGATTTTCTTATTATAATTACCAAATGCCAGCTTATCGATTCCCTTCGCCACATGATCGGCTCTGAGGAAAAGACGCTGTACACGTTCGATCATCAGGCAAAGCTTCACCAGAGCTTTCGGCTGTGAACCGGTTCCACAGATAATCGCACCCTGAATTCCCGTACCGTAACGGAACAGATAGTTTCTGGTGATAAAGGAACCCATGCTGTGTCCTAAGATCACGTACGGGATTCCCGGATACTCCTCCTGATTCATCTTTTTCAGACGATGTACATCCCGCACAACAACCGTTGCCGGATCCTGTTCACAGAAAAACCCATATTTCCCGTTTTCACCGACACTTTTGCCATGTCCGAGATGGTCTTCTCCGGTAACCATGATCCCCTTCTCCCCCAGATACATAGCCATCGGCTCATACCGTTCCACGAATTCCGCCATTCCGTGGACAACCTGTAAGATACAACAGATTTTGCCCTCCGGAACCCAGCGCACTGCGTGGATCTTGGATTTTCCATCCCTTGAATCAAATAAAAACTCTTCTTTTTTAACCATAAGCGCCCCCGCAACCTGATGTTTTAGCTGATTTCTGCTCCTGCAGGCATATCCTTCTCCGGTGTCAGAAGTGCCAGATTACCCTCTGCATCTTCTGCGCAAAGCAGCATTCCTTCCGAAAGAACTCCTGCAAGCTTCGCAGGCTTTAAGTTCACCAGAACCATCACCTTCTTACCCACCATCTCTTCTGCACTGTAGTGCTGCTTGATGCCGGAAACGATCTGCTTTACCTGACTGCCGATCCGTACCTGTGAGCATAAAAGCTTTTTGGACTTCGGAACTTCCTCACACTTGATAATCTCGCCTACCTGGAATTGCATTTTGGCAAAATCATCAAAGGTAATTTCTTCCTTCGGTTCGATATCAATAACGTTTTCTTCTGCTGCTTCCCCATTTTCCGCAGCGGCCTGTGCCTTGCGTTCTGCATACATCGCGTTGACCTTTTCCATCACTTCTTCGACCTTCAGTCTTGCAAACAGGATTTCCGGTTCCGCAGTTACTTTATTTCCACTTTCATATAGACCGAACTTCTCACAGTCTTCAAAGCTTCTGACGGAAGTATTAAGCTGCTGTGCGATCTTCTTTGCGGTAGAAGGCATGAACGGCTCAAGTAAAGATGCGCCAATGGCAATACTTTCTACCAGATTGTACAGAACAGTGGAAAGGCGGTCCAGATTGGCCTCATCCTTGGCAAGCACCCACGGCTCTGTTTCATCAATATATTTGTTGCAGCGTTTGAACAGTGCAAAGATCTCGGTAATGGCATCTGCCACACGCAGCTCGTCCATCTTCGCAGATACTCTCTTAAAGGTGCCTGTTACGACTGTCTTAAGGTCTTCATCCATCTCACCGGTAACGTGCTTATCTGCTACCACGCCGCCAAAATATTTATTGCTCATGGAAATCGTACGGTTTACCAGATTGCCAAGTGTATTGGCAAGCTCGGCATTGGTACGCTCCGTTACAAGCTCCCATGTAATGTTACCATCGTTATCAAACGGCATCTCATGCAGTACATAGTAACGGACAGCATCGACGCCAAAGAAGTCTACCAGGTCATCGGCATAAATCACATTTCCCTTGGACTTACTCATCTTATCGTTGTTCATCAATAACCACGGATGACCAAATACCTGCTTCGGCAGTGGCTCGCCCAGTGCCATCAGGAAAATCGGCCAGTAAATGGTATGGAAACGGATAATATCCTTACCGATCAGATGAAGGTCTGCGGGCCATAGCTTCTTATACTGCTCGGAGCTGTTGCCCTCACAGTCATAACCAATACCTGTGATATAGTTCGTGAGTGCATCCAGCCATACATAAATGACATGCTTGTCATCAAAATCTACCGGAATTCCCCACTTAAAGGAGGTTCTCGATACACACAGATCCTGCAGTCCCGGTAATAAGAAGTTGTTCATCATTTCATTCTTACGGGACACTGGCTGGATAAATTCCGGATGGGTATTGATATGCTCAATCAGGCGATCTGCATATTTGCTCATCTTAAAAAAGTATGCCTCTTCCTTCGCAGGCTTTACTTCTCTTCCACAGTCCGGACACTTGCCATCCTTTAACTGGGATTCGGTCCAGAAGGATTCACACGGTGTACAGTACATTCCTTCATAGGATCCTTTATAAATATCGCCCTGATCATACAGTCTCTTGAAAATCTTCTGTACCTGCTTCTCATGCGGCTCGTCCGTAGTACGGATAAATTTGTCATAAGAAGTATCCATCAGATCCCACAATCTGCGGATCGTTCCGGCTGTCTGATCAACAAATTCCTTCGGTGTAATTCCGGCTTCCTGTGCCTTAATCTCGATCTTCTGGCCATGCTCATCGGTTCCTGTCTGGAAGAACACATCATAGCCGTCTTTTCTCTTAAATCTGGCAATACTGTCTGCCAGAACAATTTCATAACTGTTTCCTATATGCGGTTTCCCTGAGGTATACGCAATCGCAGTCGTAATATAATACTTTCCTTTATTACCCATAACGTTCCTTTCCTGTGTATTCCTTATACACATTACGTAACTATGCAGATGGAAAGATGCAAACATTCCCGCAAGGCAATTCTGCATAACTCTGCATAGTTATCATAATAATATCGAAAATGCCCGGCAATGTCAATTCCTCCAGGGAAACTGAAACATTGCATTTTTCAGTGGATGCATTATACTAATCTGGTAAGAACAAACATGCAATGCTGAAATCGACTCACACAAGGAGACCCAACGGAACGATGCTGCAGCAGATCCACTTCTTTCTGACAAATAAATACTACAATTTTCTCAATCCAAGACTTAACGAAGTACGTGCTGCTGCCATGAATGGATTACCGGAAGAAGCTGCCCTGCAGCTTTCCTTTACCCCGATCCCTGAAGGTGAGTGCACACCATCCTCCGATGCGTGCTCAGATCCACTTCCTGTGGATTCTGTCCTTGCAGCTCCAAAGGCCCCTGACAGGGAACATCTCCTTGCCGTTACAGACTCCTCTCCTGCACTGCACCGGTTGTTAGCACAGGGCTGTTACGTGATTGCACTTTATCACGAGACGAATCATTCCGAAGACTTCTCCGGAACTCCCTATGCGGTGGAGGACCTGTTTTCCATGACATATGATTCTTATGAAAAAGCCTATGAGCGGCTTGCCGGACTTCCCTGGCAGATCCTTACAACCCCGCGGCTTACCTTACGGGAAAGCACCGTTTCCGACGTAGAGGATTTCTACCGGATCTATCAGAATCCTTCGATTACGAAATATATGGAGAATCTCTTTCCGGACAGAGACGAGGAACGTTCTTATATGAAGGACTACATTCAGAAGATTTACGGTTTTTACGGATTCGGCTTATGGAGTGTCATTCACACGGTTACCGGAACCGTCATCGGGCGTGCCGGCTTAAGCGTCCGGGAGGGCTATGAGCTTCCTGAGCTTGGGTTCGTAACGGATGTTGCTTTCCAGCATCAGGGCTATACTTACGAGATCTGTGAAGCCATCCTCCGTTATGCGTGGAAAGAACTGGAATTTTTACAGGTGCAGGCCTTCTGTCTCCCGGAAAATACGGCCTCCCTTCATCTTTTGCTAAAGCTCGGCTTTACTTACGCAGGTCAGGATTCTATTGAGGGAATTCCACATGCAAGATATATTGTCAGCCTTCCAAAATCATGCTAAACTAATAGCTGTTTAGGATCTGAACGACAGATCTTTTAAATGAATCTTTTAAGGAAAGGAATACAATTATGGCACAGAATCCTGTTGTTACATTTACTATGGAAAACGGCGATGTGATGAAGGCAGAGCTTTATCCCGAAATTGCCCCCACTTCCGTCAACAATTTTATCAGTCTGATTCAGAAAAACTTCTACGATGGCCTGATTTTCCATCGTGTCATCCGCGGCTTTATGATTCAGGGCGGCGATCCGGAAGGTACCGGCTGTGGCGGTCCCGGATACAGCATCAAAGGTGAGTTTTCACAGAACGGCTTCAAGAATGACTTAAAGCATACCGAAGGTGTTCTTTCCATGGCAAGAAGCATGATGCCCAACTCCGCAGGCTCCCAGTTCTTCATTATGCACAAGAACAGCCCGCATTTAGACGGCTCTTATGCTGCTTTCGGTAAGATTATCGAAGGTATGGATGTGGTAAATAAGATTGCGGAAACCGCTACCGATTACAATGATCGTCCGTTAGAGGATCAGCGTATGAAGACCGTTACCGTTGAAACCTTCGGTGTTGACTATCCCGAACCGGAAAAGCACTAAGTCTAAGGGTACGGCTCTCCAATAATTTTAAAAGAAAAGAACCCCGGATGCCTGATCAGAAACATCCGGGGTAAATTTTACCTTAATTTTCTTCATGAAGCAGGCTCATCTTTAATTCGAACATTGCAGGACTCATGTCCAGATAATGTGTATGCGCATTTTCAAAGCGCTGCTCTTCCTCCCAGATTTCATTCTTAAGCTGATCGTTCACATACTGGCGGATCTCCTCAATGTCCGGAAGGTCATAGATCCGTTCTCCTTTTTCAAAAACAGGCACCTGGAGCTTCTTAAAACGGCATCCCACGAAGCTGCGGTTCTTCCAGTAGTTCACCGGATCCACATAACGCACCGGTTCGAAATCCTTGATCTGCTCTCCCTTAACCGCCAGATAGTCTGCAACGGCTTTTCCGTTCTCATCGTATACACGATAAACTTCCTTGATTCCCGGATTCGTGATCTTCTCGGCAGTTTCCGAAATTTTGATCTTCGGTATAAATTTTCCGTTCTTCTGTACTGCAACAAGCTTATACACCGCACCGAATACCGGTGTCGAGGAAGACGTAATCAGCCGCTCGCCAACGCCATAGCTGTCAATCTTTGCACCCTGACGGTTCAGGGAAGAAATCGTGTACTCATCAAGGCTGTTGGACGCCACGATGATACAATCCGAAAGTCCTGCTTCATCCAGCGTCTTCCTTGCCTCCTTGGACAGATACGCAAGATCTCCGGAATCGAGACGGATTCCGATCAGTTTTTTGCCCATCGGTTCCAGAACCTCTCTGGCCGTCCGGATTGCGTTCGGGACACCGCTCTTTAACACGTCGTATGTGTCAACCAATAATACCGTTCCATCCGGATAGCTTTCTGCATATGCCTTAAATGCATCATATTCACTGTCAAAGGTCATCACCCAGCTATGCGCCATCGTCCCGGAGATCGGAATACGGAACATCTTTCCGGCAAGCACCGTTGCCGTTCCTGCTGCCCCTCCGATATAAGCGGCACGGGCACCATATACTGCGGCATCCACATTGTGCGCACGTCTCGCACCAAAATCCGATACCGGCTTTCCGTTCGCTGCCTGTACAATGCGGTTGGTCTTCGTGGCAATCAGCGACTGATGATTGATCTCCAACAAAATGGTTGTCTCGATCAACTGGGCATCAATGAGGGGCGCCACCACCGTCATAATGGGCTCATTCGGATACATCACCGTACCCTCTTTCATGGCGTAGACATCTCCACGAAACCGGAAATGCAGCAGATAGTCCAGAAACTCCTCCGTAAAAAGCTGCTTCGACCGGAGATACTCCACATCCTCTTCACTGAAATGAAGATTCTCAATATATTCCACCACCTGCTGCAGACCTGCAAAAATAGCAAATCCTCCATTGTCCGGATTATTCCGGTAAAACACGTCAAATGCCACCCACGTATCCTTATAGCCCCGATTCAGATATCCATTGGACATCGTCAGTTCATACATATCCATCACCATGGAAATGTTACGTTCATGATATTGTGTATTCATTGTTTACCCTCTTCCCTTCCGGTAAGCCGCCATGGGGCTTTGTTTAAACAGATTTCTCTGATAACGTTCCTCAATCTTTTTCTTCACTTCGTCATTCTCGCAGACTCCGGTGAGAATATAAGTATCCAGCTCCTCATAGGTAAAGCCGAAATTATCCTCATCAGTCTTTCCGGTAAGTCCGTCCGACGGATCCTTATGAATAAACCGGTCCGGAATACCAAGGTATTCTCCGATGGCAATCACTTCCGTTACCGTAAACGCGGAAATTGCAGAAAAATCACCTGCCATATCTCCGTAAATTGTGCAATATCCCACGTGCTTTTCCGAACGGTTTCCGTTATTGGAAACTCTGCCGTTCATGGACTGTGCCACCGCATAGAGTGTTGTCATACGGATCCGCGGTGGAATATTGGTCAGCATTGCCGCCCCCTGTGCAAACTCCCGGTCTGCCGGAGTGCATCCACTTTCTAAGTGAACCGCATCCTTCAAGCACTGCTTCAAGCCATCGGTCGCTGCTCCGATATCCACGATAGCATACGGAATCTGTAACCACTCCGCAATATCCTTTGCCACCTGCAGGTCCGACTGCACATGATCCGGCATCAATACTCCGAATACCCGGTCCTTTCCAAGCGCTTTGACACAAAGCGTTGCAACCAATGTCGAATCCTTTCCCCCGGACAGTCCGATCACCGCCGGAGAATCCGGACCGTTCTTCGCAAACCAGTCCCGGATCCATGCAATGACCCGTTTGGCTTCCTTTCCCGCATCAAATTCTTTTTCCATATAAGCTGTTAAATATGGATTCATCGTAGCCCTCCCTCTTGTTTATGTTGTAACCTGCACGTCTAACGATACAGTCTGTGTTCTGCAATATACCTTTCCACACCCTCCGGAACCAGACCGGTAAGCCTCTCCCCGTTCTTTACCCTCTCACGGATCTCTGTTGAAGAAATTTCCTGTTTTTCAAATGGAACAAAGCGGATTTCTGCTCCATACTCTGCCTCATACCTTTTCACGGTTTCTGCAAGCGTTTCTGCCGTATCCTGATCCCGCAGCAGTACAATGACTGCTGCCAAATGAAAAATAATCTCCGGATGATACCAGTTCGCCATAGCCTTTAGGGAATCACTTCCGACAATCAACTTGTATTGAATATCCGGGTGTTCTCTGGTCAGCTCCAGAAGTGTATCTGCTGTATAGGTGTTTCCTTCCCGTTCACATTCCAGCATAGACAATTCACACCAGGCTTCCCCTTCAATCAACCGTTGCAGCATCCCACAACGGTGCTCCTTATCGGTCACGCTTCCTTCCGCTGTCTTATACGCCGGCATTCCATTTGGAATAAACAGGATATAATTGAGCTGTGCTGCTTCATAAGCAGCCTTTGCTGCATATAGATGTCCGAAATGGGGAGGATCAAAGGTTCCTCCCATTATTCCTATTGTTTTCATACTTCCTCCGCAGCCGTCTGGTTTTCTTTAGTCACATCATATCATAGATCTCTTTTCAAATTCTATAAAAACACCGGATTTCCGTGTGTTTTATTCGTTGTTTACAATTTATTCATAATTTATTTCAAAAAACTTCATTTCCCAATCATTCTTTAGACATTTCTCAATCATATACTAAGATCATAAGATACAGAACAAGAGAAACACAAAAGAAATTTTTAAACGCTTATATCAAAGTAATTGATTTATTAATAACTTTTTCATAATAAATGCCAAGCAAAACCCGTTTGCTTGGCATCCTCCCTTTTTATGGGGATTTTTTAGTTTTAACATAAGAGTTCGCAAGCGAACTCTTCGCGTGCGAGCGGTGTTGCAAAGCAACTAATTTCTTCTCCGCGAGCTACGCATCCATGCGGAGCTTTTACTTTATAAGATTAGGGTGTCAAAAGCCCATTCTAATATTTGATTTTGCTTGTACCTTGAAAATTTAACACGAATTTGTGAAAGATATGATTTTTGCGCCTATGATTCATTGATATTTCGAAACTATGGTACATTGATATTATGCTGTTTTCTTATTTGAAGCATGCGAATCTAAGCTATTGGTATAATCTAATAGCTTTTGAAAATCTAATGCTGCTATTTTAAATCCGAAGAATAACCGAGTGCGTTTTTTGCCATGCACAGGTATCTTGTCCACATGATATCTTCGACGAAGAAGAGAGGGAATTGCTTCTACTCCATTTCTAAATTTTGCATATTCAGAAAATTCTTCCGTTTGCATGTACTGTAATTGTTTTGCACGACCAACGGATTTCCAAGATACTTCCTTTCGGACTCGTGTTTTTAGAAAACGTGGCTGACACCGTTCTTTGTAAGGACATCCTTCGCAGTCACTTATCCGAAAATACGCAACGGAACGATCATTGCCCGGATCATAGATGCAGTCTTCAGGTACACAATTATTCTTACATTTGATGAGATATTTGCCATCATCAGTAAAGACAAAATCAGCATATATTTCATCTGGTTTTCGTCCTGTGAAATTGGTTGTTACAAGCTTTAGATTATGTTCAGATGCTAAACGTGAGTTTTCTTCTCCGCTGTATGCCCCATCGGCAACAATAAAAGAACCATCAGAAAAATCTTTTTTCTCATTAAGATAATCTTTCATAAACTGATTATCTGCGTAGGTATTTTGCTGGTAATCGTAGTCAATGACCAGACTGCTTTTTTCTCCGACAGCTTCAACTACGTTTCCAACGTATCCAAGATGTTTGCCACCTGCTTTATAGCGGAAAGTGGCTTCTGGATCAGAAGGATTAAGCAATACTTCTGAAGGATTTTCAACTTCCTCTTTTTGTCGAAGCCGCCTTGAGCCATCATCATCAATGATCGTGCGTTCCTTTAATAGGCGAATAAGAAGCTGATACTCGCTTGTATCATCAAAATCACCGGTTGAATCACAAATCTTTATCAGGATATCTGCATCTTTCATCACAATAACGGTTCTCTCAGTTGCATCCATATCCCGCTTGTGATAAATGCATTTATTATAATCATCTTTTTCAATATAATGATGTTGTTCATCCGGAATTTTTGTTCCACGCTCATCCATTATTTTGCAAAGATTAGCAACACAAGTGTAAAACAATTCAAGTAATGAGAGGTTTCTGATATTTGCAGCAACCATTAAACTGTCCATACGTTGTTTATCCGGAGTGATATCCATAAAATCAGATATTTCTTTTGCCATTTTTACAACACATTCATGAATAAGATCAACATCATGCTCTGTTTCGTAAGAAAGAACCCTTGCTCTAAACCTGCTGAGGGTTCTGTCACTAATTGGCTGCTCTTCAAAACTGGTTGTGTGAAGTGCATACTGATAGCGGATATCAAATGCCATAGCTTCAACGATCTCATCGTCAGTAACATTAAGAGCTTCTTTTAGAATCAGTGCCCCAACAATCACATTGACCGGAGTATTAGGTCTGGATGCTTTTTCACTGTAAAGAACAGAAAAAATATTTTCATCAATAGCAGGAAAAACTTTGTCAGCAAAAGTTTTTGCCCATGATTTTTCTAACATTCGTTTTTCACGTTCTGTAAGATTAAAAGTACTGTCTAAAACAGTGAGCTGTTGATTATCATTTTTAACAAAAGACATATGGATCACCTCATAAAATGCTACCTACATTTTACCAAAGAATCCAATGTTTTTACATATCGTGTTAAGTTTTCAAGGTACAAATTTATATCAAAGGTAATAAACCTTTTGACACCCTAATCTTTATAAGAAATTCCAACGGAATTTTCTATA
>OCLD01000249.1_pt1 | contig 14384 bp, 10 predicted proteins | sample 1495911 | NCBI WGS metagenome assembly OCLD01 (sample SAMN03418271, study PRJEB22391) | human gut metagenome | biome: human-gut; feature: organic feature; material: feces | host: Homo sapiens | place: Tanzania | collected 2013-01
TTGCCACAGCAATCATAGGAATCCTGAAATTCTTCAGTGTAGGGGGATGGTGACGGTGCCGATGAGGATATTGAGCAGGAAGAGAATGGCCATTGCTGTCAGGGTGATGGCCATCATTATGACGGGACGGTGGGACATTTTTTTCTTTATCTTATATCCGCCGGTGACGCGGCGGACACGGTGGCGGACTGGTGGCGGACTGGTGGGGAGGATTAATCTATGGGGAAGAGAGAAGGGCTGGAATTACTTCAGGAGATGGTAGAAGGCTGGCTTGTAGTCCTTTGGCATGAGTTCGGGATGGAAGATGGCGACGAAATCGGCGAGCACTTTGTCGGGACATACAGGGGAAATCTCATAGTAAGGCTGGCGCTTCATGTTGCAATAGATTACCTTCTTGTCGCGGAAAGCCTTGAAGAGCTTGTTGCGTTCTTCTGACTCAGCCAGTGCTTCGTAGGAGAAATCGCCCGGGAAACTGTTGAGGATGCGCCAGTAGTCAGCGCCTGCTGCCTTGGAATACATGGATTCGAAGTCGAGAGGCTCGCCACCAGTGTTGTCATCATTTATGACATAATCGGCACCGGCATCGCGGAATATCTGCGCCAGATAGTTCTTGCCGCCCACTGCGTGCCAGTTTCCGCCGTGCATCTCACCGCTGAAGACGGTAGGGCGCTTGCCTTTTGCCTGTGCCGCTTTCGCCTTGAGCGACTCGTATCTTTCGGCAATCTCCTGGAAGACAGCGTTGGCCTTCTGCTCCTTTCCGATGAACATGGCCACGAATTTTATCCATTCAGCCTGTCCTAATGGGTCGAGTTCCTTAAATCCGAGGTGCGGAACGAGGGTTACTCCAGTCTCCTTGATGGCATCATAGCCGCCACGCTTGAATGGAGAGATGAAGATGACGTCAGGTTTGGCAGCCATTACCAGTTCAGGATCGAAGTTGCCTTCCATACCTATCTTTACTATATCGCCCTTCTTTACGCGCTCTTTGATGTTCTTGTCAAAGAGATTCTTGGTTCCGGTTATGCCTTTCACGATGTTCTGGGCATCGAGAGCGGTGAAATTGGAGAGCTGCAGCATGGTCATCAGCACCGCACTGCGGATAGGCACGTCGATGCGAGTGTAGCCTTCCGGCACATCGGCGGTAGAGCCTTGGCTTACGAGGGCAAAACGGTAGGTCTTGCCTTTGCCTTTCTGTGGGTCTTTGACTTCCACCAGTCGGATGCCGTTACCGGAATATTCCACGCTGAAACCTTTGGCGTAGATGGGGCGCACAGTGTCTTGACTTTCGGCTACTGCCTCTGTTGAGGCTACGTTGTCGGCTTGCTGCTTGCTGTTGCCGGTGCAGCTGATTGCTATTGATATTGCTAATGCTATCAGGGCTGCTGATAATAGGGTGGTTGCTTTTTTCATTTTCTTTTTCTTTATTATGGGGAAACCAGCCGGTAACGCGGCTGGCACAATGGCTTATTTCTTTAGTGAAAAGTGAAGAGTGAAAAGTGAAGAGTGAAAAATCGCGCTGACGCGGTTGCGGTTTCTTATCTTATATCTGTCGGTAACGCGGCTGGCACAGTGGCGGAGGGATGGGAAAACCTTTCTTCCTCACACATTTTTGATAATAATAATCTCGAGATTGCCTTTCGGGAGGAGGGGCTTGCAGACGTTGTGGCAATGGGATGTGAGGATGCGGACGAAGGAATCAAGGCGTGATTGCGGCACTATTGTCCAGAGTTCACGAGCCAATGTGATATTTCCGGCACGCTTGCAGACCTCGGCATCACAACCGGCATCCTGCAGAATATGTATGATGAAATCCTTATCCATGACGCATCGCTTGCTGTGAGTGTCGAGATTTCCGGCTGCCAGTTTGACTGCCTTACCCAGCATCATCACCAGATGCACGCTGGAGAAATGCAGTTCGTCAGCGATTTGCAGTGTGCTGCCGATGTAATTGCCGTACTCCACGAAGCACTGCGTAGGCAGATCGGCAAAGCGTTCACGCACCATTCTCTCGCTCTTTGCTCCACTATTGATTACCACCTCATCCGTTCCGGAAGCCTTTGCCACAGTCATACATTTGCGTATGCTGTCCACAAATGCCTGTTCGGAGAAAGGCTTGATGATGCCGGACACGCCCACGATGCTTATTCCGCCCTCAATGCCCAGCCGTGGATTGAATGTATGGCGTGCCAACTCTTCTCCCCCCACTACCGAAAGGGTGACATCGACCTGCGCTTCGTGCAGGTTGGTGTGGATCATCTGCCTCGGCACCTTGTTGATGGCAGCCTCTCCCGGGGGGAAATCAAAGCCGGGGAGCGTAAATCTGCCGATTCCCTCGCCGCCGATGATGGCAAGTGGCTTGCCGGTACGTACCACCTTAGCCCTTATCTCCGCCCCTTTGGTGATGTCGGGGTCGTCGCCGCTTGGCTTGATGACGAAGGCATAGCCGTCGCCATATCCCACGCTGACGGGGATGGTCTCGCCATTAGGCAGGGTGATATCCACGCTTTCAGGCGTTCTGCCGTCCAGTAGTCCGTATGCAGCCACAGTAGCTGCCGTGGCACAAGTGCCGGTGGTCAGTCCGCTATGCAGGGGATAGAATTCCGGCAGCAGCCGTTCCACCATCAGTCGCAAGCCATGCTCACCGTTGACGCAGAGGAATGACGGCGGAGTGGCAGGGCGACGTATGGCAATCATCCTCATGTTTCGCCGGCGTGCGCTTTCCGTTTTCTGGCAGAAACCGCCGCTCAGCCCGCTTTCCTTCAGTATCATCACGTCGGCTTTCACCTCATCCTGCTGACCATATCTGACAATCTGGTCCATACTAACGCCGCATTTCATGGCCTTGTCGATGCTGGACTGTCGGTCGAGTATATGGTAATACATCCTTATGCCTTTCCCTTCCAGCGGCTTGAGCTTTGCAATGCTCTGCACTCCCGTAGTGGCTTCCACTGTCAGACCGGGCTGTCGTCCCAATATCTCTATCACTTCGTCATAGGAATCCACCCAGGTGATGTCCTTGTCGCGAGGCGGGAAAATGCGCTCAAAGCGTATTACAGGCAAGTGCAACCGAGTGCCGACCCTCGCCACCGTATCATGCAGCACGGCAGCGAAAGGGTGGGCAGCATCCACTATCAGGCGTATCGCCTTCTCATGGCAGAAAGCCTGCATTTCGCTTTCCGTCAAAGCGCCGCTGATGGCAATGCCATGACATAGTTCCACGTCCTGCTCTCCGGTCTTGGTGGAGTAGTAGAATGTGGAACCAGCCTCTTCCAGTTCGCTGACTGCTTTGCGTCCTTCCGTTGTACCGCCTAATATTAGAATCATTCTTCTGTCGCTTTTCTGAACAAATGTGTGAAATGACTGCTGTAGAGTTCAGACAGTCCGTGCCTGTTGTCTATGGCTTCGCCAACCACTATCATGGTGGTGAGCGTCAGGTTGTTGCCCTTTACTATGTCAGCCAGATGGTCGAGAGTGCCGCGGTAGATGTGCTGGTCGGGCCATGTGAGGTGATAACATGCCGCCACCGGAGTGTGTGGAGGGTATTCCTCCAGCAGTTGTCGCTGGACATCATCGACAATGGATGCGCTGAGGAAGATGCACATGGTGCTCTGACTGCGTGCCAGAAGGTGCAGTTTCTCCTTTTCCGGCATCGGAGTGCGTCCTTCGCCGCGAGTAAGGATGATGGTCTGGCAGCGTTCAGGGATAGTGAATTGCGAACGCAGTTCAGCCGCTGCGGCCAGGAAGGATGAAATGCCCGGCGTGATATGGTAACTTATGTCATGCGAATCGAAGAACGCCATCTGCTCCTGTATAGCTCCGAAGATGCAAGGGTCACCAGTATGCAGACGGACCACGAGGAGACCACGGTCAGTAAATGACTTCATCAGTTCGCATTGTTCCTCCAGAGCCATGGATGCGCTGCTCCTTACCACCGCTCCGGCTTTGGCGCACAGCGTCAACTCGCGCGGCACGAGGCTTCCGGCATAGAGAATGAGGTCTGCCGCCTCCAGAAATCTTCTGCCACGCACCGAAACGAGGTCTGGATCGCCAGGACCTGCACCGACGATTTCCACGTGGCCACGACGCAGATATGTGGCTTCCGTGGCGACAGCCAAGGTCCATTGTGCGCCTTTCTGCTTTTCCAGCAGCAGGGAGTCAGTGCCGGCACCGATCATAGCCGCCGCTTCGGAGACGCTCTTTGTGCCTACATGACGCTCTACGACAGCGCTTGGAGAGGGCACTTCCTTGGAGTTGAGCTGGTCAGCAGTAAGCAGTTCCACGCTGCAGCCCTCTTCCTTCAGTTTGCCCACTACAGGTTCATCCGCCTTGACGTCAATGGTGTGCCATGAAGCGATGGCACGCTCCATGATGCCATGCTTGCGCAAGCTCTGGCGAATCTCGTCGAGCGTAGCCACGGGAGCCTGATGAGCCAGTCCGATGCCGGCGTGGAGACAGCGTGGAGAGAACCATACGGTGGGCAAATCAGTCTGCGGCATGACAGGACCGACGACGATAAGCAACTCGAAATCATCCATCCTGATGTCGCCGGAATGATGGAATGCGGTGACGTGCTGAGGCAGGTTGGCTTCCAGCCAGTCCGTGCCTTTGTCCCTTACTTCCAGCAGAAGCGCAGTAGGATGTCCGTTGACGAAGAGCGAGATCTGGTCATTGATATGCGTCTCGTCCATCTCCCAGCCGAATTTTCCGGCGAGAGTGTCTAGAGCCCACAGTCCGGTGAGGTCGCTCTGGGTGGTGATTACCGCCTCTGCACCGATGGTATGGGCAATAATCTTTGTCAATTCGTTGGCCCCGCCCACATGACCTGACGCGACGGCAATGGCGTGCTTGCCACAGGTGTCCACGCATACCACGGCAGGGTCAGAATGCTTGTCGGCTATCAGAGGGGCAATAGTGCGCACGCAGATGCCGAGAGCAGAGATGAATATGAAGGCATTATAGTCGTGCCAGCGTGATGAAACATCATTTATATGCAGGATATCAGCGCCCGTCTCCCTTGCTATCGTCTCAGCCAGAGGGCGTTGTCCTTCGGAAATAATGACTATTGCTTGATGCATTTCTTTATGGTAATGGGGTTATAATCGTTGAGTGAAATGGAAATGGAGGCTTGCTGGGAGAGCGGAAGGGCAGTGCAGGCTTCGTCAAAGAGGCGGCAGCTCTCCGCTGTGACACAGTTCATCACGATACATCCGCCCGGTTTCAGCACCTCGCAGATGCGTGCCATCATCTCTTTCAGTTTGCCGCCATGCCCTCCGATGAACACATTGGTAGGGGCGGGGAATGGTGACAGGTCCAGCGTCATGAAGTCGCCGATTACGGGAAGTATGCCCGGCGTACCGAAGCGGCGGGTGTTCTCGCGCATCAGTTGCTCGCCTTCCTTCCTTATCTCAAAGGCAATGACGTCGATGGAAGGAAACAGTCGCTTTGCCTCGATGGAGATGCTGCCTGTGCAGAAGCCTACATCCCAGAGTACGCTGTCGCTCTGAAGTCCCAATTCCTGTATGCTAAGGAGGCGGAAAGGCATCTTCGTGATCATCCTCGGACGACCTTCCAGTATGGCGAAAGCCTCGTCGGGAATGCCCATCGGCACCTTCTGGTTAGGGCGTTTCTGCATGAGAATGCAGCAGTTTGGCATCAGGAAATCCCTTTCCGCCGCATCATTGAGGGACATTGTCTCCACATTCTCCTTGTCGGGATTGCCGAGATGCTCGCCTACGGCTATCTCATAGTTGGAATAACCATAGTCCAGGAGTCGGCTTGCGATGGCAGAAGGCGTGTGGTTGCGGTCTGTCAGGCATCCTATTTTCTGCCTTCCCTCTATCAATGCAGCATCAAGAGCGTTCCACGGTCTGCCTGTCAGCGAGACGAGGGTGAGGTCATGATAAGGCAACACGAGCCTGTGGGCAAGCGACTGGAGGGAATGGAAGGTGGGGAAGACGCGGATGTCAGCCTCCGGAAACTTACGTTTCAGCGTAGTGGCAAAGCCATAGAACAGCGGGTCGCCCGATGCGAACACCACTATGTGACGGTCGTCAGCGGAATATCGTCGGAACACTTCCGCCAGCGGCACTGTGATCTCTATCCATTCAGCGCCTTCCGGCAGTCTGTCAGCCATGATTTCATGATGGCGCGAACCGCCTGAGAAGACGCGGGATGAGGCTATTATCTCTTCCACTTCCTTCGGGAAATAGGGGTGCGGATGGTCATTTATGCCGATGACAGTAAACTGAAGCATAAGCGGATGGGTGGGTTTTGTTGGTGAAACTTCGTGGATGTGGACGGAGTGTGGATGGGGGATTGTTCGGTTTTTCCTGTTTGGGGAGGAGGGGGACATCGCCCGGTAACGCAGGCGACACAGTGGCGGCGCAATGAGGTGACTGTCAGAGGGTTGCGAAAGCGTTGATTTTGCGGTGTAAAAGCATAGCTATTACGGGGCAATATCTATGCTTTTACGGGGTAATATCTATGCTTTTGCATCGTGATATCTTCGCTATTGCTTTGTGAAGGCAAAAATATCGTCTGGAGAAGGATAACTTATTTCAATTTTGTCCGATTTTTCCAGTCCGGCTATTGTGCTGCAGAAAGCCACATCTTACAGGTCTCTTCCGGGCAGGAGACAACCGGCATCGTCGAGGGTCATGATGGCATTGCAGAGCGTGGCGGCGATGTTGCTGCCTCCCTTTCTGCCTTCTACGATGACTTTAGGCACGTCATTGAAACTCTTCACCATATATTTAGACTCCTTGACATGGACAAAACCTACTGGGGCAGCGATGATGCCGAGCGGATGAGCCTTGCCGTGACGCATCAGTTCGCACAGTTCGATGAGCGCAGTAGGGGCGTTGCCGAAGGCGAAGAGCGCATCCGGATGCTCCTGGACGGCGAGGCGTATGCCAGCCTGGGTGCGGGTGATATGCTGTTCAGCCGCCATTGCCTCCACTCTCGGGTCGTGGAGATAGCATTTCGCTTCCAGTCCGAGACGCTGCAGTGCGCCCTTGCGTATGCCGCTCTCAGCCATTGTCACGTCGGTGACGATGGTGGTAAGGCGATGGTCGCGGATGCTTTCGTAGATGCGGGTGGCAGCACCCGGGTCGGAGTAGAGCACGTTCTCCATGTCGAAATCGGCAGTGGTATGGATGGCATGGAGCAGCAGCCATCTGTGGTCGATAGGGTAGTCTTGGCGGTGAAGCTCGGAGAGGATGGTCTGGAAACTCTCGGTCATTATGCCGGCACCAATGGAACGGTTCTCCTTTGGCTGTCCGTATTTCGCGATATAGCCACGGGGCGTAATCATCTTATTGCCGAAGGAGAAGGTCTGGGAATTGCCTATTATGACGATGGTCAGCATGTCTATGTCCTTGGGGTCGAGGTTGCTGAGTGTGGTGACCTTTACAGTCTCGCCCTCACGACCCGCCTGACGGACGTAGCCCACGGGGGTGTCACCGCTTCGTCCCTCGTTGAGGAAAATTTCCTTCAGGCGTCCCAACTGCCAGTAACGCTCGTTGGAACGGGGATTATAGATGGCAGTGACGAAGTCGGCCTGCGCTGCCGCCGTGATACGTCGCTCGATGAGGCTCCAGGGAGTCATGAGATCAGAGAGCGAAATGACGCAGAAATCATGGCTGACCGGTGCTCCGAGCAGTGCTCCGGCTTTCTGGAAAGCGGATATTCCGGGGTGGACGATGATCTCAACGTCAGACAGGCTCTTGGCTTTCATCTCCCATACGAGGGAAGCCATGCCGTAGATGCCGGCGTCGCCAGATGACATCACCACTACCTGATGGCCTTCTTCTGCCAGACGGAACGCTTCCTCAGCCCTTTCGCATTCACGCTTCATGCCCGTGTCGATGCACTTTGCAGTGGCTGGGAGCAATGGGCGGATAAACTGACTTACTATGCAGCCTACGAGGATGCACCTGGCTCTTTACCGGGTTTATCAGGGGGAAGTAGAACTTGTAGCCCACCACTATGTCGGCTTGGGCGATAGTATCGCGTACCGCCACGGTCATGTCGTCCTTGCTTCCGGGACCTATTCCTATGACTATGATTTGTTTCATTTTTTCTTTTTGGGTGGATAAAAATGGAGGAAATCCGCCGGTGACGCGGCGGACACGGTGGCGGGGGGTGGGGGGTTGGTTGTTGGTTGTCGGTTGTTGGTTTTTGGTTAGTATCGTACTATTATACAGATAACCCAAAACCAACAACCGACAACCAACGACCTACAACCTTATCTTCAGTCCGGCGACGAACATTCTGCCCGGAGAATAGAGGGCATAGCGGCGCTTGCTGCTGTCGATGCGGTCGTCTGTCTTGTCAAAGACATTGTCTATGCCGAGACTTGGCTCCACTGTGAGATGGCGAGCCAGCGAGAAAGTGTGCGTGGTGTTGATATTCCATACGCCATAGCCCGGTGCATCCTCGTAGGCTGCATAGTAAGTCCTGGACTGCATACGGCAGTTGACGTTGGCAGAGAGACGGTACAAGCCCCATGAATGGCTGTAATTGGCAGCCAGAGTCAGTGAGTTCTTGATGCTGCGGTCGAGAGTCTGCCATGTGTCGCCAGACTTTGAGCGTGCATAAGTGTAGGCATAGTTGACGCTGAAATTGAGTCCGTCGGCAGGATTAGCAGTGACATTGACCTGCACTCCCTTCACGTCGCCCTTGTCGCTGTTGACATAGTGGGCGTAGGAAGTCATCTTGTCAGCCTGCTCCTGTGTCATTTCCGGGAACTCCTTCATCAGCATCTCGCGCAGAGGGTCAGTCATGGAGATGTTGTCCTTGATTATCATGTCGTTGATACGATTGATGTAACCCATCACGGAGAAAGAGAATCTGCTGTCACGGTATTCCGCACCGAGAGAGAAATAATTGCTCGACTCGGACTTCAGGTCCTTGTTGCCGAACGATACCTGCGGCTTTCCACGGTTGACAGAGAAGTAACGGTAGTATAGTTCATCAAGTCCCGGAGCGCGGAAACCGTTGCTGTAGGTGGCGCGGACCTTGAAATTGCCGTTGCTATACATCATTGCCACTTTTGGAGTGAACCGGCTTCCGAACTCCTTATGGTAGGTATAGCGAGCTCCGATGGTGGCTTTCAGATTCAGAGGCAGTGACATCTCGTGCTGTCCGTAGCCGGAAAGCGTGTAGGCATTGTCATCGATGTTGCCCGAAGAAGCCACAAGCATGTCGTTGCGCCAGTCGGCTCCGAAGATGGTGGTGGACTTCTCTGTCAGTCCGAGGATGGCTTTAATCTCGCCGTCCATGGTGCGTTGCTTCTTTGACTGCACGTAATCGCCTACCTTATAGGTCTTTGTCTCCACGTCATATTCCTTTCCGTAGCGGTAACGGTCCACGGTGAAGTCAGCCTGGATGGAGTTGCGGCGGCTCAGTTTGTAGATGCTTCCCACATTCCATCTGAGAGATTTGTAGCGCATCTCATAGTCGAGACCGCCAGGAATGTCGGGGTTGGTGTCGGGACGGTCGGTCTTCTTGTGTCCGTATTCCATTCCGGCATTGAAAGCCAGCTGGTCAGTGGTCTGCCAAGTAAATCGCTGGCTGACAGTATTGTTCCTGTAACCGGTAAAGAGAGGAGAAAGAGTCTGTCTGGTTTCGCCTTCATTGCCCTTCACGTATTCGAGGTCATTGACGCGGTAACTGTCCGCCCTGTCATGGGCAAAGGAGGTGTATGAACCGAATCCACCATGGAAGAAGTCGATGTTCACCTGCTCGGTCAGTTGGCCTTCACCGCTGATGCGCGATGTGGAAGTGGCGCTGAAGAGGTCGGAAGTGGGCTGGTCGGTGATGATATTGATGACACCTGCGATGGCATCACTGCCGTAAAGCGAACTGGCAGCGCCGTCGAGCACCTCGATACGCTTCACTCTTGCCATGTTGATGCGGTTGAGGTCGGCATTGTTTGATATGTCACCGCTGAGCTTATGGCCATTGATGAGAATGAGGATGTATTTGCCTCCCAGACCGTTGAGGCGCAGTTGCGACCCCATGGCGTTGGGAGCCATGGACAGTTGAGGCATGGTCTTGGTGAGAGCGTCAGCAAACGTGCTGATACCTTGCTCTCTGATTTCCTTCGCTGAGAGCACATGGACAGGCGTGGTGGTAACCCCCAAACGCTGATGATGCCCCGACCCCGTCACTACAACGGGGTTGAGGCTCATCTGTCTGTCTGCATTGGCACCTTCGTTCTTGCTGTGAATCTGTGCCGAAGCAGAAAAAGTGCTCGCTGAAAAAGCGAAGAGAACAAATAGTCTATTTGTTTTCAAGGTTGTTGTCTTGTGGTTTTGTTGTTTTGTTGTCTTGTTGTTTAGTTGTGTGTTGCGTGAAAATGACTGCCAACAAGACAACAAAACAACAAGACAACAAAACAACGAATCATTTACTCTTCAGGATTCTTTGAGTGATAGTAATCTACAGTCTCAGCATTCTTGGTGTGAGCCTTGTAGAGAGCGCGGATGTTAGAGTACTCCAGGAGACCCTTTACGATACCCTTGCTGTCGGTATAACTGTCAGCGTCGATGGTGTAACCCATGTGCTTGAAGTACATCTTCCAGCTGGTATCTTCCACTTCACCCTCGTCATTCTTCTCGAAACCGTTGTCCCAAGCGTCATCGTCGCCAGCCATGTCATTGTGGGCGTGGTCACCAGCGATAGACATGAGAGGAGCGCAATATACGTTTCCGCTCTTGAAACCGTCAGCGATCATGCGTTCGTGAACGTGGGTCTTGAAGTTCTCCTTCATGTCAACAGTGCCAACATAGTAGTTGTTGCTGTATTTGTTCTTGAGCACTTCCTCGAGCTGTGTGTATCGGATGTTGGCCTTATAGGTGTCATAGGTGTCAGGGTTACCGTGTCCCATGAGGAGCATAGCGCCCTTCTTTGCATAGCTGCCGAAGTTGTCGTTGAGAGCCTTTGCGAGATTGTTGACGTCAGAAGGATATTCAGCCATAAGAGGATAACCGAGCTTGAGGGTCATCTCGCTGAGATACTTGTCGTCGAGGTCGCCGTTGGAGTTGTTGGCGAAGTCCTTCATGGCATTGATTACGCGGGTGTATTCCTCACCAGGGATAACCTGCATTGACTGAACGATGACCTCCTTGTACTGCACACGTCCGAAAGACTCGAGCCAATACTTAGGTTCGTAGAAGTTACGTGGAGCAACATTCTCACCTGCCATAGCGCGGTTGATGCAGATAGCAGAAGAGAAAGAGAGGAACACGTCGTAGCCAGGGAACTCCTTCTTGTACTCTTCCACAGTGAGGTCGAAGGCATCATAAGCCTGCTGCCATGTGGAACCGAAGGCAACGATGAGGATAGCCTTGTCGTTCTTCTTGTTCTGCTTCACGGTAGCGTCCACTTCACGCTGGTAGCGCTCCATGTTAGAGATGTTTCCACCTTCATTTTTGTCGTCATCATCGCTGCAAGCGGTGAATGCCATGGCAGAGATCAGAGCGACAGCTGCCATCATCAGGAATTTAATCTTCTTCATTTTCTTTTTGGTTTTTATGATGTTGATTGTTAAATATGTTGCGTATTTTCTTACCTTTGACAAATTTCACTGTGAGAGAAGCGAAAATCGTGGTGCCCGGAGTGTTGGTGCCGAGGTGCAGACCGTGCGGAGTGCGATCGACATAGTTGAATATATTGTCCACGCCAGCCTCGACACGCCATGTCAGATGGCGGCTTTTGCCGAAGTCGTGGGTGGTGCTGAGCCGCCATATCTGGTAGCCTTTGCCGTCGCCATTGGTCTGGTAATAACGCTTTGATGACATTTTTCCGTAGAGACCAATGCCGAAGAGATAGCTGGCGGCAAACTGATGGTTCCATGTGGCGAATACGTTGGCCTTATGATGAGCCATTCCGTCGATGGTGACGTTGGTCATCCGGTCGTGCGTGGTGTCATAGATGTTGGCCTCAGTGTCGAGGTAGGAATATCCGGCACCAGCGCTGAAATGCTCTGTGGAGTAGCGTATGTTGAAGTCAACGCCGTAAGTCTTGGCGTCCTCCATGTTATGATAGCGGCGCACTTTGCTGAGCATCTCGCCGTATTGCTGGCGGTATGAGTCGGGTGCTTCGCTCTTTGCCACGGTCACGAGTGCAATCATGTCATCTACCTTGTTGTAATATCCTGTCAGCGATACGTTCAGTTTGCCGAAAGTATATTCCCCGTTGAGCGAGAAGTAGTTGGAAGTCTGCGCCTTGAGGTCGGGATTGCCGAGGAATAGGATTATGCCGCTCATGTCGCGTGCATATTGGTAATTGAGCTCTTTAATGGTCGGAGTCTTGAATCCCTGGCTCCATGAAGCCCTCAGACGGAAGTCACCGAGCTTGAGCATAGCTGAGAGTTTGGGAGTCAGTTTCCATCCGAAACTCTCGTTGCGGTTGAGGCGCAGTCCGGCAGTGACCTGCAATGGGTCTGCCAACTGAATCTCATCCTGGAGATATACCGCCTCGGTGTTGTCGCCGGCGGTGCGTCCCTTGATGCTGGCAGGGGCCTTGAGATAGTCGTAACGCGCTTCAAGTCCGGCGCTCAACTTATTGTAATGCGACAGTGCGAACACGCCCTTGATATTGAGCATGGTGCGTTCCTGATTGCTCATCAGCAGTTTCTGCCCCGTGAAATAAGGGTAATCGAGAATGAAATTGCCGTTCTCGTCGAAGCCTTCAGCCAGAGTGGTGGATGTGAAAGCATGGTAATAGGCATGCTTGTTCCAGCTGACGTCAGCCGTAACGAGGTCACCACGGTTTGTGGTCCATTGTATTCCGGCAGAAGCAGAGGCGTTCTTATACTTCAGGTCGAAATTGTAAACATCATATTTGGGATATTTTCCGCTCTTTCGGAATATGCCTTTCTGGTACCATGAACCTTCTGCATAGACCTCCATCTGCTGTGTAGGCTTCCATGCGAGGCGTTCGGCTATCTGCCAGTTGGTGAATTCATTTGCTGTCTTGCTCCTGGAGTCGGTGACGGGAGTGGCCGAACTTGGCGTATGCTCCGTCGCGGTATTCTGCCATCCGTCGTTGTGCTGCAGCTGGAAATTGGTGTATGAATTCCATTTTCCGAAGCGCAGGGCTATACCGTTGTGCTGGCGAATGTCATTGTGCGAGCCGTATCGGGTCTTGTTTTCCATCATCATGCCCTCGTCATGCTTTCGGGTGATGATGTTTATCACGCCGGCAATGGCATCACTGCCGTAGAGAGCAGACGAAGCGCCCTTCACTATCTCGATGCGTTCGATGTTGTTCGGGTCGATAAGACCGAGGTCATTCTGTCCGCCTACATCGCCATGCAGTCGCTTTCCGTCCACAAGGATGAGGATATAGGAGTTGCCCAATCCATTCATCTGCATCTGCGAACCCATATCGCCCTGCTCGAAATCGAATGAAGCGGACAACTGTGAGAGAATGTCCTCTATGCTGCGTCCTGCGAATGTCTTGAGAGCCTTGTGGCTGATTACCTCAGTCTGCACAGGAGCATCCTTCAGAAGGTGCTGCGTTCCGGTGCCGGTCACGACGATTTCTTCCAATGCCTTCTTGCTCTCCAGCGTCTTCTGCGCCCAAACGGAAGGACACAATGAGACACAGAGCAATAGACACAGAGTCTTTCTGCGAGTCATAATACGATAAGTAAATAAGAATATATAAGGAATGTTGCAAACCCTTGATCCTGAGGGCGCAATGCCTTGTCTGTGGCGTATGCCTGAGATAGTGGGCATAGATGAGGCAGGTCTTCTGGCTCTCCCCAGTCTGTCATACCTTCCCGAGTATTCCTCAGTGGCGTTATACTGACAGACCTTGTCTGTGGGGGATTACAGCTGCAGGTACAGCTCCGGTCTTCCACCGGATTCCCTTACATCGTGCGGCTTCTGCCGACGATTGCCTTCGATTTCCGTTTGCAAAAGTAGTCAATTTATATTACATGGCAAAAAAAACTGGAGAAATTTCATTGTTTAATGCAATTATTTTGTAATTTCGCAACCATGAAGCAGAATTTCCCTCAATTTCTCATCGCAGCCCCCGCCTCAGGCTCTGGCAAGACGACTGTGGCAATAGGCATAATGGCGGCATTGGTGCGTCGCGGCATGGCGGTGCAGCCGTTCAAATGCGGACCGGACTATATCGACACGAAATACCATAGCCTGGCATGCGGTCGTCCATCCTATAATCTCGACCTCTTCATGTCGTCGGAAGACCATGTGCGCCGGATATATGCAGAAGCCTCAGACAGTGCTGATGTCAGCGTGGTGGAGGGAATGATGGGACTCTTTGACGGCTTTCTGCGCCAGCAGGGCAGCCCTGCCCATATCGCTTCCACGCTCCATCTGCCCGTGATGCTGAGCAGGAGGTCGAGG
>OCLD01000251.1_pt1 | contig 14335 bp, 13 predicted proteins | sample 1495911 | NCBI WGS metagenome assembly OCLD01 (sample SAMN03418271, study PRJEB22391) | human gut metagenome | biome: human-gut; feature: organic feature; material: feces | host: Homo sapiens | place: Tanzania | collected 2013-01
ACAGTATCATTGGCTTGTTGTAGACGACTAGGATGATCTGACCAAAGACAGTTGGCAATGCAAGCTCGAAAAGCGCCCTGAAGATTGGCGTGTTTTCAAACAATTCTTCCTTGTGCATACAGAACCTTTCCTTTTTTATGGACAAACCAAGTGACAACCCCTCCTATGCAGAAAATGACATAGGATTTAGCTTTCAAGAGGCTTGTTCGTCTTTCTTGTTTTCATTCAACGAGATGTTGTCCCATTGGATTTTCAACATGGTACACGCAGGGGAGCTAAAAAGCAAATCATTTAATTATATCGTGCTATAAGAAAAACTTATGGATAAGAGAGGATTATAAAATGAAATTCATAAAAAAACTTTATTTAATCGTTGTTATTGATAAGAAACTGTAATATAGTACCAAATATTAATAAGATTTCACGTTTCTTTTTTCAGGGAACGAGGACTTGCGAAGGGTCGCTTGGATCAACGAGGCGCTTGGATCAACCAGGTCTATGAGGTCATATAGAGGTCATACATTATGGTAGAGATTGGAACTTTCTTTGAGAACGGCATACTTAGCCTTGTCAATTACCTTGATTTCCTATTGAGGATTGCAATGGCCATGGTGTGTGGAGGCCTTGTAGGTCTCGAAAGGGAGAAGAGGCTCAAGAACGCAGGTCTTAGGACCCACATCATAGTTGCAATTGCGTCCTGCCTCATGATGATCGTCTCTAAGTACGGCTTCATGGATGTCGTTGGACTGGATGGCCTTAGACTGTCAGCCGATGCCTCACGAATCGCCCATGGAGTCGTGTCTGCAATAGGATTTCTTGGAGCCGGTGTCATATTCGTAAGGCGTGAATCCGTCGTTGGCCTCACCACGGCGGCAGGTCTATGGGCGACCGTGGGAATTGGGATAACCATTGGGGCAGGGCTTTATTCTGTAGGTCTGTATACAACGCTTCTTATACTTCTCATACAATGGGCCCTCCATGGAAAGCACACCAAGTCCCACAGCCAGAACTCCGGATCCATAACATCCAACATAACCAAGCACGCAATCTCTGTGGAAGACCTTTCTAATTACTTGGACAAGTATGAAGTCAGCATAAGGGAGATGGCCCTATCCAAGGACGACGAGGACTGCATCATAGCCAAGGTCGAGGTCATCTTCAGACCCGGCGACTCCATACTCGACCTTATGAAGGCTTTCCAGAACTCTCCCTACGTGGACTCCGTGGATGTCTACCCAACACTCTAGCTTCTCCTTTAGACCGATTTCCTCGAGGTCTGCTTTTCAAGCGAATTACGGCCCATGCTTAGCCAATCACTCCATTTTTTAGTTCTCCATTGTCAAAGTAGGACACGATGTTGTCCATCGTTGTTCCTGCTATGTTTGAAAGGGCTTCCTTTGTGAGAAACGCCTGATGGCTTGTAACAAGCACGTTTGGAAGCGATATGAGGCGCGCTATTATGTCGTCCTGGACTATTCTGTAGCTTTGGTCTTCGTAGAAAAGGCCTGTCTCCTCTTCGTACACATCAAGTGCCGCCCCTCCAAGACGGCCCGTCTTGAGCGCTCCAAGAAGGGCTATGCTGTCAACTAGACCTCCTCTTGAAGTGTTTATGAGAACGGCTCCCTTCTTCATGCTGGAGATGGTCTTCTTGTTTATCATGTGGTGAGTGTCCTTCGTGAGAGGACAGTGAAGGGACAGCACATCCGCCTTTGACAGCACCTCTCCAAGAGAAAGGAACTTCACTCCATCCATTGGCGAAGGATATGCATCATAGGCAACCACATCCATTCCAAAGCCTTGGCATATAGATGCGAACGCCCTTCCAATCTTCCCCATTCCAACTATGCCCGCCGTCTTTCCATGGAGGTCAAAGCCAGTGAGACCCGTGAGCGTGAAGTTGAACTCCCTTACCCTAACATAGGCATGATGAAGGTTTCTGTTGAGGCATAGAAGCATGGCCATTGCATGTTCTGCAACCGCATAGGGAGAATAGGCGGGGACTCTGCACAAGGCTATTCGTCCTTGTGCATACTTGAAGTCAACATTGTTGTAGCCTGCGCAACGCAGAGCTATGAGCTTGACACCAAAAGAGGTCAATATGTCTATAACCTCCTTGTCTGCGGTGTCGTTTACGAATATACACACCGCATCATGGCCCTTTGCCATTGAAGCTGTGGTTCTGTCCAGCCGGGGTTCGAAGAAGCTCGCCTCGATTCCTCTTGCCTCCGGGTTTTCTGCAAGCTGGGCTTCAAAAGCCTGCCTGTCATATGGTTTTGTGTCAAAGAATGCAATTCGTATCATGCTGAAAGATAGGAAGTAAAAAGAGGTTCGGCAAGTTTTTTACCGTTTATGCTGTTTTGTAAATTCCTCCACAAAGCTCGTTTTCGCAAAAAAACTCTTTACAAAGTTTCATAGGTCTGACATTGGTCCGGCAGTTGACAGTTTTTTATATGTTGTCTATTATGATGTGCGAAATACAGAGCATGATAGAGGCGCGGCTGTAAAGAGTACCTGCTTTTCAAAGGCAATGGAAGCAGCGAAAGGTCCAGTCGCCGAGAGGTTGCTGTGCTGCCTAACATGGCAATGCTCGGGCTGTAGGAGAACATCCTACAGACTGTCGTCCACTAGAGGACGGAGAGCTATCATTGTCGCAGTACAGACCCTTTGGAATGTGCATGTGTCATGATAGGTCATGACGATGCGTTTCCGGAGGGTTTTTCATTATGAAGAAGAGTACTGCTTTCAGATTGGTTTTCTTTGCAGTCATCGTTGCGGTCATGATCTATGCCGCAGTCTCAGGTGGTCCGTTTGTAAACACGGCTTGGTCCCTTCTTCCACCTGTCGTCGCCATTGGACTTGCTCTTGCCACAAAGGAAGTCTACTCGTCTCTTTTCCTTGGTGTGGTCGTTGGAGGACTCCTGTACGCCAACTTCAATTTCGAAGGCATGCTCAACCATGTATTCAATGATGGAATAGTGTCCGTCCTCTCTGACTCCTACAACGTTGGAATCCTCGTGTTCCTTGTCGTCCTTGGAATCATGGTGAGCCTTATGAACAAAGCCGGAGGCAGCCGTGCATTTGGACGCTGGGCCGCAAGCCACATAAAGACGAAGACAGGTGCACAGCTTGCAACCATAGCCCTTGGAATCCTCATATTCATAGACGACTACTTCAACTGCCTTACAGTTGGCTCCGTCATGAGACCTGTTACAGACAAGCAGGGCATCTCCCGTGAGAAGCTGAGCTATCTCATAGATGCTACAGCCGCACCAGTGTGCATCATAGCCCCCGTCTCGTCTTGGGCCGCTGCGGTGTCCGCCTTCGTAAGAGACTCAGGCTTCAGTGGCTTCGAGATCTTCATAAAGGCGATACCTTTCAATTTCTATGCACTTCTTACAATCGTTATGATGGTCTGGCTTGCATTGACCAAGTATGATTTTGGCCCAATGGCCAAGTTCGAGGCCGCCGCAAGGCCTGACTCACAGCTAGATGCCCTCAAGGCGCTTGCAAACGGCCATGGCTCTGAAGAGGGAAGCGACAAGGGCAGAGTCATAGACCTTGTGATTCCAATTGCAATACTAATCGTGGCCTGCGTCACGGGTATGCTCTACAGCGGAGGCTTCTTCAGCGGAACGGATTTCGTGACGGCATTCTCGCAGTCCGATGCCTCTGTGGGTCTTATGCTTGGAAGCGCAATCACACTGGTGCTTACGATTGCATACTTCATGATCCGTGGTACTATGAGCTTCTCTGATATGATGGAGTGCGTTCCAAAGGGGTTCGAGTCAATGGTATCGGCCATACTAATCCTCACGTTCGCTTGGTCCCTCAAGGCCATGTCTGACAGCCTTGGATCCAAGGTCTTCGTGGAGACGGTCGTGAAGGGGTCTGCACAGAACTTCCAGGCGTTCCTTCCTGCAATCGTGTTCCTCATTGGGTGCTTCCTGGCCTTTGCGACAGGCACGAGCTGGGGTACTTTTGGAATCCTCATTCCAATCACCCTTGGAATCTTCCCGCTTACAGATCCTATAGGTGTCGTCTGCGTCTCTGCATGCATGGCCGGTGCCGTGTGCGGCGACCATTGTTCACCTATATCGGACACAACCATCATGTCCAGCGCTGGAGCACAGTGCAACCATATAAACCATGTCAGCACCCAGCTTCCGTATGCCATGACGGTCGCCGCCGTGTCGTGTGTGTGCTATCTGATATCGGGCTTCGTTCCAAATGCAGCCATCACATTGCCCCTTGGCATAGCCCTTATGGTTGGAACGCTCTACGCAATCAAATACTTCAATACTAGAAAAGGTAGATAAGCTTTATTTCGCAGGTATTTGCACCTGAATGCTAGAAGTGATGCGTGGGACAGTACGTGGTGTACGGCCCATGCAGAAACGCCGAAGCAGAACGTGCAAGGACCAAGAAAAGGTGTGGCGGCCAGGACCTCTAAAGGAGAATCCGACCGCCACGGTTGTGGGGTTGTTATTGCAACCAAGTCCTCCAAAGGAATCGAAAAACCTGGTTAGGGGCTGTTTAAAGGGGTTCTCAAACCCCTGATGCCTATCGTTATCTGATAAGCTGCTTTATCCAATTTCTCTCTCTAAGGGAGACCTTGCCGTCAACGGCACAGATAAGAAGACATACAGTGATGATGTCGTCCTTGAGGTCGTCTGAAAGAAGTCCAAGGACATCTACCATTTCATCGACGGACTTCTTGAGCTCCCTCTGTTCAGGAGCCATCTTCCTAAAGGCCTTCTTGCAGGTCTCGTAGTCGAGCTCTTCACCAAAGAACGCATGGAGAAGTGGGCTAAGAAGCTCGTACTCCGTCTCTGAGAGCCTTCCGTCCGCAGCGATTGCACCAATGATGAACGATGCGAATATCTCAACGCCTGTTTCGCCATCCTGCGTTATGTCTATCAATGCAGGAAGAATCCTCTTCGACTTTATGCCAAGAAGGGCAACGTACGAAAGGACGTCCAACTGTTCAAACTCTTTGCATATCTTGTTGAATTCACTCATGGCTTCAATATAGCCTCGTCCAACCTCCAAGGCAAACCCAACTGGCAACGAAACGGCTAAAATCCAACAAAACCACATATTTGACCAAAAACCGATGTCGTTGGGATTATGTGGACGCAAGTCTCCAAGGATAGTATTCTATAGAGCATGAGAAAAAGACTTGTCACCATAGCCTTGATGGCTTCAATCATATCAGGCCTTGTCTTTGGGGTGAGCGCGGGTCAAAAGACCCAGACTCCAAACAACTTCGATTCGTTTCCAATGCTCGATGCCTACTATGATGAGGATGTGTCGTCAGAACAGGAGGGCTTTTGGGCTAAGTGCAGGATCTTTCTCATAACCATTGGAGAGGGGGACCCTCTCTACTCGTGGTTCGGCCATACAGCTCTTCTTGTAGAGTCCCCCGGCAACCCTTCGTATATGTTCGACTACGGCACGTTCTCGTTCGATGCGGACAATTTCTACCGCAACTTCATAATGGGTCGTCTTTGGTTCTGTTGCAACGTGAGTTACGGAGATTACGAGCTTCCGTACCTTGGAACTACTGGCCGCAAGGTCAGCAAGGTGGAGTTGAACCTTACTCCTTTTCAGAAAAAGGCCATAATCTCGTTCTTGAACGTGAACTCGGAGTCTGGAAATCGTACATACCTGTACCACCACTACAATGACAACTGTGCTACAAGGGTTCGCGACATCATAAGCTATGCAACGGACGGTGATTTCGAAGTCTGGGCAAAGGCCAAGGACGGTCTTTCGTTCAGAAAGAGGGCATCAGGGGCCCTTTCAAGAAACAGGTTCGTCCAATGGACCCTGGAATTCCTACAAAGCGGCCAGATAGATGGAAAGGCCACTGCATGGGAGGAGATGTTCCTACCTGAACTTTTGGAACGATATGTCCTTGAGTACGGACTTGAAACAGGCCTGGTCTCTTCTGATGGCTATGAACTCGTGTATGAGAAGACTTTGGAATCGAGTAGGGGAAGGGGGGCTGAGCCAAGCCCCAATTATGTATTCTCCATAGTCCTTGGAGTCGTGTTGGCTTCAATTGCCTTCGCTCTTCTGTCGTTTTCAAGTAAGCCTTCCGTCTTACTGACATATCGCATCTATTCGTTTGCCGTTGACTTGGTTTTTGGGATACTAGGAAGTGTGCTGCTTTTCATGATGTTCTTCACCAACCACAATGTGACGTGGTATAACGAGAACCTTCTTTTCGTGAATCCGTTGCTTTTCGCAATGGCCATCAAGAGCCTTGGAATCAAAGCTTCCTCAAGCGACAAGGCAAAGAGGCTTTCTGTGTGGTACAAGGGACTTCTCTGCGTCATGGCAATGCTTGTGGTCCTAAAGGTCGCGCTTCCTGGTGTGTTCCTTCAGGACAACTGGACGGTCATCATTGCAATGGCTCCTTACTATGCGGTCAATGCCTTTATGCTGGGAAGAGAGCGTAGATAGGTCATTGTTGGCAACCTACTTGAATCAGTGTCTTCGTATGTCCACTATGGTGAGCTGTATTGATTCCTGGTTCTTGTAGTAGTTGCGTCCCATCTTGAACACCACGTCCACAATCTCTCCTTCGTCGAAGTCCCTGCCAACCCTTTGGCCTGCAGACCAATATACGCTTGGCCACTGATAGCTTCCGTATGAGAGTGTCAGCCTAAGATGCGCAGACCCTGCATCCTTTGAGTTCTGCATGGAGATTATGCTCTCTATCCTTGCTCCTTCTATGAGAAACAGAATAGGCCCGTTCTGTTCTCCGTATGGTTCGAACCTTTCCACGACGTTCATTATGTTCCTGCCAAACTCGTCTTCCTTCAGAAGCGCATCTATCGTAAGGGTTTCGTCTTCGTCCAAGGATGGGCAGTCCATGTAATCGACGTCGTCTGCAATGCGTATGGACAGCTCGTCCACCTTGCTCCAGGGGAGTGAGAACCCTCCTGCGCAGGCATGGCCTCCAAAGTCAATGAAGAACTCGCTGTACTTGGATAGGAAGTCATGGCAGTTGAAACCTGTGTTGCTGCGCATGGATCCTATGGCTCTGTCGTCATCGGTCTTGGTGATGACGATTGCAGGGCATTTGAAGAACTTCAAGAGCCGTGTGGCCATGATGCCGGTGATGCCTCGTGGGATATCTTTGTCTATGACCATGACAAGCTTGGTTCCAAAGCTCTCGAAGCTGCGTTTGGCCTTTGGCTGCAGGCGGTTCCAAGTGTCCTCCCCAAGCTTCTTGCGCTTGTCGTTCAAGGCAAGGAGCTCTTGTGCATAGTGCATGGCTTCGCTTGAGTCCTTTGAAAGAAGCATGTCTATGGCCACGTTTGGTGTTCCAAGACGCCCCGATGCGTTCATTGGTGGCGATATCTGCCAGCCTATGTCCGTTGTGGACAGCCTTTTCCCAAGAAGGTTGAGCATGGAAAGGAAGCATCTCATGGGCTCCCTTGGGTTCGTTTCCAAGACCTTGAGTCCCGCTTTGACTAGGATTCTGTTTTCATCGCTCATTGGCATTAGGTCGCTTACGGTTCCAATCGCCACAAGGTCCATGAGCTTCAAGTAGTCCTTGTACAGGGCAGGGGTCGTGACCCTTATGTATGCGCAGAACAGCCCCACAAGTGTGTCGAGTTCGCTCCTGACCTGTGTGTATCGTGCAAAGCGACTCACTTCGTTGAGTGCGAAGAGGGATTTTCCCCGCACCTGCGGCAATGCCTTTTCGAATTCGCTTCTAAGCTCCGTGACGTAGATGTCGGCCTTGGGGAATGCCTTTCTCAGCTGTATCATCTCCTCATCCTTGTCTAGGACGTATATTGGAAGTCCGCAGTCAAGGAACTTGAGGAGCCTGCTGTTGTACTCCGGCAGGATTCCAGGAATGACCTCTTCAGCTATGCGGCCGGTGACCTCCATGTTCTCCATCTTCGCAGCTTCTATGACCACTGTTCCGTTCCCAGGATAGGAATGCAGCAGTATAACGGGGGCCCTGTAGAACTTGGTGTTGGAGAATCTCATTGCCCATATGCATTTGGCTGCGACTCCAACACCTGCAAGGTGCTCGAACGAGTATCCGCAGCCTTCCACCTTTGGGTCTATGATTGCACCTGCAGGTGGAAGCAGCTCTCCTGCTATGTGGTGGTCCGTGACAAGTACGTCAAGGCCATGGCTTTGGGCATAGTCTATCTCTTCAAAGCATGAAATGCCGCAGTCCACGGTTATGGCAAGGGTGATTCCATCCTCTATGGCCTTCTTTATGTTGTCTATTGTGACTCCGTAGGGGTCGTCGCCCATGGGAACGGTGTATGATGTCTCAAGCCCCATGCTTCTAAGCTCCGTGACGAGCAGGGCCGTACTTGTGATTCCATCCACGTCGCGGTCTCCAAAGACCCTGACCTTCTCTTTGTCCTCTACAGCCTGTTGGATTCTGTCGCAGAAGGCCTCCATGTCCTCGAACAGGAACGGATTGTGAAGGAACGATATGTCGCTCTCCATGTAGAACTTTGTCTCTTCAGGCGTGTTTATGCCACGTCCTGCAAGTATCTTCGCTGATACGAGGTCAATGCCAAATCTCTCCTGAAGGGTCTTTATATCGTCATACTGTGCCTGTCTGATTTTCCATTTCATGTGCGTTCGCCTGCATGAAAGGATAAGGCAAATGGGGCGTTGGTTCAATAGGTGTCATGGTTTCAGAACGGCCAGTTCTCCAATGTCTTGATTGGTGCGTTAACATGGAGACGTATCCATTTGGTCATGTAGTTGAGTATCCGGGCCTCCGCAGCAGGATTGAGCTTCACCCCAACGGCATCTTCATATTCCATGCCTTGCGTGTACCTTAGATATCTTCTGGCTCCGGGAGGGAGGACGAGTTCTTCGCTGTCGCCACAATCCCTGCACGTAGGGGCCAATATGGACGAAGAGAAGGACAGTGCCTCGTCTTCTTCATACCTGCGGTCGCAGCTTGGACAGTACTCCAGGTCCGGTGCCAAGCCCGATATCTGAAGCAGCTTCCATACGAAGGCTATAACCGCCCGTTTTGACGTCGTCTTTTCCTTTGGTTGCCCTTCAGAGGAGGAATCCGCCTGATCCGTGCTTTCCTTCAGCGACATCTCCAGCTGGCGCAGAGCCGTTTCCAAAAGTCCAAAGACAGGCTGTGGGTCGTCCGACGGCGTCTTCATTACAAGCTCGCACATGAGCGATGCCGTGTATGTGCTCTCAAGGTCGTCCGCTATGGAGGTTGGAACGAACGAGAGGACGCCTTCCTCTATGGAGTATTCCTTTTTGACTGGGTTGTTGTAGAGCTGGAATGTGCCTACGGAGAAAAGAGGCGCAAGTGCGGTTCTTTTGCCCTTGCGCCCTCCGTATACCACGGCGGATACGATTCCAAGGTCTGGACTTAGGAGCGTCACTATCTTGTGGAGCTCCCCGTATCTTGCCGTCCTTATGACAATGGCCTGTGTCTTTACACTACGATCCATCTTCCTCGTCAGACTCTCCAAGCTGTGTTTTGGCTAGATTATATAGGGAATCCTGTAGTTGTGCGACTGGTAGACCACAAAGGTCTCAACATCTGACACTCCCTTTACCTTGCTAAGCTCGTTCTTGAAGAAGTTCAGTAGGCTGTTGTCCCCGGTCGTGTCCGTGGCAAGGTGGATGATAAGATCATACCTTCCCGTCACGACCACGACGGAGATCACTCCCTTGAGGGCCAGGAATTCCTTGGCTTTCTCCTCAAGGTTCAGCGTGCTCAGCTTTATGCCCATTATGACGACCTGCATCTCAGGCACATATTGGGGATCGACGAGTCCGGAGATCTGGAGGACACCGTCCTCCAGAAGTTTGTTGACCCTGGACCTTACGGTGTTCTCCGTGATTCCTATGTTCTCGGCTATGGCGCTGAACGCTTTCCTGCCGTTGCTGAGTTCCTTTATGATGGCCTTGTTGGTCTCGTCAAGCTTCATCAGATTTTGCCGTTGTCCTTGAGGTCCTTGATCGTTGCAACAATCTCATCGCCAATCCTAAGGAGGTTCTCCTTGCTGTTTGCACCAACGTGAGGTGTGAGGATGACCTTGTCGGACTTGAGAAGAGGGTAGTCTGGAGCTGGTGGGTCGCTTGGATAGACGTCTGCGCAGTAGCATGTGACCTGTCCGTCGTCGAGGGCTTTGACCATGTCATCGGCATTGACGATTGCTCCGCGTGCTGCGTTGATGATGACAGGCTTTCTATTCATCTTTGCAAAGAGATCGGCGTTGAACATGTTCCTTGTCTCGTCGGTAAGAGGCATGTGGATGGAGATGTAGTCTGCGTCCTTGACGGCGTCCTCGACTGTAGGAACAAGCGTTGCGACGGCTGATGATGAAACGTACTTGTCGTATGCGACGACGTTCATGCCAAATGCCTTGGCCCTTTCAGCCACCTTGGTTGCGATGTTTCCTATTCCAAGAAGTCCAAGTGTCTTTCCATAGAGCTCGGTTCTCTTGATGTTCTTGAGCCACTCTCCGTTCTTCATTCCGTTGTGGTATGTGATGATGTGGTTTGGTGCGCTGAGCATGAGTGCGAACGTAAGCTCTGCAACAGCAATGGAGCTTGCCTTTGGTGTGTTGCGCACGATTATGCCCTTTGACTCTGCGTATGCCTTGTCAATGTTGTCGATTCCAACGCCGCCGCGGATTATGAGCTTTGCGTTCTTGGCTGCGTCTATGTATGCCTTGTCGCAGATCGTCTTTGCCCTTACAAGGATTACGTCGGCTTCTGGAGCCCTTGTCTTGTCGGTCGTGACTTCTCCAAACTGCTGGAGTTTGGACTCGAGGGATGCATCGAAGGCATCGGAAATAAGAATAAGCATTGTTGTCTCCTTTTGGGAATTTTCCTCTTGGGACTTCCGGGGTTTCCCATCGTCCTGCACCCGATTCTATCAGTACATTGCGTCCAAGTCAAATTTTATTATTCGAAAATGCTGTAAATATAAAATTAAGTTCCTTCTTTTGTGGATTCTCATCGTTTGAGTCTGTTCTTTTTGAAATCCGTGCGTGATCCGTGAGCCCCATACGCCCCGTGAGCCCCATACGCCCCATACGCCCCATGCGCCCCGTGAGTCCCATACGCCCCGTGAGCCCCATGCGCCCCATAAGCCCCATACGCCCCGTGAGCCCCATATTCCAACCTCAATTGCGAAGTGCACTTCTATCTGATATAATCAAACTGTATCCCACTATATCAGGTGGCTCAACCACCTTGGAGGCGTCGAATGAAATCCCTTTCAACACAGTACATGGGCCTAAAGCTCAAAAATCCAATAATACTTGGCAACTGCCCATACACGAACGACTTGGACGGCCTCAAGAAAGCCGAGGACTCAGGCATTGGCGCCATAGTCCTCAATTCGCTCTTCGAAGAGCAGATTGACAGTAGCGCCCAAAGCGACATGAGCGGCGCAGAAGGCTTCCTCACACACGCAGACGCCTTCACATTCCTCTCCCAGGCCAGCACGGAGCACTATGTGGACAAGTACATGGACTTGGTCGAGAAGGCCAAAGCCAGCCTTGACATCCCCGTGATTGCAAGCATCAACTGCACATCCGACTCCATGTGGCTTGACATCGCAAGACGCTTCGCTTCATGTGGGGCCGATGCCGTTGAGATAAACCACTTCATAATCCCTGCCGATTGCAAGGAGACCGGATCCTCCATAGAATCCAAATACCTCAAGTTCGCGAAGAAGGCAAGAAGCGTCATAAAGATGCCCCTAAGCATGAAGATAGGCTGGCACTTCTCGTCCATCCCAAACATGGTAAAGAGCCTGTCGGACACAGGAGTGGACGGCATAGTCATGTTCAACCACTTCTTCCGTCCTGACATAGACATAGAGAAGGTCTGCGTGGACTCTGAGAACACCCTCCAGCCAAAGGGCGACTACGGGGACACCCTCAGATGGACGGCAATGATGAGCTCAGAGATAGACGCCGATATCTGCGCCTCCACCGGTATCCGCAACGCCTCCACTGTAGTGAAGATGCTCCTTGCCGGGGCCAAGGCAACTCAGATAAGCTCAGTTGTTTCAATGAACGGATTCTCCGCAGTCAAGGAGATCCTTGACGGTCTTGGGGATTGGATGGACCGCCACGGTTATGAAAAGGTGGAGGATTTCAGAGGGCTTCTGTCTCAGGAGAAGGTAGGGGACCCCCAGAGCTGGGAGCGTTCCGTATGTCTTAAGCTCTACAGCGGATTCAGAGCTGTGTGACTGTTCCAAGTGTCTTCGATTCATGATGCAAAGGAGATTTTATGGCTGACGATTTCAGAAGTATAGCCCCTTACGAAGGGCAGGACTTTGAGGATGCGATTTCAAGGCTGCGCCAGTATCCGCAGCTTCTGAACAACTTCACTGACATCATATCCCGGCACAACAGGATAGTTAATAAGTGGAAATCATTTCATGCCAAGAGTTTGCTTGCCCATCTTTTGACTCAGGTCCACTCCTATACCGATTTTCAGGAATTCATAACCTGCGACCTTTTCCTATCCATGATAGAAAGCTCATCCATTGACGAGTTCTCCTTTGGAGGGTTCGAGAATCTATCCATGCCAGGCGACGATCAGATTCCAGGCGGACGACCACACATCTTCATTAGCAACCATAGGGACATAGTCCTTGACACTGCGCTTTTGGATCTTGCGCTATTTCGCAACGGCAGGCAGATGTGCGAGATGGTCATAGGCGACAACCTCCTTGTCAACCAGTTCGCCACCGACATGTTCAAAGTCAACGGTGCCGTGACGATAAGACGCTCGCTCAGTTCTGCATCCGACCTCAGAAACGAGACGCTGAGCGTAAGCCGATACCTCAAGTACGCCATCGAGACCAAGAAGAAGTCGATTTGGATAGCCCAGAAGAGCGGTCGTTCCAAGGACGGCGTAGACAACACAAGCGCCGCAATCCTCAAGATGCTCTACCTTGCCTACAGGGAGGAGGGCTTGAGCTTCCAGCAGTTCCTTGAAAAGGCCTCCATCGTTCCTGTGTCAATTAGCTACCAGTACGACCCGTGCGATGTCACCAAAAGCCAGGAGGAGATTCGCAAGCTCAAGGCAGAGGGAGTCTACAATGTATACACCAAGAAGAAGTATGCCGATGTCCTTGACCTCATCCGCGGTCTAAGGCTTCCAAAGGGCAATGTACATATCCAAGTTGGTGCTCCTCTTGACCCTTCCTTGGCCGATGCCCGCACTGCAGTGCGAGAGATGGACCGCCAGATTCATCTCAACTACAAGCTTCATGATACGAACTACTTTGCCTACGACTACATCAATGGAACTACGGACTACGAGTCCAAGTACGCCAACATGAACACGAAGGCATTCGTGAAGCATTACCGCCATCTGAAGCCGGAGGTCCGCGACATGGTCTACAAGGGCTATGCGAATCCCGTGATCTCAATGCTGGAGGAGAAGAGCCTTGAAAGCCTCTAGGACCTTCTTCCTCGTCTTCCTCTGCTCCTTTTTCCTGCTGGCATCCTGCCACAAAGGGGCGTTCTCCGTCTCTCATGTCATAGCTCAGCCGTACATCGTTGCATCCGATGTTTCAATGGGGCTGAGCCTATACGTCTCGGCCTCAGTTCCTTCTCTTGAAGGTCTCTCAATGGTCGTCACCGACCCATCTTCCAATCTGACATGGTCGTTCGTCCCTTCTTCAGTCCAATATGATGGCGCCGTCTACTACGGGACCTCCGACATCATTATGCCTCATGGAGCACCTCTTCCTGAAGGCTCTTGGAGCCTTGAGATTCTATACAAGGACGGGCGCACCTTGGACCTTTCCTTCGATGTCTCCTATAGGGATGTCGAAGGTGCATTATCGCGCGCAGGTGAGCTTCCAGTCTTCGATTCATCCTCAAACCTGACGGTTCTATGAATGTTCTTGATATGGCTTTAATCTAGATTTTCGATTTTTAGGAATTCTAGATTAAGCTTTAATCTTGATTTGACGATTTTCGGTTTTCTAGATTAAAATTGACTATGGAGAACTTGTACAATGAACTAAGGCGGAACCTAAGTGAGCTCTCTGAACTTGAAAACAGGTTGAAGAAGTCCTTGTCTCAAGCATTGGATGGGAATCTTACTGTAAAGCATATAAACGGAGGTTCTCGTTTCTATGTACAATATGAGAGGAATCGACTCGCCTCTCAGTACCTCGGCAAAGACAAGATATCAACAGTAACGGCCCTTGCACAGAAAGGTTATGATGCAAAGATTCTGAAGGAAGTGGAAAAACGCCGCAAGGCAGTGGAGAAATGCTTGAAAACCCTGGACAGCGCAGATGCAATGCAGGAGCTGTTTGAAACTGGCTTCT
>OCLD01000253.1_pt1 | contig 14240 bp, 10 predicted proteins | sample 1495911 | NCBI WGS metagenome assembly OCLD01 (sample SAMN03418271, study PRJEB22391) | human gut metagenome | biome: human-gut; feature: organic feature; material: feces | host: Homo sapiens | place: Tanzania | collected 2013-01
TACTTATTGATGATCAGGGAACTATTCGAAAATCAGGTATTACATTTCCGGAATCTATGCTTATTTCCAGATAATATAAGAATGAATAAGCAGAAGATTCAGGGACAGCGTTCCTGCATGATATTGGAAAGTATATATTTTTCCGGTCTTATATGTTGTCGGCTGATGCTTCTGCGGGAGGAGGAAGATGAAGAACGGAGACACAAAGGATCTTGTGATGAAGGACTTTGAAGCGTATCCGGATGTAGCGGCAGATCTGCTGAATGTATTTTTGTATGAAGGACAGCAGAGAGTGAAACAGGAGAATCTACTGGCAGCACCGACAGAAACCATGTATCAGGGACAGAAAAGGTTACGGAATCAGTTGGAGGATGTAAGTAAGTATGAAATGCATTCCGGCCGTGTCAAGGCGATGTATTTGTTTGCAAATCAAAGCAGAGTGGATTCAAAAATGTTGTTTCGCAAGGCAGGGTATGTTGGTGGTGTATACCGGGAGCAGTATAAAAGCAGGAAGAAGGCCTTCTTTCCTGTGATAGAGCTGGTTCTGTACTGGGGTGAGAAACGATGGAACCGTAGGGAGAGCCTGCATGAACTATTACATAACCGGAATGCATCGGAAGAGTTGCTTAAGTTTACGGACGATCTGAAACTGCATGTGTTTGAAATGAGAAACCTGTCGGACGAAACGAGAAGATTATTCCAAAGTGATATGCGTATCGTGGTTGATTATCTGGCAGAAGGAAACAGCTATTGCTCCGACCGGAAGATTGTACACAAAGAGGCGCTGATTAAGCTCCTGCGGGTTTTATCCGGTGATGAGAATGTAGAAGATACCATATTCATGATGCAGGAAATGAAGATGAAAGAGGAGGATGATGTAAAAGTGTGTGAATTATTTGAACAGTATAGGAGAAGCGGACGAGAAGAAGGATTAAAAGAAGGACTAAAAGAAGGATTAGAGGAAGAACGGGAACGAAGTATAGAACGGATGATTCTTGATAATCAGGAAGAACTCCGGACCAAGGAGACCATTATTGGAAAGCTGATTCGTTGGTTTTCATTAACGAAAGATGAGGCAAGAGAATATTATGACAAGTATGCAAAAGAAGTCATTTTAGAAAATTAGGCTAAGCATATATGATGATGCAGACATGACACTGAGGGCGACATTGAATCTGGTAGAATAATTTGTGCTTGTGGCAGTTTTTATAGAATCAATACTGAAGGATAAAATATGTTTTGACAATAAAGATCAAGGTGAATTAAGTAAAAATCAAAGTATATTGTGGTAAATGATGACTTGCCATGTAGTTTCAAATACTATATAATGGGTGCAGAGAAAAACAAGCGACTCCGAAGGAGGCATTTGTTTTTCAGCACCCATTAGCGAACATGCGTCTGTCGAAGACAGACAGGAAGTGCGAAGCACGGGCATGTGAGCTTATACTAAGCAGAGAAAAACAAGCGACTCCGAAGGAGGCATTTGTTTTGGCAGGTAAGTATTTGGAAGGAAGCAGATACCATGACAATCGATAAGGACGATTTATTAAACAGTATATTGGAAAGTATCGGGAGAATCGAGAGCATTAAACTCGAAGATATTCCCAATATTGATTTATATATGGATCAGGTAACGACCTTTATGGATCGCAAGCTGAAGCCGACAACCCGTAAGCCGGATGAAGATAAGATTCTGACGAAGACCATGATCAACAACTATGCGAAGAATGATCTTCTGCCACCGCCGGTTAAGAAGAAGTACAGCAAAGAGCATATCCTGATGCTGATTTTCATTTATTACTGTAAGGGAATGCTTTCGATCAATGATATCCAGACATTATTAAATCCGCTTGCAGAACGTTACTTCCAGAAGACCAGCGAGCCGAATCTTTCAAGTATCTACGAAGAGGTATTCGGCATGGAAGAGGAGCAGATTGCAGGTCTTAAGAAAGATATTATCGAAAAGTTTGCAATGTCGAAAAAGACTTTTGCCGATGTGCCGGAAGAGGACCAGGAGATTTTACAGTTATTCTCCTTTATCTTCATGCTGGGATACGATGTGTACGTGAAGAAGCTTTTGCTGGAAAAACTGGTAGATAATTTCCAGGATGCAACACAGAAGCAGGAGCCGGAGAACGGGAAGCCGGCGAAGGAAAAGCCGGTCAAAGAGAAATCAGTAAAAGAAAAATAAGACAAGGCGCTGCGGATTGCAGCGCCTTATATATGTAGAGCACTTAGTGAAGCCACTCTCAAATTGTCCGGTTAAAGAATGCAGTCATAAATACAGCAGGAGAATTCCAGTAAATGGTAATCTCGTTGGTGGAATAGCTTCCGACATCATCGACATAACATTTCATCGGAGCAGTACCGGCAGGAACAGCCGCAATGGCGGCAGGATCACACGGTGTTTTGAAAGGACCGCCGCTTACCCAGCCGGGCATCGGGAGATCAATTCCATCGCATGCGGTCGGACGGTTGTGTGGATTCTTAAAAGCGTGTTCGCCTTCTCCGGTCACATAGCTGATGTCGAGTGCATTACGGCCAAGCAGATAATGGAGCTGGTTTAATGCAGCATCACGATACCGGGAAGCGGGTTCTCCCTTACTGCAAAGGGAGGCCAGAATAAGCAGCATGGAACGGTTGCAGACAACCATGTTGCTTCCCCATACGAAATCCTCCGGTTTCATCGAAAGTTCAAAGCCGGAATTCTTTTGCAGTTCTACGAGCCGGTCGGCCTCGGTAAACAGAATCTGTTCGTATTCCTTTTTCAGGGAAACTCCACAGGTATTTTCCGGATCCGTAAGCAGACATAAGGTTGCCATGCCTGAAACATCGGTCCAGCCAAAATCAGTTTTGCTGACCTCCGGATTGCTCATGGAAGAGTATTTTTCAAAAGTCTTTAAGTAGGTATCCCGATGTTCTGCATCGGTACGAAGCAGCTCGGCGCATGCCCAGAGACGCTCATCGATATCGCAGTCATCATCGTATTCTCCGGTGTTGCTTCCCTCCGGATTGTGGAAGCCGATATAAGGGTGGCTTTCCATATAGGAAAAGGCTTTGCGGGAGGCTTCAAGGGCCTGGTCGGAGAATGCCTTATCAAAAGGGGCATAGACTCTGGAAGCCAGTGCCATGGAGGCTGCAAAATCCGCAGTTGCCATGGTGGAAATCGGATAAATCAGGAAAGGCAGTTTATCCTCCTCCGGCATCAGGAAGTCTGCATGGACAAAGGAGGTCAGCTTGTGATAAGCACCGCCATTGTCTGCCTGCATTTTGAGCATCCATTTTAATTCATAGAGACATTCGTTTAAGATGTCAGGAATCGAATTGCTGGATTCCGGAATATGTAAGGAAGCCTGGAAGCTTTCCGGGAAAAGCTCGTAGGCATACAGCAAATGTCCGACAGCAACGGCCGCTGGGGAAATATAGCGTCCGAAATCTCCGGCATCATGCCAGCCGCCGGTCATGTCAAAGTGCGGCGGATTCGGTGTTTTGTTCACATAATCTTCCAAAAAGATCGCATCCTCCGTATGGCAGGCTGCATGTGTATATTCACCGGCATATTCGCTGGTAAGCGCACAGCCGCAGCGCTGGAAGTAAAGACATTTCATCAGATCAAGCTGGAGCTGTTCATAAACGTTGGCTCCAATGACAAAGGAGTGGGAGCGTTCCCCGTTCCCGGCAAGAACATAGTAGCTTCCAGGAGTGGTTACTTCCGAAAAATCAAGTTGGTAAACATGTTCACCGGCACTTTCATCCATTCCGGAATCGGTGCTTACTCCATCGTAAACGGCATGCTGTGTCGTACGGTCAATTAACTGGAAATTACAGGGGAATGTGGTGGTTGCCACTTTCCGGGATGCAGGGAGATACCCTGTCTGATCAATAAAAATACCCATAAGATAACCCTCCAAATATTCGATAGCTAAATTATAGCATTGAATAGTTTTGTATACAATGCCTATAGACAAATGGTATTAAGATAGGATATAAAAGATTAGTTACTGTCTGGAGGACAAAAGAGATGTGGATGTTACTTGTTTTATTATATGGAGTCTTAAAAGGAGCACGTGAAATTGTAAAGAAGAAAGCACTGACGAAAAGCAGCGTAATCGAGGTGCTGTTTTTTTATACCCTGCTCGGTTTCCTGTTCGTAACCCCACAGGCGCCGGCGGCAATGGGACTGGAACCGAAATATTATTTCTGGATTGCAGTGAAATCCTTTGTGATTTTCCTTGCGTGGATCTGCAGCTTTAAGGCGATTAAGAAAATGCCGATCAGTCTCTATGGAGTGCTTGACTTATCAAGAGTATTATTTGCCACTCTTTTAGGTGTCGTAGTGCTGCAGGAGACACTGAATACGCATCAGGTAATCGGGCTTGTCTTTGTCAGTGCCGGATTGTTATTGTTGAAATTTAAGCCTTCCGGATTGTTAAAAAAATTACAGGAAATGCTGCAAAGAAAGCAGACGAAAGAGTACAGTGTGAAGACAGCTTCCGGTCAGGCTGCTCAGGCAGTGGATACCACAGGAACATTGAAAGATGGCGCTGCGATTGTGCAGAAGTCCGGAAATGAAGTCTCTGTGATTCTGGTTCTTTTTGCTTTTGCCTCCTGCATGCTCAATGCAGTTTCCGGGCTTATGGATAAGCTTCTGATGAAAAATATCAACAGCTCCCAGCTACAGTTCTGGTATATGCTGTTTCTGGTGCTGTATTATCTGATTTATATTCTGTGCAGCCACACCAGAATCCGGAAAGAGGTCTGGAGAAACGGCTGGATCTGGCTGCTTGCCGTTTTATTTGTCATTGCGGATAAAGCATTGTTTGTGGCAAACGGCATACCGGACAGCCGGATTACCATTATGACATTATTGAAGCAGAGCGGCTGTGTGGTAACGATTCTTGCCGGTAAATTCATTTTCAAAGAAAAGAACGTCGGTTACAAGCTGTTCTGTGCAGCCGTGATCGTGATCGGTATTGTCATTGGCGTAAGTTAGTGATTTAGGAAGCCTGTAATTGAAATCCTGTAAAATAAAATGCAACAAAGTACCCCGATGAAGAATTGCCTTATCGAAACCGGACACTTCATCACCGGGGGTATGATTAGATGCACATAGGAGGAAATCAGATGCTTCTATTTGATAGCCTGCTCGGCAAATTCTGTGGTTACAAGATCTTCATAAGGAACACGCTCCGGAAGTTCGCCGGCTTCTTCCAGAATATTCTGTAAGAGCATGAAGGAATCCTCTTCAAAAATCAGATTCTCCTTCCAGGTATCCTGTGCGGCATACCGGGAAACGATGGTGGTGATGGTCTGTAGTTCGGTGCCGTCAAACTGCGGAGCAATGACAGTGGCAATTTCCTCCGGAGTATGGCTGCCCACATAGTCCATGCCTTTTTGCAGCGCATTGGTAAAGGACTGGATCACTTCAGGATTGTTTTCAATGTAGCTTTTCTTTGCACTGAACGCCGTGTAAGGAACATAGCCGGAGCTTTCTCCTAAGGAAGCAACCACGTAGCCGTCGCCCTTTTCTTCCAGAGAGGTGGCGTGCGGCTCAAATTCTACCGAAAAGTCCCCCTGACCGCCGGAAAAGGCAGCAGCGGTAGAACCAAAATCAATCGACTGGTCGATCGAAAGATCGCTTTTCGGATCCATGTTATTCTTTTTCAGAATGTATTCAAATACCATTTCGGGCATACCGCCGGCACGGCCGCCAAGAACGGTCTTTCCCTCTAACATATCCCATTGAAAATCTTCAATCGGCTCTCTGGAAACCAGAAAGTTTCCGGCCCGCTGGGTAAGCTGCGCAAAATTTACCACATAATCGGAAGCCCCACCTGCATAGGTATATATCGTGGACTCGCTTCCCATGAACCCGATGTCGGCTTCATCGGTAAGAACAGCGGTCATGGTTTTGTCGGCACCGAAGCCGGTAACCAGTGTCACATCAAGACCTTCGTCGGCAAAATAACCTTCCTCAATGGCAACATACATCGGTGCATAGAAGATGGAATGGGCCACTTCGTTTAAGGTGATGCTTTTTAACCCATCCGTGCCGGCAGAACCGGGAGAAGAGCTGCTGCATCCGGAAAGCACCGGAAGCAGGGTCAGTACAAGGAACAGCACAAAGGGCAATGTTTTTCTTTTTTTCATAAAACCTCCAGAATAAGAGCGCTCGGAGAGGAGCAATTTTATTGATAATTTATGGTATGATATTGGGAAAAAAGGGTGACACGTGTGAATGGGAAAGCGGTAGACAGCACTCGACAAAATATGTATAATGATAGCAAAGGGAATCGGCCCAGAAAAGATGGAGGGAAAATAAATGGGATTAATTAAAGCAGTAACAAGCGCTGTTGGCGGCGTGGTTGCAGACCAGTGGGAGGAGTATTTCTACTGTGATTCTTTGGAATCTGACGTATTGGTGACTAAGGGACGCAAGCGTCAGAAAGGCCGTGGCGCAGGCAATAACAATGGGGAAGATAACATTATTTCGAACGGATCGGTCATTGCTGTCAATGAAGGACAGTGTATGATTATCGTAGATCAGGGTAAGGTTGTGGAACTTTGTGCCGAAGCAGGAGAGTTCAAGTATGATACTTCTTCTGAGCCGAGCATTTTCTGTGGAAATCTTGGGGAGAACATTAAGAAGACCTTCTCAACCATAGGAAGACGTATTGCATTTGGCGGTGAAACAGCCAAGGATCAGAGAGTTTATTTCTTTAATACAAAGGAGATTATGGGGAATAAATACGGAACAGCCAATCCGGTACCGTTCCGTGTGGTAGACCAGAATATCGGACTGGATATTGATATTTCCATCCGTTGTAACGGGGAGTATTCTTATCACATTACCGACCCGATTCTTTTCTATACCAATGTATGCGGTAATGTGGTCAGTGATTATGAGAGAAGTGAGATTGACAGTCAGTTAAAGACCGAGCTGATGACCGCTTTGCAGCCTGCATTTGCGAAGATTTCTGCTATGGGAATCCGTTACAGTGCAGTACCGGCACATACCATGGAACTTGCAGATGCACTGAACGAAGTTCTGTCCGAAAAGTGGGCACAGCTTCGTGGTATCGAAATCGTTTCCTTCGGTATTAACACCATGAAGGCATCCGAAGAAGACGAAGCAATGATCAAAGAGCTTCAGAAGAGCGCGGTATTACGCAATCCGAATATGGCAGCAGCAACACTCGTTGGTGCACAGGCAGAGGCAATGAAGGCAGCAGCCTCTAATACATCCACCGGACCGATGATGGCATTTGCCGGTATGAATATGGCCAATATGGCAGGAGGTATGAATGCACAGGGATTGTTTGCAATGGGTGGATCCCAGCAGGCACCGGTACAGAATGCAGCACCGCAGGCAGCAGCACAGAACGCAGCACCTGCCGCAGCCGCTCCTGCTCCGGCAGCAGATACATGGACCTGTTCCTGTGGAAAGACAGGTAACACCGGTAAGTTCTGTGCAGAGTGCGGATCACCCAAGCCTGTTGCAGCAGACGGATGGGTATGTTCCTGCGGCGCAGTCAACAAGGGTAAATTCTGTTCCGAATGTGGAGCCAGGAAGCCGGCAGGAGAACCGCTTTACAAGTGTGACAAGTGCGGATGGGAGCCGGAAGATCCGAAGAATCCTCCGAAGTTCTGTCCGGAGTGCGGAGATCCGTTTGATGATAATGACGTGCAATAAGACAGTTGGCTTTGTTGTTGAAGCAGAGGTGGAGCATGAGTGAATTTGATACGAATTTAGATGCCAGAACGGTATCAACGATGGAAGAAACGGATAAAAAATGTCCAAACTGTGGCGGGGTCATGGATTTTGACCCCAAAACAGGAGGTCTTCTTTGTCCGTACTGTGGACATACACAGGAAATCGCAGCAAAGACGGACGAGCCGAAGGAAGCGGCTGAGTTATCCTTTGATACTGCGGAAAACACAGAAAACTGCAACTGGGGTGCGGAGAAGAAAACCGTAATCTGCAAGGCCTGCGGTGCTGAGTCTGTTTATGATGCATTGGAGATTTCAGCGGTCTGTCCGTTCTGTGGCTCCAATCAGGTCATGGAAGCTGCAGACCAGAATACGATAGCGCCCGGAGGTGTGGTTCCCTTTCAATACTCTGATAAGCAGGCTGCTGACCTGTTTCAAAAGTGGATCAAGAAGAAGTTCTTTTGTCCGAAGCTTGCCAAGGAAAGTGCGAAGGCCAAGCATTTTAAGGGGATTTATCTTCCCTACTGGACATTTGATGCACAGACGGATTCTACCTATCGTGCAGAGTACGGAATAGAAAGAACCGTAAAGGAGAACGGAGAAGAAAAGACAGTAACGGACTGGTACCGGTGCTCCGGTCATCACAAGGAGTTCTTTGATGATGAGCTGGTGTGTGCGACTACGAACCAGAACCGCTCCATGCTTGCCGGAATTGAACCCTTTAACACGGCAGAAAATAAGGCATATAAGCCGGAATATGTGGCCGGCTTTGCAGCAGAGCGTTATGCCATCGGGTTTAAGGAAGGCTGGGAAATCGCAAAGAAGAGCATTGATAGTAAGCTCAGACGGTCCATCGACGATAAGATCCGTGATGAGCATGATGCAGATGATACACGTAACATTCAGATAAACAGCACATTCAGTAACCTGACCTACAAATACCTGCTGCTTCCTGTATGGCTTTCCAGCTATAAATACAAGGATAAGATATATAACTTCATGGTGAACGGCCAGACCGGCAAGGTATCCGGTAAGACACCGATCTCTATTCCGAAGGTGATCATTACTGTTCTTGGATGTATTGCAGCCATTGCCCTCATTTACTATCTGATGAATTAAGCGTGCCGGAATGCTCCGGAGTCATTAGATTTATGACAGGTAAATGAATATAAAGGAGCTTAGAAAATGTCATTAAATGTGTTAGGTCTTACATTTAGTGCGGTTGTCTTTTTAGGTATTTTTATTGCGGCAGCAGTTATCGGAATGAAAATCTACAGAAAGGTACGGTCAATTTCCAGGCAGGCATTTGGAACGGAGAATATTTTAGAAGGCTTCCGTCAGATGGAAATCGAGAATTCCACGACACCAAAGTCCGTTGCAGGAATGACCAGTCTATACCTTCCCAAGATCAAGAAAGATTTTCCTGAATTTCAATATGATGAAATGAAAGTCAGGGCAGAAAATGCCCTGACTTCTTATCTGTTAGCCATCAGTTCAATGAATCCATCATTTTTAAAAGAGGGAGGACAGGAATTGAGAGATCATCTCGCTATGAAGCTAGCCATGCTTCGTGAGGAAGAGGTACGGGAAACTTATAGAGACATCAAAATCCACCGCACAGAACTTGCAAATTACAGAAAACGGAACGGCCGCTGCATTGTGACGTTCCAGAGCTCTTTACAGAGCTTTTATACCAAGACAGACAGAAGCGGGAAGCTTCTTGCAGGAAATGCACAGCTTTATACACAGACGAAATATAACGTGGATGTGATTTATATACAGGATCGGGAGCTGGTCGAAAAGGAAACCGATCTTTCCCTGGGATTAAACTGTCCGAACTGCGGAGCACCTATTTCCACGCTGGGAAGCAAGGTGTGCGAGTATTGCGGAACTCCGATTGTGGAATTGAACATTTATGCATGGACATTCAGTAACATTGAAGAGGTATAGGTCGAATGAGCATTTATGATAGCTTAAATGAAGAACAGAAAAAGGGCGTGTTTACTACGGAGGGTCCTGTGCTTTTACTGGCGGGTGCCGGCTCCGGAAAAACACGGGTGCTGACACACCGCATTGCCTATCTGATTGATGAGCTGGGAGTGAATTCCTATCATATCATGGCGATTACGTTTACCAACAAGGCAGCCGGTGAGATGAAGGAGCGTGTGGAACGGCTCGTAGGAATAGGGGCAGACAGCATCTGGGTTACTACCTTTCATTCGACCTGTGTGCGGATTCTGCGCCGTTTCGCAGATCGTCTGGGATACGATAACAGTTTTACCATTTATGATACGGATGATCAGAAGTCAGTGATGAAGGATGTCTGCAAGCATTTACAGATTGATACGAAGCAGATGAAGGAGCGGACGATTCTGTCTGCTATTTCTTCTGCAAAAAATGAACTTGTGGGTGTGCAGGAATATGAAACGCAGGCCACGGGGGATTTCCGTAAGCAGAAGGTGGCAGCCGCTTACCGGGAGTATCAGAATATCCTTAAGAAGAACAATGCAATGGATTTTGATGATCTCATTATGAATGCAGTGGAGCTGTTCAAGGCGTGTCCGGACGTACTGGAATATTATCAGAAGCGGTTTCAGTATATCATGGTGGATGAGTATCAGGATACGAATACAGCGCAGTTCCGGCTGATCCGTCTGCTGGCAGAGGGATCACGCAACATCTGTGTAGTCGGTGACGATGATCAGTCCATTTACAAATTCCGTGGAGCCAATATCCGGAATATTCTGGATTTTGAAAAATATTATCCGGAGGCTGTTGTGATCCGACTGGAGCAGAATTACCGTTCCACGCAGAATGTACTCGATGCTGCGAATGCGGTCATCCGGAATAATGTGGGCCGTAAGAGCAAGACGCTCTGGACGGACAAAGGAGCCGGGAACCGGATTCATTACCGCCAGTTTGACAATGCGTATGAGGAAGCTGAATTTATTGCGGATGACATCAGCCGGAAGATCAAGGACGGTATTGTGGAAGCCGGCGAATGTGCAGTCCTTTTCCGGACAAATGCACAGGCGCGTCTCCTGGAAGAGCGCTTTGTTGTGGAAGGCATTCCCTATGATGTGGTTGGCGGAACGAACTTTTATGCCAGAAGAGAAATCAAGGATCTTCTTTCGTATTTAAAGACGGTTGATAACGCACGGGATGATCTGGCTGTAAAGCGTATCATCAATGTGCCAAAGCGTGGGATCGGTGCAGCAACCATTGCTAAAGTGGATGATTATGCACAGATGCATGAAATCAGTTTTTACGAGGCACTGTGTCATGCGGATGAGATTCAGGGACTTGGTAAGGCGGAAGCGAAGATCCGTCCCTTTGTCAATATGATTCAGGTATTCCGCAGCCGCCTTTCTTATTATAGCCTGAAGGAATTGATGCATGATATTCTGGATACGACGAATTATATCAATGAAATGGATGTCGATGATGAGATCGAAGCACAGAGCCGGATTGATAATATCGATGAATTGATTAATAAAATTGTTGCATATGAAGAGGCCAACGATGAGCCCTCCTTAAGTGCATTTTTGGAGGAAGTGGCGCTGGTAGCCGACATTGACCGGCTATCCGAAGACGATAACCGTGTGCTGCTGATGACACTGCACAGTGCAAAGGGACTGGAATTTTCGCACGTGTATCTTGCCGGTATGGAGGATGGTATTTTCCCAAGCTACATGACGATTGCCTCTGATGATCCGGCAGAGATCGAAGAGGAACGCCGTCTTGCTTATGTGGGAATTACCAGAGCGAAAGATGATCTGACGCTGTGCTATGCCAAAATGCGTATGGTGCGTGGTGAAACACAGATGAATGCGGTCAGCCGCTTTGTCAAAGAAATTCCGTCGGAGCTAATGGACAATAAGCCACCTGCCCCCAGATATCAGCCGGTTGTGGCAGATAAATCCTCACGCACGATTTCCGCTACAAAGAAGCCCTACCTTGCTTCCACCGGAATGGGTTCCTTCGGGGCACTGGGAATTTCAAAGGGGTCCGAAGCGGTAAAGGGAGGTAAGCCGGACTATGATATCGGGGACCGCGTCAGGCATGTAAAGTATGGAGAAGGCTTTGTGACAGACCTGGAGCCGGGACCGAGAGACTATAAGGTGACGGTTGATTTTGACGATGCCGGACAGAAGATCATGTATGCGGCTTTTGCGAAGCTTGAGAAGCTATGATCCGTATGCCATTCATAAGCTGCCGGATAGCACAGAAGAACTTAAAGGAAAAGATATATTGTCTCCGGCAACTTATTTCATGCCGGGCATCTGCCCTATAGAAATGATGATACAAAATGCCCTTTGAGAGCAGGCTCCCACGGTCATCTTGTACAATCATTTCCACATGGCTGATTATTTGTGCAAATTTTGGAAAATGACTGTTGTTAAAATGCGGATGAGATGATATATTATCTAATAACAAGAGCAGACCGGAATAGGAATTCTTATTTGGGGAAGACTAGACGGGTAATGATCTGCCGGATTGGTGAAACAATGGAAATGCAGGAAAGGACAGGGTGAGGATATGAACAAGATAGAAGAGATCGCAGCTATGCTGAAGCAGTATGATATCAAGGATTTGAAGAATGTCAGAGACCTGAATGATTTAAAGGATTTTCTGGCACATAAGGAAGAAGAAAAGAAAAAAGGCAAGAATGTGCTTCTGTGCATCTTTGCAGTTGTTGGAGTGATCGTTGTGGTTGCAGCAATCTGCTATGGTGTATACCGTTATCTCGTGCCAGATTATCTCGAGGATTTTGATGATGATTTCGATGATGAATTTGACGATGACTTCTTCGATGATGAGGACGAGGATAAGGAAGACAAGGAAGAGCAGCCCGCAAAGGACTGGAAGGATGATGTCGAAAAGGAAGACCTTGCAGCTTCTGAAGAATAAAGGATATCAGTCAAAGTGATCATCTAATGTCGGGATGTGCCGGTGCACATCCCTTTTTTGAGTAGAGCACTCAGTGAAAGCGAATCGAAGATGAAGCTTGAGGTTCGTGCGAACCATACCTGTGCACTTAAAGAATGCAAGTCGAAGGTGCAGCATGAATTTAGTGCAGCAGGTAGAGTAGAGCACTCAGGTATTTATTAGATTGGGTATATAAATAAGAGAGGAATCATGATATGAAAAAGGGACAGATCATTGAAGGAGTGGTAGAACGGGTTGATTTCCCGAATAAGGGGATTGTGAATACAGCAGAGGGAATCTGCACGGTAAAGAATGTCCTTCCCGGTCAGAAGATTACACTGATGGTCCAGAAAAACCGTAATAAAAAAGCCGAAGGAAGAGTACTCAGTGTGGATCAGAAATCTCCATTGGAAATGGAAAGTCCCTGTCCTCATTTCGGAGAGTGCGGTGGCTGCACCTATATTTCACTTCCCTATGAAGAGCAGCTTGCCATCAAGGAAGCCCAGGTGAAAAAGCTTCTGGACAGTGTCCTTGACCGGCAGGAGGAAGCCTGGGAGTTTCAGGGGATCAAAGGAAGCCCTGCGCAGTACGAATACCGCAACAAGATGGAGTTTTCTTTTGGAGATGCCTATAAGGATGGCCCGTTAAGCCTGGGTATGCATAAGAGAGGCAGCTTTTATGATATTGTATCGGTATCAGACTGCCAGATTGTAGACGAAGATTATCGGAAAATTCTTGTCATGACTCAGGAGCATTTCAAGGACTGCAGCTTTTACCACCGCCTGCGCCATGAAGGCTTCCTGCGTCATCTGCTCGTTCGTAAAGCAAAAAAGACGGGGCAGATTTTGGTGGCACTTGTGACGACCTCGGAAGGAATTTCTAATGTTTCGGGGGAGGATGTATATCATTATGAAGCTCTTTTGGAAAATCAAAATGGTATAGAGCAGAAGAATCCGGATTCTTCATTGATTGATGCTTATGTACAGCAGGATCATGAGCAGCTTGTGGAGGAATGGAAAGAGAAGCTTCTTGCTATGGAGCTGCATGGCACCATGACGGGAATCCTGCATATTATCAACGACTCTGTGGCAGATGTGGTACAGAGCGATGAAACCAGAGTGCTTTATGGACAGGAATACATCGAAGAGGAATTGCTGGGACTGAAGTTTAAGATTTCCACGTTTTCCTTTTTCCAGACCAATTCTCTCGGGGCAGAGGTACTCTATGAAACCGCACGCGAGTATGTCGGGGATCTGACACGTAATAAGGACAAAGAGGTTGTCTTTGACTTATATAGTGGGACTGGTACGATTGCACAGCTTATGGCTCCGGTTGCGAAGAAGGTAATCGGGGTTGAGATTGTGGAGGAAGCTGTGGAGGCTGCGAAGAAGAATGCGGAATTAAATGGTTTACATAATTGCGAATTCATTGCAGGTGATGTTTTGAAGGTATTGGATGACATTACGGAAAAGCCGGATATGATTATTTTAGACCCACCTCGTGACGGAATTCACCCGAAGGCGCTGACGAAGATTATTGCCTATGGAATTCCAAGGCTTGTATATATTTCCTGTAAACCGACAAGCCTTATTCGTGACCTT
>OCLD01000254.1_pt1 | contig 14215 bp, 18 predicted proteins | sample 1495911 | NCBI WGS metagenome assembly OCLD01 (sample SAMN03418271, study PRJEB22391) | human gut metagenome | biome: human-gut; feature: organic feature; material: feces | host: Homo sapiens | place: Tanzania | collected 2013-01
TAATATCTCTGACTACCCTGGTTCACTACAAAATCAACCTCTAACTGCTTATGAACCCTCTTTCCCTCACTATTCTTTGCAAATACATCCACAATACCGACATCCACATTGTAACCACGCACAAGCAGCTCATTATAAACAATGTTCTCCATAATATGAGTCGGCTCCTGCTGTCTGAAGTTTAGTCTGGCATTTCTAAGTCCTATATCCGAAAAATAGTATTTCAGATTGGCTCCTACATATTTTCTCCCCTTAATATCATACCGGTCCGCTTTAGAAATCAAAAATGCCTCTGCCAAATAATCAATATGGTTGGATATAGTTTTATTGCTATAATTGATACCTCTCTCACTTTTGAAAGTATTTGATATTTTAGTTGGATTGGTAGGAGCGCCTATGGCAGAAGCAAGAATATCCACCAAAGTTCCGATTTCATCAACATTTTGAATCCTATTTCGCTCTACCACATCTTTGATATAAACATTAGCAAAAATATTTTTAAGATACTCAACCTTTTGGCGTTCCACAGAGAACTGCACCACCTGTGGTAAGCCACCATATATCATATATTCCTCCCAAGCATCATCATAATCTCCATCAAAAGCTGTATAGAACTCTGCGAAGGACAACGGATAAATTCTTATCTCATCTCCTCTACCTCTAAATTCAGTTACAATATCGCTGGATAAAAACTTAGAGTTACTTCCGGTCACATATACATCAATATTGCTAATACGAAGCAAGCTGTTCAGCACTTCCTCAAATCTTGGCATAAACTGTACTTCGTCCAAGAGCAGATAATACTTTTGGTCATCTTTCATTGCATCTTTAATATGCTGATAACACTTCTTTGGATCTCTCAGTTCCTCATTTTCAATGCCGTCTAAAGCAATCTCAATAATGTGGTCATTATCTACACCATTCTCCAGTAAGTATTTCTTAAACAATATAAATAACAGGAATGATTTACCGCATCTCCTGATTCCCGTAATAATCTTAATCATTCCGTTATCTTTTCTTATCTTTAACTGTTCAAGGTATGAATCTCTTTTAATCTCCACAATATCGCTCCTTGTTTTTGTGCATTGCACGATTTTTGGTAATGTTATTTTACCACTAAATTATTTTTACTTCAATATACATTACTATTTTTTATGCATTTGCACTTCTTTATGTATCAATTAGCATCATAAAAATACGCTACGGTATGATTTATTAACACCGTAGCGTACTAAAGAACAATTTGTAATAGAACTTAATCCTATTTGACATATATCTCATGTCGGACAGTTCATCTGAAAGTTGGATTCCTTTCATGTTCGTGGATTCCAGCATGGCAGCGGCCTTTTCCATCCGTTTGCGGCGGAAGTAGGCAAGGTAGCTTTCTCCCAGAATACCCCTAACGTAAAACTTGAAGGTGCTCTCGTGGATGATCTTGCGCAGCTTTCCGCTGCCGAAGGTCTCGGCAAAACCCAGCGGCAGCACCGCCAGATGTTCCGACACCGCCAGCCGCAGATTGGTCGCCACCCGAAACGCCGACAGGTGGGAGCACATCCCGCAGGATCTTCCAAATGTACACAAAGGGCACCAGTGCCACCAGCGCGCTGACCGCAGACAGCACCCATGAGGCGTAGGTAAAATATCAGTAGTTTCCGGCATAACTCATCAACTGGGAAAGATCGGACTGTTTTTTCACGAAAAGACCTCCTTCAAAAAATTTTTATGCAAACTGGTATGATCGCGGCCGCACGGATTGGTGCAGCCATAGGCAAGGGAATCGTGAAGAAGCCCTCACTTCCCGATCCAACCATCACCGATGAAACAGAAACAGAATTCAAGGTTGTTCTTTGTTGCCTGTAATAAAGTAGTCGCAATACTCTCCGCCATTCGCCAGCGTCTGTTTTCTGTGCAGGACTCCGTGCTGAAGCGTGATCATCACTTCATCAAGCTCACAGAATAACGGCATCAGTTCGGAAACACCGAGATTTCGCGCATAGGAACAGATGGGGCAACGGGTAATGCGGTAGTAGCAGGCACCTTCATACGGCTGCCCGACAAAATCCACCTTGAATGAGGTCGGATATTCCGCCTCCTTTTCGGGCGTATACCACTTGGCGTATTTGACAACGCTCTTTTTGTTCTCCGCCTTACCCTTGTCGGTATTCAAGTCGGTCTTTGCAAAGTACCACTTGATGTGGTACAGCGAGCAACGCATCATTTCCTGCACGGTTTCCGGCGTGATTTTTTTCTTGCTCGCCACATAGGGCGCGACAAAGGCAAGGGCAAACAGCTCATTGTACACCATTGGGTTATCGTCACCGATGTCATCCGCTTTCTCGACCAGTTCACGATAGACCTTTTTGCTCTTTTTCATGATGTCAGTAGCATATTCCCTGCTGTATTTCTCTGTCAGGACCTTTTTCATCGGGCTTTTGAACACCCAGAAATAGAAACCGTTATATTTCATATCACTTTTCCTCCCTTGATTTATTTACAGACCTGAAAAACCCAGCCCAATGCCGCCCTCCGGCAGGGTGACATAACGCGCTGTCCCTTCGATGATCTGCTTTGAGAGCTTACGTTCGCCATCATAGGAAAAGCTCCGATAGGCATGCACGCACCACTCGGTGTATTTTGCACAGATGACAAAGGCGATACCGAATACCACACCCAGCGCAATGCGCAGTTTTCCGCTCACACCGATTCCGAATACGCCAAAAATGAGCAGCAGCGCAAGCGACAGCACTATTCCGGTAATTAACGAATACAACATCCCTTTGGGGATCCAGTTTTTGTAATCAGGTTTCATATGCAAGACTCCTTTTTTCATTGGGTGTGCTTTTTCACGGAAAGACTTCCTTCAAAAAATTTTCCGCAAAAATGCTTCCATCAAATCAAGATACCGTTCCGACTGAACGATGAAGCCTACATGACCGCCCGGAACCGTGCGGATCTCTGCATCCAGTTTCCGGAACAGTTGTGCAAAACGGTTCTGATCTTCCTTTTTGAAAATGTCATTTTCCGGGAGGAGGATCTGTATCCTTCCCCGCAGATATTCAAAATCATTTGCTTGGAAAGGCGGGTAATCCTTCAGCATATATACGCACCGGAAGCTATGGATAAATCGCTTTTTATAGTTCAGGTCAGAAGCCACCGTTTCATAAAATCCCCTGCCATAGCTCTGGTCGGCTTCTGACTCGCATTTCAAAAATCCCACACTCTTTTTCAGCAGCAGTTTCATCTCTGTTTTTGCAGGAACCAGCTTCAGGAGTAGAAGAAGGAACGGTGTTGAAAAACGCTCTTTTGGGATTTCTCTGATATAATCAGAATCCACCGTCAGGGTGGTCGTCAGGGTCATTGCCTGAACAAGTTCCGGATGCCTTTTTGCGAAGATCTGGGCATATACACCGCCGTCACTTGCACCGATCAAAACCACTTTTTCAATCGACAGCTTTTTCAACAGGTTTGCAGCAAAGTCGATCTGTTCCTCCGGGCTTGCGGTATGGTGCGGATATTCATAGATCAAAAACCGGTATCTTTCCCTTAGTTTTTCTGCATAGGGCATCCACATTTCCTGCATTTCCAGCCCGTTAAAAAAGAGAAGTACCGGCGCGTCCTTCTTGCCGCCGTACTGGTATCTTACTTTTATGCCTTCAACAACTGCCGTCTGATACGGGAATCGCCGCAAAAAAGCATCGTATTTCTTCCTAAAGCTTCTGGTGTCACACATAGCGTTTTCCCTCCCGCATTTCGCTCTATGCACTTTCTGCAAAAGCCGCAGATAATTCAGCAATCGCTGTCAGCCCGCGAGATGCGCAGCATGCTTTTTCTCATACACCGCAGCTACGATGCACCAGACCATGATGGCACTGTTCGTGCTGCTCTGGCTCATAACGGACATCCATGTGGCCACCGGCACCTGCATCGCCTGTGCAATATCCGGAACTGCGGCCAGCAGAAGGTTCCATGTGACCGGATGAAACGCAAGCATCCATCTCGGATAGCGCGTTTTTCCGGCAAGCAGCATCACAAAATGGATGCCAAAAACTAATAGCATCGGAAGATACAGCGGCAGAATTGCGGGGAGCATCGCGTTCTGATAGGCGGTGACCGCCGCAAGTGCGGCCTCCGTTCCGATCCGCGGCCCCAGATAGGTGGCAAACCATGCCATGGTTGCCACCCATGCATGGATGGTCAGGGCAATTGCAACGGTGAATATCCCACACAGAAACTGAATATTTTTTGTTTTTCTGTATTTTTCGTTGATGTCCGCGTTCAATGCTTTTACCACAAAGTAATAGAGAAAGCCCCCGATCGCTCCCAGCCCAACGGTAAGCACAGGCTTCCACAGCCCATAGGATCCGGACAGATAATAGGCTCTGTTGAAAAGTCCGGTGTCGGTTTGCTGAAGCGGAATGCACCCCAGCAGCCAGTCCCCGGCATCCATAAATCCGCATCCGATCGCGCCAAGAACGCACCAGAGGATGAACTGCTTTGTTTCTTCTTTCTTCATTGCGCTGCCGTCCTTTCCTCACACTGTCCCGTTTGATTTGGTCGGCTCCGGATACTTGATCAAATCATACAGCTTGCCAAATGCGCCAAGATCGTGCGTTCCGGCAAGTTCCATGCCCAGATGTACATATTTGTCGCACTTAGACTTGGCATCCGTTTCCAGAATCACCGGCACACCCAGCCGGTTGCCCTCGGCAAAGGCGATATCCAGCACCTTTCGCATATAGCCCTGCCCCTGATATTCCTCCCGGACGCAGACAAGCCCAACGAAAATATAGGGTTTCTTTTCCTTGTCCATGCGGCCTTGCAGGGAAGCCCCGCCCCGCTTGATAGCGATACCAAATTGCAGAAGGTGCTTCAGGGTGGAGTTGCGCAGCATTCCGCAGGCGATGGGCCACATCGTCTTGAGTCCCATCTTCTCCTTCGGCAGCTTGTAGGCGATATAGCCCTCGCCCTGCTCGCTGGTGGTATGTAGAAAACCGCCCCGCAGCACCCCGCGCACATAAGCACAGATATAGTTTGCTGTGGCTTCTTTCCCGGAAAAGGCAGCGGCCATTCCCGTTTCCTCTCCGTAATCATAATAGCCGAAAGCATGACCGATATCATGGATGGATTTCTCGTCTAATGTTGTAACTTTCATTGTATTTCCCTTTCCTAATTCCGCAGCGCATCTTTCTCTGTCTCGCCGTCCACCAGAAAGCGTTCCGGCTCTGACGCAAGCAGCGCTGGATGATTGATGATACCAATATGCCTCCCCGCTATTATCTGACCTTCATGCAGAAATCGCAGCGGTCATTTCCACGCCCCAGCGTCATGCTTCTCTCCCAGATCAGCTTCGGATGCAGCCCGGTATAGCTGATGTCATCACTGTCGCAAAAGCAGCGGCACAGCTCCGGGCAGCCGTATTCTGTGCAGGTGTCGTGATAGGGACACTTCATCATATCCACACGCCAGACGCCGTTACCAGTCTGCAGTTCTTTTGGGGCAAAGCCCGCCGCCGGGCCAAAAACGCTCCGGGTGGATTTGACGAAAACGCCGGGAACAAGGCGGTAAAGCCCCGGTATGTGCAGCAGGGCGGCAAGCTGTTTGTGGCTCGTTCTCGCCAAGCGCTCCACATAGCCGTGAACGGTTTGCAGTGCCTCCTCTTTCGGCATGACCCGCTGCAAGGTCTCGTAGGCCGCAATGCCCGGCAATATCTGCCGCTTGAGGTGGTATTGCTTTTCCTTGCTTGCATCTGCATTTTCAGCCAGCAGCGCACTCAGGCGCATATCGAAAGCGGTGTTCAGTTCCTTTACCTGCGCGGGAAAGCGCAGTGCCGCAGTTTCCCGGAAATCACGGGAAAGATAGGTTTCCTTCCTCTTCATCGTCCGTCACCCTTTCTTTTTGTACCCGCAGTCGCAGTAGGGCCCGCCGGAGGCAAGGGTGTACTGCCGCACAAAATTTGTCACGCCGCCCGCTTCGCTCATAGTGTAGTCCAGACGACACAAAGCCGGGGTCAGGTCGTACAGTCCCAGCTCCTTCATCAGCACACAGATGCCGCATTTGGTAAAGCGTCCCTCGTAGCCGCTGCCGTCAGGGTATTCGTAAAACTCCATGTTCCACGAATAGGGGTTGCGGTCGGCGGCTTTCAGGGCGGCAGTGGCTTTCATGGCGGCGATATCCTTTGCGGTAAACTTGCTTTCTCCGCTCTTGCGGCAGAACCACTGCATGGGCTTTGTCATCATGGTTCTTGCGTAGTAATCCGTCAGCCTGTCCACCTCCGGGTGCTGCGGCATGGAGAGGATGAATGCCCCGATCATGGCGCAGTTGACCAGATTCATTTTGAAGCGGTCAGCCTTTTCAAACTCCGGCAGCCTGCGAATGATCTGCCGGTATTGCGGCTTTGCCTTTTTCGTAATGGCTCTTGCAGTGGCTGTATCATAGCCCAGCACAGCGATCAGCTGCTTTTGAAAGGAGCCAGCAAACAGCACCCACATTCCAAAGGGCATTCCGACATACTTCATCGCAGATACCTCCCGGCTTCCGCTTCCAGCGCCTGCCACACTGGGTAGGCTGCACCATGCTCATCGAAAAACTTTTTGAGATCCCGGTTCAGTGCGCTCATTTCGTCGATGGCGTTCATGGCATGGTCGGAGGCACAGAGCTTGCCCAGCGAGGTGGCGCACATCAGCTTGAAAAAGCGCAGGCAGGTCTTGCGATACTTTTCACCCTCAAAGTCCACATCCGCTTTGGGCAGAATGGCGTGCCCGGCGTTTCGTATGGCACGATAGCCCTCGATGTTGGCATCCAGCAGACGGTTCAGGTATGCGGTGTCGCCCCGGAGCTTTTTCAGGTCGCCGTCCGTCTTATAGCAGGCAAAAGCCGCCGGCATCACAAACGCAGCATGGCAGAGCAGATAGTCCTCCATGTTCGGCTCGTAAACGACCTTGTACTTTGTGCCGTGGAAGATGCGCCCAATCAACTGTTTATTGGACTTTGCACCCGTCAGCTGCCCGATGGTGATCTTCTTCAGGTCAATGGAGATCACCCGGTCAGCCTCCCGATGCCCGGCAGAAAGCGCAAAGGCAAACAGGACGTTCTTTTCCGGCAGTGCCGCCGCCAATGCTTTTGTCTGTACGTTGTTGCCCACAAATACGATGTTTTTCGTCCGATTCGCCCGCAGCGTGTCCAGAGCGGAATCCAGCTGTGTATAGCGCAGGACCACAAAGATCACATCGTACTTTGCATCCGGTGCAAGTTCAGTCACCACCGGAATGCGGCTGACCGAAGTGCGGGGTGAAAACTTATCCTTGATCCGCAGGCCGTTCCGCTTGATCTCCGTTGCCCAGTTTCCCCGTGCCAGCAGGGTGACATCCTTTCCGGCGCGCAGCAGATTTCTTGCCAGATTGCAGCCCAGAACGCCCGCACCATATACCAGAATTTTCATGCCTTGCCTCCAAATCTGATCTTCACAATCTGCATTTTCATCCCGTTGTCACCGACCCTTGCAAGAAATCGGAAAAAGCCACTGACGGAATGGTCTCTCAAATCGTTGTAACCCAGCATATAACCCCGGCTTGTGACCTGCAGACGGTTGTCCCACTCGCCAATCTCCTTGGGAGCATCCGAAACCGCGAAATACGCGCCCACATCCTTGATTTTCGCAGTCCTGAGCCACGTTTTTGCAATCATCTTCACCGCCGTCCGGTTGGCCGCATCAAACACCAGCACGCCGCCCGAAAAAGCGTCTGCCATTTGCTGTACCAGCGCCTTGACCTGCTGGGTCAGGAAGTAATAGAACACCCCGGAGGCAAAGAACACCGCCGCGCTGGGATGGGTTTTCAGATAATCCCGTACCTCCCACGCAAGGTCATTCTGCCGCATGGCAACCTCCAACGCACCGAACCGCTGCATCAGGCTGCGAGAATTTTTCTCTGCCTCTGAAAAGTCGTAGTCGATTTCATCGATCAGGCGCACCGCTGTTTCATCCTGATAGAGGTTTGGGTACAGTTCGGTACACAGCTTCCGGGAATACAGTGGAAGAATTAACGTCTCCTGCACGGTGTTTTTCTCGATTTTGTGTTTCATAGGTATCTCTCACTTTCTGATGACGGGTAGTTTCGGCATACCGTCATGCTCAATGATGTGTGTCAGCATCTCAGCAAAGCCCTTCGGATCACGAATCTGATATTGCATATGATCATATCCCTCAAATACAGGGTAATTGCCGCAGGGGTAGGCTTCCATCACCGCCTGACGATATTTGAAATGGTCTTCTATGCTGCCAAACTCGAAATACATATGCTTTTGCAGTTCTTTGGCAAGGTACGGAAAGGGCTTATCCTCCAAGCTGTCCAAAATCTGCCGCCGCAGATTTGTATAGGTCAGATTTTCGCCTGCGGCTATAAAATACGGCTTTATGGAGTCATCGTCACACCACAAAATCTTTTTCAGTGTGCCGCCCTTTGACCAATACAGGCTCTTGATAGCGAAATACAAAAACGGCGTCATAACGCGGCGCGTACCTTTTCCGATTTGCGCAAACTGCCCGCCGTCAAAGAAAACATGTCCGATGGGCAGCTTCGTGCCTGTCAAAAACGCCATGGCAAGGTGGGCACCGATTGAGGAAGCCACAACCAGTTCAAGGCGTTCCACCCCCTGCGATTTCAGGTATTCTTCCACCTGACGAACCTCGTCCGCCTTGCTGACATATTTCTGCCCTTTGCAGTACACCGTGGAGGTAGGCAGAATACAGAAATACCGATCCTGTAAATATTTCGCAACCGGTTCGCTGCTCGCTCCTGTCACGCCCATAGCATGAAAGAACAGCACCGCAGGATGATTCCTGTTGCCATAAGTTTGAAACATCATTGATATCGCCTCAGCTTTCCATAAGAAACATCATAATTCCCGCAAGTACCGCCGCTATGACTGCCATGCCCACCGTGCCGAAAAGCCACTTTTTCTGCTTGTCTTTTGCAGTAATGTAGGGCTTCAGATCTTCTGTTCCGGGAATCGTCCATGCGTTCGTGTGCCCCACCCAATAGCCATCAACCAAAAAGCGGTCAATGAGATTCATAACGGATAAGATGACGAGCAGCTGCCAAAAGCCCTGAACGAAGCCCTTTGCGCCGTTGAGCGCATAGACGCAGACCAGCACATAGGCGATGTAGCCGGGGACGCAGACAGCTTTGAAAATCAAAGCATTTCGCTTGATTTTCGCGTGTGTTGTAAGTCCCAGCGTTACGCACCGCTCCTGCACCTCCGGGCTGTAAAGATGCACCATGCCCACCGCGCCCTTGCGGATACCCACGGCACAGATGATAATCAGCAGAATCCCCAGCCCCAGACCTTCCAAAACCGTTTGTAAAAGCATTACTTGTTCCTCCTGTATCCTTTTTCGTCTCGGTATTCGGGATGCTCCTTACCATACGGGTCTTGATCGCCGCAGATGGTATAGTCGCACCGGCAGCCGTTCACGCAGGTATTCGTCCGTATAAGCCTTGCATGGAGCAGCTCCATAGACGCAAAGTCCACATTACACAGGGCGGGTATAATATCCGTAAGACCGTGCTTGATAGCAAACTCCGCTGCCGGGCACGCCGTAAATTCATAATAAATAGGCTTGTCGGTTTCATAAGGCGCAACCGACATCTCGTAATCGTGCCATTTGTCGCAGCCGCTTTTCGCACGAACAAACGCCTTGTACATCAGCTTCCTCCAGAACGGCTTGTTGCAGTCCACAAATTTCAGCTTGCGGAAAGTCGGAAGAATCAGATTTTCCTCCATCTCTTCGATTTCACGGAACGAAGTAACTGCTTTGCAGACCACATAATAGCTCATGATGGCGATGCAGTCGTAGGTGCCTCCTACGCCATTGTGGAAGTTCTTTTTGCTGCCCAAGTCGGTGCGCCAGTCGGAGAGAAAGACCACGTACTGTCGCTGCACCTTTTCCCATACTGTCTCCCACTCTGCTTCCAGATAGTGCAGGGCGATTTTCGCCAGGATTTCTTTCTTGCAAGGCTTTGAATACAGCACATGGCTTTTGCGGTCGAATAGAAGCTCGTTGTCCTTCATCTGATTGCCTCCCTCCTTGTTCTTTCTTGCGTGCATGAGACCATCTCAGATTTAACCCGCTTTTCGGCAGACAAACCATGCCATGCTTTTCAGGTTTCCCATGTCCACATCCGCATACATTCCATCCAGCCGTGCTTTCAGGCCGGAAGCCGTCTCATAGGGCGGTGTGAAAAAACCTGCCTTTTCATAAACATGCCGGACAAACCAATCCGTCCGCTTGTGCTCACCCCTCACATAAAAGCAGCCGCAGAATGTCCCGCCGGGTCTCAAGACCCGGAAAACCTCCCGATAAGCGGCTTCCTTGTCCGGAAAAGCATGAAAGCCGTTCAGCGACAAAACGATGTCGAAAGTATCGTCTTCATAGGGAAGTTCGCCCACATCGCCCTGTCGGAAGGTTACATTTTTCAGGTGTAGGCGGTCTGCCTTTTCCTGCGCCTGTCCCATCATATCTGCCGAGTAATCCAGACAGGTAATGTCCGCTTTTGGCAGCGTCCTGTAAAGCGGCATGGTCAGAATGCCGTCATAAAAATTGTTGCCGCCTGTTAGCCGATAGGCACTGCGAATCGCTTCTTTTCGCTCCATGTCCTTTCCTCCAGATCCTAGTAATCCTATGGCCGTTTCCGGCCTCATTTTTTCAAAATATCCGCAATTTTCTCGAAATCCTCGCGCGCCTCCTTGAAAATCGGCAGCATACAGTAGCAATGCACCATCTTCGGGCGGGCGGACACTGTATAGGGAACCTTTGCCCGTTTGCAGGCTGTTTCAAAATCGGGCAAAGCACCGTAGAGCACTTCGTCGGCAGAATAAAAGAAGTGGATATCGCCAACGCCGGTAAAATCTCCCCGTGAGCCGGAGATCATATAGTGCGGCACATTCTTGCAGCCATGCCGCATAAACTTTTCCACCGTCACCATAAAGGCATAATCGATGGAAACGTCTCTTTCATTCAATGCCTTCATCCGTGATTTTTCGCCATCGTTCCATGGCACTTCGCCGGGTGATACAGCAACGATATGCCGTGGCTGCGGCAACGGCTCCGGCTGCGCATTATTGTGCGCTGCAATCCCCAGAGCCAGTGCGCCGCCGGAGGAAAAGCCGCAGGTGCTGACATTTCCACCGCCGTACAATTCAAGCATTCTGCGGTAGCATTCATAGACCATTTCGTAGGTTTCGGTGATACAATGCTCCATGCAGAGCGGGTAAAACGGAAACCACACGTCACAGCCTGTCTCGCGGCACAGCTTGCGCATGACTGGCAGATCGCCCTTGTCCGGGCCGATCACCATACCGCCGCCGAAGAAATAGAGGATGGCGCGCTTGGACGGATTCGGATTTTCACGGACGATCAGGCATGGAAATCCATTGACTGTAATCGTCTCATAATATGCCTTGTGGTCGGCGGGCGTAAAAACGCCGCGATGCCGGTTCTGCTTTTCAATTTCCTTTCGCAGTTCGTTCTCTGGCAGTGTGAAAGACTTTTTCACTCCGGAGAGTCTATACACTGCCCGCAGGATGGATGCAAAAATGCTCATGGCTTTTTTCTCCTCTCATTTCCGCGCCGTGATGCAGAGCCAGCCCTTTTTATTTTTGTGACTCTGAACCCTGCCAAAGCCTGCTTGCTCCAGATACACTTTCAGATCAGCATCCGCATAGATGGTCATACCGTTAATGATTTGCGTCCATTTGTCGTCTTTTGCTGTTTCGCCGTTTGCTTCGTTACAGATGAAAAAAGTCCCGCCGGGCTTCAGCACCCGATAGACCTCTCTGAAATTCTGTGCAAGCTCCGGCCAGAAATAGACCGTTTCAAATGCGGTCACTACATCAAACTGCTCCGCTTCAAACGGCAACTCTGCTACACTTGCCTGCTGCACAGTACACTGCCCTGCTGCAATGGCACCTGCATTGACCTTTCGCGCTTTTTCTACACTGACTGCTGAGTAGTCGATGCCCTGCACCTTGCCTTTGGAGCACAGCTTCAACAGCGTTTTAATGTTCGCTCCACCGCCGCAGCCGCAGTCCAGCACCATGGCATCCGGGGCAGGCTGCAAAAATTGAAGTCCCCATGCTGCCATTGCGCTGTGTCCGAAGTTCATCATAGCAACCATGATCTTCCCACCAAGTCCTACGGGCTTGCGGGTGTTTTCAAAGAATGACATATCACACCTCCGATTTCACACATTCGGCATAGGTCAGCGGGAAGGACGCTTTCAGCACAACGCTCTTTCGCACCCTCCACCCGTTCTGCCGCAGAAAACTCAGATACTCCTCGCTCGTCCACCTGCTATGCAGAGGGAAGCCTGCCAATCTCATAAAATAGGCTTTGATCCTTCCTCTAAGTGAATTTTCCACGTGAGTAAAGGTTGGCGCGATCAACACACCATCTTCCTTCAGAACCCGTTTGATCTCTCGCAGTGATTTCTCTGGCTGCGGCACGATGTGCAATGCGTTGGATACGATTACCACATCGAATGATTTGCTCGCGTATGGCAAAGAAAACATATCCTGCACGGAAAAACGCAGCTTCGCAGAGTAATTTCCCCGTTTGGCCTCTGTAATCATTTCCGGAGAGGCATCCGTCGCCTCGATGTGTGCCGCTGATTTTACGATGTGCTTGGCGATCAGTCCCGTTCCGGTAGCCACCTCCAGCACTGTTTTGTCTTTCACGACCGGACGGATCAGCTCATACATTTTCTCGTATACTGCCCTGTCTTTTCGCATAAAGCAGTCATACAGACCTGCATTTCTGTCCCAGAAATTCTTGTGTTCTCGCATTGCTGTCTCTCCTTTTATAGTTAGATTCATCTAACCAACACGCGCACATTGATAAGTTAGGTTCAGCTAACTTATGTATTTAGAAAAAGCCGCATTTCTGCGACCTTTCAGCTTATACAAATAGCTTGCTGCAAGCATCACACATCTGTATTTTCAGCCACTGAGGATAACGCCTCTCGATCTACTCCTTATGGAAACAGCCAAAATCTATTTTCACACCATTGCGGTGACTTTTGCCTTCTTATCCATATTATATCGTGCTCACTTCTTTTTTGCAATGGTATAGTATCTCTATTTTGTCATTTTCAAACGCAGAGTACGATTAGATTTTCTTCGCAATCGTAGACAGCTCCGAAATAATGCTCAGAAGATCATTTTTGACTTCCTCTTTACTTGGCTCACCGCCCATCAGAAGATAATCCGTGCTGACATGGAGGATGCAGGACAATTCGATCAGTAAATCAATGGAGCAGCTGCGCTCTCTGTTCTCCATGCGGCTGACATGCTGCTTGCTTGCCAGTCCCAGGCGAACCGCCAGTTCCTCCTGCGTAATGCCACGGGAAGTGCGAACATCGTGAAGTCTCTTACCAAACTCTTTTGCGTCAAAATACATACGTTTCTCTGACTCTGCAGTGCCACATAACACTCGCCATATCGCATTACATGATATTGTCTTCCGCACCAGTTAAGACGTCGACCGACTGAAGTTAACGTTTCGAAGCTCAATCACTATTCAACCCTGTTTTCTTGCTGTCTACGCTTGTCAGATGCCGTTACCGGCATCATCCCAAGACTCGCTATTATCTGGTTGGCTAAACCTTGGATAAACCGGAATCCCACCGGCTTGACTACACACCCTTAGCTGGGCGCACAACTGGAAGTTAACTAATGGATGTCATTTTATCAGTCGACCATAATCTCCTAAGAGCCACATAGGAGATTAAAAAGTTTGCAAGCCAGCCAACTGGTACCGCAAGCCAGACAAAGGCAATGCCGAAACGTGGTGCACAGATTAGGGCAACGGACAGACGAATCGCAAGATTCACTATGTTTGCAACGAGGAACGGACGCATAATTCCGAGACCGCGAAGAACTCCATCGGTTGCCATCTTGATACCCATGAAGATGAAAAAGTAACCAATCCACCTCATATAATCACCAGACACCTGATAGGCAAACGCCGTTCCGTCTTTTCCTAAGAACAGTGAGGAGATCTGCGTATGCAGTGCTTCAATGGTCACAAACGCAATGGCCGCAAAGCACAGATCCAGCACCAGTGCAGCATGGTAGCCTTTTTTGATGCGATCAATTTTCTTTGCACCAAGATTCTGGGAAACATACGGCGAAACCGCATTGCCGATGGATACAAAGATCA